>OHHR01001185.1_pt1 | contig 12084 bp, 10 predicted proteins | sample 1568021 | NCBI WGS metagenome assembly OHHR01 (sample SAMEA3879560, study PRJEB24766) | human gut metagenome | biome: human-associated habitat; feature: feces | place: USA | collected 1985/1987 | reverse complement strand
GGGCCTGCGACGGCGGCTGTTTGGGAGTGTTTTCATTATGCTAAGAAACATTTTGTGATGACTGATTAGCCTACTGTAGAGGTTTATCCACCAGGGAATCGTCAGGCTGAAGATTATGAAATGGAAATTTGGATTCCAATAAAGGAGGAAGTGTAGATGCGTCTGGACAAGTTTTTGGTGGACTGTGGTGTCGGGAGTCGTAGTCAAGTCAAGAACTTTCTGAAAAAGAAGCAAGTGACTGTAAATGGGCAGGTGGAAACATCACCTAAGACTCAGATTGATGAGAATAAAGACCGAATTGCTTACTTGGATCAGGAGTTGACACATGAGACTTTTGTTTACTATCTCTTAAATAAACCTCAAGGTGTCATTTCAGCAACGGAAGATCCCCGTCATAAGACTGTGCTCGATTTACTTGATGACACAGCAAGACATAAGCAGGTTTTTCCAGTTGGTCGCTTGGATATTGATACTCATGGTCTCCTTCTATTGACCAATAATGGAGACTTAGCCCACGCTATGCTATCACCCAAGAAGCATGTGGACAAAATTTATCAGGCGAAGGTGGCTGGTGTCATGGATGAAGAGGATATCTTGGCTTTTGAAAAAGGGATTAAGCTTAAAGATCATACTTGTCAGCCAGCGAAATTAGAGATTGTATCAGTCGACAGGAATGAGAGTACTAGTTGGGTTCAAATTACCATTGCCGAGGGAAAATTCCATCAGGTTAAGCGTATGATAGCTGCTTGTGGTAAGGAAGTAACAGAGTTACAACGTCTAAGTATGGGGCCTTTAAGCCTGCCCAATGATTTAGAACTTGGTACTTGGCGACGTTTAACCGAGGAGGAGTTGGAAGCTTTAACGGTTTTTGGAATTCCTTCGTCTTAAGCTAGTCTAATAGTTGCGAAATAGGCGGATTTTTGTTACTATTATTGTGATATTCTAGAAGAAAAAACGAGGTAAATTCAAGTGGCATTTGGAGATAACGGACCACGTAAGAAATCATTTTTTGAACGTCTAACAGTATTGGTCGTTTTGATTATGCTATTAGTAACAGTTGGGGCATTGATTTTCCAAGCAGTCGCAGCTGTCCTTTAAGACGCTATCAAGCGTTTTTTTGTGTATGTCGGAAATTCTTTCGTTTGTGATTGAATTTGTACATGGCATACAAATCAGAAAGAGAGAAATATAGATGAGTATGTTTTTAGATACAGCCAAGATTAGTGTCAAAGCTGGTCGTGGTGGTGACGGAATGGTTGCCTTCCGTCGTGAGAAATATGTACCTAATGGTGGTCCTTGGGGCGGTGACGGTGGTAAGGGTGGCTCAGTCATTTTCAAGGTTGACGAAGGCTTACGTACCCTTATGGATTTCCGTTATAATCGTAAATTCAAGGCTAAGAATGGCGAAAAAGGGATGACCAAGGGAATGCACGGTCGAGGTGCTGAAGACCTCATCGTTAGCATCCCGCCTGGTACAACGGTGCGTGATGCTGAGACAGGCAAGGTTATTACTGATATGGTTGAGGATGGCCAAGAGTTTGTCGTTGCTCACGGTGGACGTGGTGGACGTGGAAATATCCGTTTTGCGACACCTCGTAATCCTGCCCCTGAAATCGCTGAAAATGGTGAACCAGGTGAAGAGCGTGAACTTCAATTGGAATTGAAGATTTTGGCTGATGTTGGTTTGGTTGGTTTCCCATCCGTTGGTAAATCAACGATTCTCAGTGTGGTAACAGCAGCAAAACCAAAGATTGGTGCCTATCACTTTACGACAATCGTTCCTAACTTGGGGATGGTTCGTACGAAGTCAGGTGAGAGCTTTGCCATGGCTGACCTTCCAGGATTGATTGAGGGGGCTAGCCAGGGTGTTGGTTTGGGAACACAGTTCCTTCGCCATATTGAGCGTACACGTGTTATCCTTCATGTGATTGATATGTCAGCGAGTGAAGGGCGTGATCCTTACGAGGATTATCTTCAAATTAACAAAGAGTTGGAAACTTACAACCTTCGCTTGATGGAACGTCCACAAATTATTGTGGCTAATAAGATGGACATGCCTGGGGCTGAGGAAAACTTGAAAGAGTTTAAGGAAAAATTGGCTGCTAACTATGATGAATTTGATGAGTTGCCACAAATTTTCCCAATTTCAAGTTTGGCTCACCAAGGTTTGGAAAATCTCTTGGAAGCTACTGCAGAATTGCTTGATGAGACAGATGAATTCTTGCTCTATAGCGAAGACGATATGGAACAAGAAGAAGTTTACTACGGCTTTAATGAGGATGAACGTCCATTTGAAATTAGCCGTGACGACGATGCCTCATGGGTACTTTCTGGTGAGAAACTTGAAAAACTCTTTGTCATGACTAACATGGAACGTGACGAATCTATCATGAAATTTGCGCGTCAATTGCGTGGTATGGGAGTTGATGAAGCGCTCCGTGAACGTGGTGCTAAGGATGGCGACATCGTTCGTATCGGTAACTTCGAATTTGAGTTTGTGGATTGAGGTTGAAAGACTCTCTAAGTGCTGAAGCACAAGATAGTCTACGGCAGTCGCTATGGCGGACTGCCTATCAACCTCACTAACTGTGTGAAGTCGGTGAATATAAAAATATTGAAATAAGAGGTTTACAATGGGAGATAAACCGATATCCTTCAGGGATAAAGATGGAAATTTTGTTTCTGCGGCCGATGTTTGGAATCCAAAGAAACTTGAAGAACTCTTTACGCGCTTAAATCCTAACCGAAAACTCCGTCTTGAGCGTGAGCGCTTGGCAAGGGAAGAAGCAGCAAAACACCCTGAACTAAATGAAGAAACAGAGCAAGTCTAGTACTTGCTCTGTTTTTCTTATCCAAAATGGTAATCAAAAACAGCTACTCTAGCAAGAGTAACTGTTTTGATAATTAGGCGTTTAGAACCTTGTCCAAGAATTCTTTCAAACGTGGGTGTTGTGGGTTATCAAAGATTTGATCTGGCGTACCATCTTCGAGGAACTCACCCTCTGCAGTAAAGATTACTCGGTTGGCAACTTGACGGGCAAATCCCATTTCGTGAGTAACGATAATCATGGTCATACCTTGCTCTGCCAATTCTTTCATAACGTTAAGAACGTCTCCGACCATTTCAGGGTCAAGGGCAGAAGTAGGTTCGTCAAAGAGCATGATATCAGGATTCATTGCCAAACCACGTGCAATCGCCACACGTTGTTTTTGTCCACCTGACAAGCTATCTGGCATTGCATCTGCCTTGTCAGCAAGTCCAACACGATCAAGAAGATCCATAGCTAATTTATCAGCTTCTTCCTTGTTCATACGTCCGAGTTCAACAGGTGCAAATGTCACGTTTTCAAGGACTGTCATGTGTGGGAAGAGGTTGAAATGTTGGAAAACCATCCCGATATTTTCACGGGCTTTGTCAAGGTTTGTCTTAGGATCTGATAATTCAAAACCATCAACGACTACTTTACCAGATGTCACTGTTTCAAGTAGGTTAAGCGTACGAAGGAAGGTTGATTTACCTGAACCTGAAGGACCAATGATACATACAACGTCACCTTCGTAGAATTTGGCGTCAATGCCTTTAAGGACTTCATTGTCGCCGTATGATTTGTGCAAGTTCTGCACATCGATTTTCAATTCAGCCATTATTTAAGTCTCTTTTCTAGTCGTTTAGCCAATTTCGTCAAGCATGTGATGATGACCAAGTAAAGGATAGCCAAAATCGCATACATACGGAATGATTGGTAGTTACGAGCAATGATGATTTTACCAGTTTGGAAGAGCTCAACCAAACCGATAGCTGATACGATAGTCGTATCTTTCAATGAGATAACAAATTGGTTGATGAAGTTTGGCAACATCAAGCGAACCGCTTGTGGCAAGATAACCTTACGCATTGTTGTATTGTAAGGGACACCCAAGCTTCGGCTCGCTTCCATCTGACCAATAGGAACAGCTTCGATACCACCACGTACAATTTCGGCAATATAAGCACCACCGTTAAGTGAGAGGGCAATTGTCGCTGCCACAAAGTCATTGATTGGTGATTGGTGACCAGTGATATTTTCAATCAAGTTAGGAATACCCCAGTAGATGAAGGCTGCAACAATCATCAATGGGATACCACGAACCACGTCAACAAAGACTTGCGAAATCACGCGGAGTGTCTTGTTTGGTGCAACTGCCATCATACCGAAGATAACACCGATAATCATGGCAATAGCAAATGAAAGAAGGGTCAATCCAAGGGTAATTCCAAGACCTTGGAGGAGTTGTTTGTAGTTGTTTTTAATCAAGCCTACGATGGTTGTTTCATCGGTAGCTTTTTTTGAGCTTCCTTCTTTTGATTTGTTGCTATCGAGGTATTTATTGATAATCTTATCGTAAGTACCATCTTTCACGATAGCAGCCAAACCATTGTTGAACATCTCAATCAACTCAGGATTAGTGCCTTTTTTAACAGCAAATCCGACTTCACCAGTGGCAATACCTTCAATTGGTGTTGTAAAGTTACGTCCTTGTTGGATAGCGTATAGAAGAACGGCTTCATCATCCATAAGAGCATCGATTGAACCAGAGTTCAAGCTGTCGTACATAGTAGAAGCTTCATCGTAAGCACGAACAGTAAAGCCATATTCACCAGCGTGGTCTTCCAACCATGAGTAAGATGACGTACCATTTTTAGCTCCTACAGTCTTACCTTTGAGATCCTTGTAAGATTTAACCTTACTTCCTTTAGCTACAGCCAAACGAATGTTTGATGTGTAGTAAGGATCAGAGAAATCAAAGATTTGTTTACGAGCATCAGTGATGGTCATACCAGCCAATACGGCATCAGCTTGGCTAGATTGTACAGCATTAAGTGATGCATCGAAACCAGGGTTTGTCAATTTGACATTGAAACCTTGGTTTTTAGCAATGGCATTGATGATATCGACATCGATACCTACATATTTACCTGAACCATTTTGGTATTCGAATGGAGCAAAAGATGAGTCCATTGAGATAGTGTAGGTTTCCTTAGCAGGAGTGGCTTTTGCGTTGGCATCACCAGTCAATTTAAGATCTGCTGAAGGTTTTGATGAAGAAGATTTTTCTGAATCCCCCAACCATTTGTTCATGATTTTGTCGTAGGTGCCGTCTTTCTTCATTTCCTTAAGAGCTTCGTTGAAGTCTTTGATAAGATTTTCGTGTTTTCCACCTTTTTTAACAGCGAAAGCGAAGCTACCGATAGATTCAGGCTTAATGTTGATAGCGTAGTCTTTTCCTTGACCAATAGCGTATTTAACAACTGGTGTGTCGTCCATAGCTGCGTCAACAGAACCTGAATCCAAGCTGTTGTTCATCAAGTCGCTAGTGTCAAAAGTTTTAACTGTGAAACCATATTTGCTAGCGTTTTTATCGAGCCAAGTTTGAGCAGCGGTACCGTTTTTAACACCGACTGTTTTACCCTTCAATTGTTTGTAGTCGCTGACTTTGTCGCTACTACGTGTATAGATAACAATTGAAGTGTCGTAATAAGTGTCTGAGAAAGTGAAGACCTTCTTACGTGCGTCGGTAACAGTAGTACCGGCCATTAGGGAGTCTGCTTGGCCTGATTGAACAGCGTTAACGGCTGCATCGAAACCAGGGAAGGTTTGGTTAACATCCCAATTTTTACGTTTGGCAACTTCGTTGATGATATCAACGTCGATACCTTTGTAGGTCTGATCAGAATCTTTGAATTCAAATGGGGCATAGGCTGTGTCTGAAACGACTGAAATTGTTTCAGCAGATACCTTAACTCCGAAAACAAAGAAAACTGACATGGCACTCAAGAAGAGTGTCAGAAGTTTTTTCTTCATTATAAAAAGTCTCCTTTATAAAATACCCTCTTATTCTATCAAAAAAAGGTCTTGTTATCAAACTTCTTGGAGTTTGATGTTAGGAAATATAACAAAGTTCGTTAGCTATGAGAGCTATCTGAGAAGAAGTTGACAAGCTTGTGTCAATTAGTTACACTGTAATCGAATACATGTAAGATTTGTTACAGGAGCTAAAAAATGAAGAAACGTATGCTTGAGAAATATACTAGCCGATATGATAAAGTCCCAAGTTGGCTGATGATTATGCTGTCTTGTTTTATTGCTTTTGGTTATGTCCTCATAGGTGGATTTCTATCAGGGATTGTTGTGGGAATTCCAATGGCTATTGTTCTTTCTTTCTTAGTATTAAATGGTAACATTCAGTTCCAGGATATAAATACGATTTCCTATAAGATGTTTTCAAACATGTATTTTCAGTTGGGAACATTTGCCTTTACTGCCTTAGCTATCTTTTTCTGGGTTAAAGTTGTTGAAAAACGTCCCATTAGTACACTTGGATTTTTCAAGGGTTATATTTGGTTGAACTTGCTTAAGGGCTGGGGATTTGGGACTTTACTCTTGTTAGTTAGTTTCCTTGGGACTTATTTACTTGGAGGGTTAGAATTTGTAAAAGTAGACTTTTCTCAGAGAACCCTCTTATACATACTATCCCTAATACCTTTCTGGTTTATCCAAGGTGGAACCGAGGAACTGGTGACACGTGGTTGGTTACTTCAGACGGTGACTAATAAATTGAACCTTTCCTGGGGAATTGCTATCTCAAGTTCTTTCTTTTCAATATTACACCTAGGAAATCAAGGTGTTACCGCCTTGTCTCTTATCAGTATTGTTCTAGTAGGAGTTCTCATGGCGCTTTACATGCTCAAGACAGATAATATCTGGGGTGTAGCTGCCCTTCACGGTGCTTGGAACTTTGCGCAAGGGAATCTAGTTGGCGTGGCAGTTAGTGGACAGAATGCAGGCGGTAGCTTATTGCACTTTCAGGCCAGGTCAGGCGTGCCTGATTGGTTGTCAGGAGGGGCCTTTGGTCTAGAAGGAAATCTTGTTACCTGTCTCGTTCTCCTAGTAGGGATTATCATTCTTCGTCTACAATTGAAAAAAGAAAACTTTTAAGGCTGAGTTCAAAGACTCGGTCTTTTTACTTCTGTGTTAAAATAGAAGAAAGTTTGGAAAAGGGGAAGAGATGATAGTCAAGCTTGAGCGAGGTATGATTTGGGTACAGATTGTCTATGGACTTATACTTCTTATCGCTTCCACCAGTTTATTCTGCTGGCTTCTTATAGACGATTATCGTTTTGGGAATTTTGTGGATAACTGTGTTGCCTTCCTCGTTTTACTAATATTTCTTCATGCTCTGACTAACTTAGTTGATGGTATTGTGAGACTTAAAGGTCATAAAAAAATTTTGGAAATTAACAATGATACCTTTATTTATTATGGAAGATTATGTGGACGGGTCACCTTTGAGATTCTGCTGTCTGAGATTGACTTGGTTATGAAGGATTGGTCAACGCCAATGGATGATGCCAAACACTCATCAACTATATACTATATCCTAAAACGTATCGATGATTTCGGAAATATAAGGTCTTGGGAAAGGCAGAGATATAGAGTTTTATACATTTTTTTCAATGATAGTAAAACGGCCTTGAAATATGATAAAAAACTTGGTTTTCAGACACGAAAAAAGCGAAAATACGTTGCTGCGACACGAATGATTCACATTCCTATCGCAGAAGGAGAATTTTTCTCCGATCAAGAGATGAATGATTACATAAATGAAAGGAAAACCCATGATAGATAGAAAAGAAGATAACCAATTTCATTTGGTTTCTAAATATGAACCATCAGGAGATCAGCCTCAGGCTATCGAAAACTTGGTTGATAATATCGAAGGTGGCGAAAAGGCTCAAATTTTAAAGGGAGCGACAGGGACAGGTAAGACCTATACCATGAGTCAGGTCATACAGCGCGTGAATAAACCAACCTTGGTTATCGCCCACAATAAAACTTTGGCAGGTCAGCTTTACGGAGAGTTCAAGGAGTTCTTCCCAGACAATGCTGTAGAATACTTCGTTTCCTACTATGATTTCTATCAGCCAGAGGCCTACGTACCGTCATCAGATACCTATATCGAAAAAGATAGCTCTGTAAACGATGAAATTGATAAGCTACGACACTCAGCGACATCGGCCCTCCTTGAGCGTAATGATGTTATCGTTGTGGCTTCCGTTTCTTGTATTTACGGTTTGGGTTCGCCAAAAGAATATGCCGATTCAGCGGTTAGTCTTCGTCCAGGGCAAGAGATTTCTCGAGACAAGTTGCTCAATGACCTAGTTGATATCCAGTTTGAGCGAAATGACATTGACTTCCAACGTGGGAAATTCCGTGTACGTGGCGATGTGGTCGAAATTTTTCCCGCTAGCCGTGACGAGCACGCCTTTCGTGTAGAGTTTTTCGGTGATGAGATTGACCGTATCTGTGAGATTGAAAGTTTGACAGGACGCAATCTCGGCGAGGTTGAGCACCTTGTTCTTTTCCCGGCGACTCACTTTATGACCAATGAAGAGCATATGGAAGAAGCCATCAAGAATATTATGGAAGAGATGGAAGCTCAGGTTAAGCAATTTGAAGCTGAGGGTAAGCTCATCGAGGCTCAACGTATCCGCCAGAGGACTGAATACGATGTTGAAATGCTTCGTGAAATGGGCTACACCAATGGTGTTGAAAACTACTCGCGCCATATGGATGGACGTAAAGAAGGCGAGCCACCTTTCACCTTGCTTGATTTCTTCCCAGAAGATTTCCTTATCATGATTGATGAAAGTCACATGACCATGGGTCAGATTAAGGGAATGTATAACGGGGACCAGGCCCGTAAGAAGATGTTGGTTGATTACGGTTTCCGTTTGCCATCAGCGCTTGATAACCGTCCACTTCGACGTGAAGAATTTGAGAGTCATGTTCATCAGATTGTCTATGTGTCTGCCACTCCAGGGGACTATGAGATGGAGCAGACTGAGACTGTTGTTGAGCAAATTATCCGTCCGACAGGGCTCCTTGATCCAGAAGTCGAAGTGCGTCCAACTATGGGACAAATGGATGACCTTCTTGGTGAAATCAATGCCCGAACTGAAAAAGGCGAGCGTGTCTTTGTAACCACTTTGACTAAGAAGATGGCTGAAGACTTGACTGACTATCTCAAGGAAATGGGTGTCAAGGTTAAATACATGCACTCTGACATTAAGACTTTGGAACGTACGGAGATTATCCGTGACTTGCGTCTAGGTGTCTTTGATGTTCTTATCGGTATTAACCTTCTTCGTGAAGGGATTGACGTTCCTGAGGTTAGTCTGGTTGCTATTTTGGATGCTGATAAGGAAGGCTTCCTTCGTAATGAACGTGGACTTATCCAAACAATCGGGCGTGCTGCCCGAAATAGTGAAGGGCACGTTATCATGTATGCGGATAAGATTACGGAGTCTATGCAGAAAGCTATGGATGAAACTGCTCGTCGTCGTGAAATCCAAATGGCTTATAATAAGGAGCACGGTATCACTCCGCAAACGATTAAGAAAGAAATTCGTGACCTTATTTCGATTACCAAGGCTAATGAAGCAGAAGTGGCAGAGGATACTGTGGACTACAGTGCCATGAACAAGAAAGAACGCCAAGAAGCCATCAAGAAACTTCAAAAACAAATGCATGAAGCAGCAGAACTACTTGACTTTGAATTGGCGGCTCAAATCCGTGATATGGTGCTAGAACTGAAGAGTATGGATTAGAAACACTGGACGTTAGGTTGATGCTTTAGCAAGATGAACTTTCAAAAAAGGAGGCAACATTGAATTCAAGTTGGTTTAAGACAATCTGTCTTTTTATACAAGGTTTGGTTATTTCTTTTCTGATTTATGTTTATTTCCCCCACCTTATTTCGAAGTGGTATACTGTTTCCATTTGAGTTTAACTTTCTTCTCTGGTTCCTCGTACTTCTTGCCCATAAGGATCGGATTGCCTATAAGCATCAGAGAAAAAATTGCGGCTTTTATTGGTTTAAATTTTAACCTTATTGTATTTCTGTTGCATGCTATGGTAGGTATATGTGATATGAGTGAAGATAATCCGAAAATTATTTTTGAGTCCTTGTGGATGATAAAAAGATAACTTGTTTGGCTACCAATATTTGGTTATATATTGTTTATGGTTTTCTATGCTGCTCTTTATCTTTATTTGCGACAAAATAATTGATTGTCATGGTTTTATTTGATTACTTACTAGAAAGGACTATCTATGTCACGTTCACAAGCTACTATTCTGACCAACATGTGTCTCATTGAAGATTGTCATGGAAATATTGTTATGCAAATTCGCGATCCCAAGCGTTATTCTTGGTCAGGTGCTGCCCTACCTGGTGGTCATATTGAAGCACACGAGGGGCTAGTGGAGTCAGTTATTCGTGAGGTAAAGGAAGAAACTGGCTTGACCATTAAAAATCCTAAATTGGTTGGTATGAAGCATTGGTACACGACAGATGACGAGCGTTATCTTGTTTTCCTCTATAGAACTTCAGACTTTGAAGGAGACATTCATTCGACAGAAGAGGGAGAAGTCCGTTGGGTTGCCAGGGAGGACGTACCTAAGATGGAGCTGGCCTATGACATGCTCAACCTCCTGCGCGTGTTTGAAGAGGACCAACTCTCTGAACTTTTCTATCGTGAGCGTCTTGAAAATGACTTTATCCGAGAATTTTGGTAAAAAAATGAACTATTTATTCAAATGAATGAATAGTTTTTTTGTCTTTAAAAATAGATAGAAAGCTTAAAATAAACGATTTTTAGATTTTGTAACGATAATAAAATTAATAAAAATAAAAATTATAATCAATAAAAGTCCATTTTTTCGTTGACAAATGCATAATAATGCATTATTATACTTACATAAGTTAATAAATATAGAAAAGAGATTGATTATGAAAACATGGAAAAAACTTTTGTTGGGATTTGTAGGGATTTTCACTTTGACAGCTTTAGCAGCTTGTTCTTCGTCGAAGGACACTTTGAAAAAGGTACAAGATAAAGGGACATTGACAGTTGCTCTTAATCCTCACTTTGCTCCTTTTGAATTTAAGACAATTCAAAATGGTAAAGATACGATTGTTGGGGCAGATGTCGAAATTGCTAAGGCAATTGCAGATGAGCTTGGCGTAAAAGTCAAATTCTCTGAAATGTCTTTTGATAATGTCTTAGCAAATGTTCAATCTGGTAAAGCAGACATCGCCATTTCCGGAATATCTGCCACTAAGGAACGTCAGAAAATCTTTGATTTCTCAGATACCTACTATGAGTCTGAAACGGTTCTTGTTGTCAAAAAAGATGCGACAGGAACTTACAAAGAAACAGGTGATTTTGCTAAAAAATCTGTAGCTGTTCAAAAAGGTTCTATTCAAGAAAATATCGCCAAAGCCAACTTGTCAGATGCTAATGTGGTATCCTTGGCGCAACCTGGCGAAGCCATCAATGAATTGAAGTCTGGTCAAGTTGAAGGAGTAGTTCTTGAAAAGGCCATTGCAAAAGGTTATGTAGACCAAAACAGCGACCTAGCTGTGTCAGACATCGCGCTCAAGTCTGATTCAAAAGATGCCTATGCTGTAGCAATGCCTAAAGGAAGCGATAAGCTAAAAGAAAAGGTTAATAAGGTTATCGCTAAACTCAAAAAAGAAGGTAAGATTGACAGCTATGTTCAAGATGCCTACACTCTTTCACTTAAGAGTTCTAGCAAATAAGGAGTTATTATATGAAGAAATTTTGGTTTATCCTTACAGCTTTAGTCGCTACCTGCTTTCTAGTTGCTTGTAGCGGAAGTCAGGGAGTAAGTCCTAAAACGATTAAGGAAAAGAAGAAAATTGTCGTGGCAACAGAATCAGAATTTGCACCATTTGAGTTCAAATCATTGGTTAACGGCAAAGATACGCTAGTTGGAGCAGACATCGAGTTGGCTAAAGCTATCGGTGAAAAACTCGGCGTAAAGGTTGAATTTTCCGTGATGTCTTTTGATAATGTTCTTGCTAACGTGCAAAGTGGTAAAGCGGATATCGCCATTGCAGGGATTTCGGTGACAGATGAACGTAAGAAGGTTTATGATTTTTCAGACAGCTACTATACGTCAGAAAATGTAGTGATTGTCAAAAAAGACAAGGTAAATGACTATACAAGCACTGATA
>OHHR01001183.1_pt1 | contig 12102 bp, 9 predicted proteins | sample 1568021 | NCBI WGS metagenome assembly OHHR01 (sample SAMEA3879560, study PRJEB24766) | human gut metagenome | biome: human-associated habitat; feature: feces | place: USA | collected 1985/1987 | reverse complement strand
TTCATAAATGAAAATATCTGGCGAGAAATTATATTTTCGGTCAGATATTTTTATTTTGTGCAAAAATCATTGACCTTATAGTCACTACACCCTTTATAATGAACCAAAAATCAGAGAGAAAAGGCAGGGTGGCGATTCTGTTCTGGGGTGTTGGAGTTATCTATATGCATATTTATGCGAAAAAGAAATTTTAAAAGCTCTTTTGTATTTCTTACAAAAGCGTTACAATAAACATAATAAGCAACGAAAATATGACAGGCAATGCCGGGCAGGCAGTGACGGGGAACATATAGTGAACGTCAGCCGATAATAGAAAAGCAGGAGGACTTCATGGGAAATTATCTGAATCCGGGAAATGACATGTTCTATAAGATGGTTCATTCCGAAATCTATGTGGATAAAACAGGTTTGATCGGGTATTGTAACCATGTGATCAACACAATGCAGAGATACATCTGTGTCAGCAGACCGAGACGTTTTGGAAAATCAATGGCAGCTAACATGTTGTCCGCATATTATAGCAGAGAATGTGATTCGGAAAAACTGTTTGAAGGATTGGAAATTTCAAAAGAGAGCGGATTTAAAAAGCATTTAAATCAGTACGATACTATTTTTTTGAATATGCAGGAATTCTTAAGCAGAACCGGTGATGTTGACAAGCTGATCGACCGGATCAAAAAGCTGGTGATCCGGGAACTGAAAGCAGAGCATCCGGATGTGGATTATTTTGACGATACAGACCTTGTGGAATCCATGCAGGATATTTACAGAGAGAAGAAGATTCCGTTCGTAGTGATTATTGATGAATGGGACTGTATTTTCAGGGAATACAAGCAGGACAAGGAAGCGCAGGAGAAATACCTTGATTTTCTGAGAGATCTGCTAAAAGATAAAGGATATATTCACCTTGCGTATATGACAGGAATTCTGCCAATCAAAAAGTATGGGACGCATTCTGCGTTAAATATGTTTGATGAATTTTCCATGATCAGTCCCGGACCACTTGCATCTTATGTGGGATTCACGGAAACAGAAGTAGAAGCATTGTGCAGACAATATAAAGCAGACATGTCAGAGGTGAAAAGCTGGTATGATGGTTATTCCTTTGAAAAAGAGAAATCCATTTACAGTCCGAGATCGGTTGTGAACTGTATGCGTTTTGAAAAAATAGAAAATTACTGGAATCAGACAGAAACATTTGAAGCGTTACAGTTTTACATTGATATGAACTTTGACGGACTGAAAGATGATGTGTTAAGCATAATCGCCGGGGAAAAAGTACCGGTGAATACGGGCAGTTTTACAAACGATATGACGACTTTCCGCACCGAGGATGATGTCCTGACACTGTTGATCCATCTAGGCTATCTGGGGTATGACTCGAATGAAAAATGTGTGTTTATTCCAAATAATGAAATAAGAAGTGAGTATGTGAATGCGGTGTCTGTGTCTGACTGGGGAGAAGTATCACAGGCACTGAAAAATTCCGCAGACATATTGAATGCCATCTGGCAGAGAAGACCGGAACAGGTTGCAGAAGGAATCAGACAGGCTCATTTTGAGACGTCACATATTCAGTATAATGACGAAAATGCATTAAGCTATACAATCTCGCTGGCATTATACGCTGCAAGAAATTTTTATACTGTGCATCGTGAACTGGCAGGGGGAAAAGGATTCGCAGATATGGTATATATTCCAAGAAAAAAATACCCGGAGAAACCGGCACTTGTGGTCGAATTAAAATGGGATAAGAGCGCAGCCGGTGCGATCAGCCAGATCAAAGAGAAAGAATACTGCCAAAGTCTGGAAGATTATCTGGGAAATCTGTTGCTTGTCGGGATTAATTATGATGTGAAGACAAAGGAACATTCCTGTGTGATTGAGGAATTCGTAAAATAGGCTGACTTATTGCAAGAAAAAAGGAGAGAAAGTGTCCCTTTAAAGGGATACATTCTCTCCTTTTTGGAAAGATACCATTAAAACATAATTTTTCCTTTGTGTTTTAATAATCTTGCACCGTTTACGATCAAAAGGATTCCGGAAACAATTCCGCCAACAAGAACGCAGATCCCGATTGCAAGATTTGCAGCACCTGTGGAACTCATTGTTTTATAAATCTTTTCTTCCATGTATGATACCCTCCTCAAGTTATTGACAAGTATAGTTCTTTTTCATCTGCATTTGTGATTGCTGGTAACACACCAGTGAAATATTAACTTTATATTACCATTTTTCTGAAAAGAAAACAATGATAATCTGCAAGCTGTTCCAAAGCTCTCCACATCTGTGGTTACTGGAACGAGGCACGAGCGAACTGTAACCATCTGTGAGAACGTCATGGATTCCAGTAATCTGCCCCGGAAAGCACATTCTCTTTGGAAAAATGTTCTGCCTGTACGGCATCTAATTCACAGACATATTCTGCCCGGTGTGGATAAGGTATGCATCTGCCGTCAATACAGTGGATATCATCGTTTAGGGAACGGTTATTGGATGTTGTGTCTGCGCTGGATGCGGGGTAATTTCTATATTCTGCGTACAAAACCGTATTTCGTGCATCCTCTTTCTTCCAGTCATGAAAACCGCATTCATGAATATGATTTCCCAATGCACATTCAAGAAAAACGGTTTTAGCATAATTGCGCCATGGTCTTCCGAGATAGACAGAATTAGGCGGGCAGTCCTTTGAGATAAGTTTACAGTTGGAAAATACATATCCGTATTCCTGACTTTCCGGTGTGGAGGCGGCAGTAATGTAGCCCTGAATGTCATTTACATTCGTAGTAAGACACAGGGATTCTATCACGCAGTTTTCAAAATAAGCAGTGGCACTTCCAAAAATAAAATCAATGTCGCCACAGATATAACAGTTCTTATAATATTGTCTGCCGTTGATCCTTGGGGCAAATTGTTTTGGACCGATAAAACCGTCAGGCTCGATCTCTTTTGGCGGAAGCGGTCCGGTGAAAAGGGTATCCTGATGTCCAATCAGACGGCAGGAATCAATCACAAGCCGGTCACCATCGGCATAGAGCGCGATTGCCTGTCCGTGTGTGAGAGAATCGCCCGATGCATTTTCAATTGTGAGATTTTGCAGTGTGACGTCATGCGTATCAATGAAAACAGAGTAGGAGCGGAAAGTTCCGAGTTTTCCAATATCAGCCATGGGAGCAAGGGCGTAATCATCATAAGTCAGGACGACATCTTTATTTGACTTGCCAGTGCCGAGGATCGTCAGATATGGTTTATTGATAGTTATTTTTTCATGGTAAATGCCGGGTGCAAGATAAATGCAGGCCGGTTCATTAAAATCCATCGGAATGGCATCAAGTGCTGCGCTGATGGTCGGATAGACAGAAGAGTCTGCGGGGGTTCTGGATACATATAAAGTGCGCATTGAAAATAATGGTTGGTTCATTCCATGTGTTTTATGGAAAACCATGCTCCTTTTTGACTATTTTAAATATAATGTAGTATACAAAAATTGTAAAATCAAGTATTTCGAGTATAATAAGAATATAATTAAAAGCGATGCATGCTGTGAAGCATGCAGAGTGTCAGAATGCGTTACCATAGAGCAGAAGAAAATGAGGTGAAAACAGATGAACTTTGATCATAAACCACACAGGGGTGATAAACTTCAGCCGCTGGATGAAATTTCAGGATATAAGGTGCGGCCCGGATTTTATGACAGGAATGGTGCGGCGCAGGCGGCGAATGGAGTCAGTTTTACCATCCATTCCATGGGAGCGACCGGATGTACACTGTTATTGTTCCGCCCGAAAGAACAGGAGCCATTTGCAAAAATACGTTATCCGGAAACTTACTGTATTGGAAGCACATATTCCATGCTGGTATTTGGGTTAAATATCGAAGAGTTTGAATATGCGTTCCAGCTGGATGGACCATATGATGAAAAAAAAGGACTGCGGTTTCATAAAGACAACATCCTGCTTGATCCATATGCCCGGGCAGTGACAGGACAGAGACACTGGGGAGAGCGCCCGGAAGGAGAAAAAGACTTTGTATACCATGCCCGGGTAGTGGAAAATAATTTTGACTGGGAAAAGAGCCGTTTTCTGAATCATCCGTTTGAAGATCTGGTCATTTATGAAATGCATGTGCGTGGTTTCACAAGAGATGCATCCTCCGGCGTGAAAGCACCTGGTACTTTTGAGGGCTTGAGGGAGAAAATCCCTTATCTGAAAGATCTCGGAATCAATGCAGTGGAACTGATGCCGGTTTTTGAGTTTGATGAGATGGAAGACACCCGTGTGGTGGACGGAGAACGTCTGTATAATTACTGGGGATACAACACGGTCTGTTTTTTTGCGCCCAACACAAGTTATACTTCAGTGGTGGAACACAACCATGAGGGTGATGAGTTAAAGAATCTGATCTATGAACTGAAGGAAAATGGAATAGAGGTTATTTTGGACGTTGTATTTAACCATACAGCGGAGGGAAATGAGAAGGGACCATGTTTTTCCTTTAAAGGAATTGACAATAATATCTACTATATGCTGACACCGGATGGATATTACTACAACTTTAGTGGATGTGGAAATGTCATGAACTGTAACCATCCGATCGTGCGTAAATTTATCATTGACTGTCTGAGATACTGGGTCATCAATTACAGGGTGGATGGATTCCGGTTTGACCTTGCATCTATTTTAAGCAGAGACCAGAATGGTGCACCGATGGAAAATCCACCTATTTTACAGGGACTTGCATGCGATCCGATTCTCGCAAAAGCAAAGCTGATCGCCGAGGCATGGGATGCCGGTGGTTTATATCAGGTGGGCAGTTTCCCATCCTGGAACCGTTGGGCAGAGTGGAATGGAAGATACCGTGATGACATGCGCCGCTTCTTAAAGGGCGATGGTGGGATGGCTGGAACCGCGATCACGCGAATTACCGGATCACGAGACTTGTACGATCCGGCACATCGAGGAATCAGTGCATCCGTGAATTTCCTGACCTGTCACGATGGATTTACTTTATATGATCTGTATTCTTATAATATGAAACACAACGAGAAAAACGGCTGGGGAAATACAGACGGCGATAACAATGGAAACAGCTGGAACTGTGGAGCAGAAGGCGCAACAGATGATCCGGAAATCGAGGGCTTGCGCCGCCGCATGGTAAAAAATGCGTTTGCAACATTGATGTGCAGCCGCGGACCGGCGATGTTTTTTGCAGGAGATGAATTCTGCAATACACAGTTTGGAAATAACAACTCTTACTGTCAGGATAATATCACATCTTGGCTGGATTGGAACCGTCTGGAAGAATACAAAGAAATCCACGATTTCTTCCGCTATATGATCCGCCTGCGGAAAGATAATGCGATCCTGCGTAAAACTACAAAACAGGCGGCATGTAAGCTGCCGGAGATCAGTATCCACAATGGTTTCCCATGGAATGGCGGTACAGATAATAACAGCCGGCTGATCGGTATTATGTATGCAGGGAGAGATGAGAATGATATCCGTGATGATATTGTGTTCTATTGTATGAATGCATATTGGGAAACACTGATTATGCAGCTTCCGGAGCTTCCAATGGGCATGCAGTGGAAAGTCTGTGTCAACACATTCCTTCCATATGAAGATGGAAAAAATGTGGAAGAACAGACAGAGTTTTATTATAAAAAATCATTAAAAGTTCCGCCGAGAACAGTCATGATCCTGATCGCCGAGGAAAACCAGTAAACAGGATCATGCTTTGCTGGAATCCTCACAATTATTTTTAAGCAGCTGGCTGATAAGGTCGGCTGCGATTTTTTTGTCAGAAGGACGCAGATGACGATAATTATCAATAACCACCGCTTCCTCTTTGTCGTGGATCCCATTCCCAATCTGAAGCAGTGCTGACCGGTCTGTAATATAGTTGACAGAAACCTGCAGATAGTCAGCAATTTCGCGTATCACATCATCCGGAACATGAAGATATTTTCCATGCAGATAGCCATTTAGTGTGGTTGGGGAAATGGCGAGATCCTGTGCCATTTTTCGCTGTGTGATTCCGTTTTCCTCCATTAATAAGAGTACACGTTCTTCTTGAATTTTCATTAGTGAGAGCTCCTTTTCGTTAAATTAAAAGGATTTTAGCTCACTTGACTGGTAAATATTGGAAAGTACCGATTTTCTGAATTTATTCTTAAAATCTAAGAAAAAAGACGATGGCTAAATCCAGCCACCGTCTAATGTTATGATTTGACCTGTCAGATATTCATTTCCTTCGGCAAGCGTCAGAACAAGGGAGGCAACCTCCTCCGGCATTCCGAATCTTCCGGCTGGAATTTCATCTGTTAATGCAGCACGTTCTTCTTCGGAAAAGCATGCATTCATCTGTGTGTCGATGCAGCCGCATGCAATGGCGTTTACCTGGATATTGCTTGGTGCAAGTTCCTTGGCAAGACCTCTGGTAAAAGAATTCATTCCTCCCTTGCAGGCGGAATAGGCTACTTCACAGGATGCCCCGACATTTCCCCAGACAGAGGAAATATTAATGATTTTTCCGGATTTTCTGGAAAGCATATGAGGAATCGCCAGTTTACAGGTGGAAAATACGGAAGTGAGATTCACACCCAGAATATGATTCCATTCATCGATCGTCATGTCAGTTAGCAGACCGACATATGAGATCCCGGCATTGTTGACTAACACATCGACACCGTGAAAACGTTGCTCAATATGTGAAAAAAGCTGTGACACATATTCGAAATCAGAGATGTCACCAATACTTGCAAGGACATCTACGGAATAGTCTCTTTCCAGATCGTTTTTTAAATGTAAAAGTTCTGTTTCACTTTTGGAGCAGGTGATGACAAGGTTATAACCTGCTTTTGCAAAAGCAACAGCGATTGCACGTCCGATACCACGTGACGCACCGGTAATTAGAACTGTTTTTTTCATGCCATTATATCTTTCTTCATAGCTTCCCTATCGTTATCATAGAACTGGGTCAACAGGGCGAGAAGCTTCATTTTGCGGTATTCCTCTTTGCTCACAAGTGGTTGATAGTAAGAGTAACGTCCTTTCTGATAAGAAGCCAGAAAGCCTTTTTTCTTAGCTCTTGCAAGAAAAGTAGATACTGTCTGTGGTTTCCAGGCAGTATGATAGCGCTCGTTTGTCTGAGTCATGACTGCTGCTAAATCTAATTCAGCCTCATTGTTCCAGATAATTGTCATTATCATTTCTTCACAGGCTGACAATTCTATATTCTTCATAGTGTCATCTCCTTTTTTCGCTTGTCCGATTATTATAGCATATAGCCAGCAGCAAAACAGCCGGAAATTGCTATTATATTATGAAATTTTTGTTAAATTTTATATTTGTAGTATGTTTGGGTGAAATTTTGTGTGAAAGTAATAAAAAAAGGATATCGATGTGATATCAATATCCTCTCAGTCAGTCGGAATGACGTGATTCGAACACGCGACCTCTTCGTCCCGAACGAAGCGCTCTACCAAGCTGAGCCACATTCCGATATATTCGGTTGTACGTCCAAAACCATACTTCGTTATATTAGCATAATTAAATGCAATTGTCTAGAAAAAAATGAATGTTTTTGCAGGTAATTATGTTTACAATTAAATTTGGATGTAGTATTCTTTGATGAGGTGATACATAATGGTCACTGTAAAAAGAATAAATACAGAGAATAAAAAAAGGAGAACTTATGGGAAGAGATGTCATTATTGCCTGTGATTTTAACAGCAAAGAAGAAGTAGTGAGCTTTTTAAGCAAATTTCAGGATGAAAAGCCATTTGTAAAGATCGGAATGGAACTTTTTTACGCAGAAGGACCTGAGATCGTCAGAACAATTAAGAAGATGGGACATAAGATTTTCCTTGATCTGAAATTACATGATATTCCAAATACAGTCAAAAAATCCATGGCAGTATTATCAAACCTTGATGTTGATATGTGCAACGTCCATGCGGCAGGAACCAAAGCAATGATGTCCGCAGCAATTGAGGGACTGACAAGAGCAGACGGAACAAGGCCTCTGCTGATCGCTGTGACACAGCTTACCTCCACAAGCGAGGAAGTGATGCAGGAAGAATTGTGGATTGACAAACCGATTGACAAAACAGTTATGCATTATGCAAAAAATACAATGGAAGCAGGGTTAGACGGTGTGGTATGCTCTCCATTAGAGGCAGGAAAAGTACACGAAGTATGTGGAGAAAAATTCCTTACCATCACACCGGGCGTGCGTTTTGCAGACGGAGATGTAGGAGATCAGAAGCGTGTGACAACACCTGCAAAAGCAAAAGAGCTTGGCTCTGATTTTATCGTAGTCGGCAGACCAATCACACAGGCAGCTGATCCGGTAGCGGCATACAGAAGATGTGTTGCTGAATTTGTAGGCTAGTATACGGAGACATTTATAGTTTACACAGCTAGGTTGTAGCAGGAATATGTCAGTGCAATGGTAAAAACAAAAATTGTCGTGCCCGGTAACGCACGACAATTTTTACTTTATGCAGTTTTTGTAAGTTAAGAAAGAGGGAAACAATGGAAAACAAAAAAGGAATCAGCGGAAGCACCTTAAAAATGATCGCGATCGTGACAATGGTGATCGATCATATTGGTGCAGCAGTATTGGCAAGACTTTTAATGGTAAATGGTTTGGGTGAACTTGACCAGACCAATACAGATGCGATCATGCAATGGCTCTCTGCAAATGGAGCATTGTATTGGATGTACACGGTCATGCGAATGATCGGACGTGTGGCGTTCCCAATCTTTTGCTTCTTGCTGGTGGAGGGATTTTTGCATACACATGATGTGAAAAAATATGCGATGCGGCTTGGACTGTTTGCATTGCTCTCAGAGATACCGTTTGATCTGGCATTCAGCAGCAAAATACTCGAATTCAATTATCAGAATGTCTTTTTTACACTATTCATTGGTTTGCTGACGATGATCGCTTACCGTGCAGTGGAAGAAAAAGAAGAGTGGAATCAGGCGTTGAAGGTGATCTTGTATATCCTGATCGTGGCAGCAGGAATGGCACTGGCGTATTTTTTAAAGACCGATTATGCCGAAAAAGGTGTATTCTGTATCATGGTCTTATACATTTTCCGCAAGAAAAAAATGTGGCAGATCATCGCAGGATGCGCATCATTCATCTGGGAGACACCGGCGCTGTTCGGCTTTATCCCGATCGCATTTTATAACGGAACCCGCGGCTGGAAGATGAAATATTTCTTCTATATTTTCTATCCGGCACACTTATTGATTTTATATCTGCTTTGCTATTTCATGGGAATCAGCGGATATTCAGCGGTTTAGCTTTTGATAGAAAATGAAATACAAGCTTGACATAATACAAAAGGGGCAGGAATCGTGAATATATATGACACAAATGAATCAGTGGAATTGTACGACAACCGCGGAATTGAAATGGCAAGAAAATGTATACGGAGAGCAAAGAGAGAGTGCGCGTTCAGATATCTGATTTTACTGTTATTATTTGCTCTTGGTATGGTGGATAAAATACTGTTTCCACAGATAGAAATAAAGCTTTCAAGCTACATCCTTCTTTATGTTATATGCATGTTTTCTATGATGGGGTTTCGCATTTTCCATAATGGAATTGTTGCAAAGCGGATGAAGGATTTTACGCTGCAGGAAAAGCACGATTATAATCTGGTCATCTATCGCGAAAATCATAATAAAAAATTTTTCTTAAAGAGTATAACCCTGCTGACAATGGCCAAGCAGGACATCCTGATGGAAAAACCGTTGGCTGCAAAACAGGCACTTTCCCAGATTGCAGTAGAAAGTCTGGGAAAAAATGTGTTGAAGACCTATTATTTTCTGCTTGCAGCAGCATCATTTCGTGCGAGGGAGGACAGCTGGCAGATCGAACTGGAGCATTGCTCTGCGGTGCCTTCTAAGACCGTTAAGCTGTCGGATGATGAATTACAGGAGATTTTCAGAAGCGGGGATCAGACCAGGCTGATGGACACTGTAAAAACGTGGGAGATCATGGCAGAACAGGACACAAAAACAGAGCCATATCTGAATCTTTGGTTTGGAATATTGATGGCTGCAACTGCCGTCGGTTATGGAATCTGGACATTTGTTGTGGGAAGTTCAGATAGTTATTATAATTTTATGCTTATTGGGGCAACGCTGCTTTTAGTGGGCTTGTGGATTTTAGTCAGTGTAAGGATTGTTTATCTTCTGAGACGTTCCCAAAATAAGGGGAAGGGACTAGGAAAAAAGAAAGGAATAAGATTTTTAACTCTTTTTATCCTCGTGCTGATGTGGTGCTTTATTGTAGGATTGAGTCTTGTGATTTTTGTGGGTGCAGGAAGTGATATACATACACAATGGGAAGCAATGAAGACGGGGAAGCAGCAGGAAAGCCAGGATGAAACATATCATAATGGCACAGAGATTTCCACAGAAGCTGACATAAAAAATCAGGAAACTGAAAACACAGAGACGGCATCAGAAATAATAGAAGATACGGAACTTAAACCGGATCAGAGCAATATAGTGAAATCTGGACCGATCACAGACAGTGAATATGCGTCTTTCCAGATCACAGCAGATGCATCTTCGGTGGAAGGCTTTGATGTGTTTGATGATTATGCTGAGACAATGGAAAAGAATTTCATTGGCACATGGTATTGTCCGAGCTGGGGCATGGCGTTCCGTATTCAGGAAGACGGTGCTTATATTTATACATTAGAATCTGAAAATATAGGATTTTGTAATCAGGAACCATATGTATGGGAACTGACAGACCGCTCCCAACAGGGGTTATGCCCAAGACTCAGCTTTTATTATGATGATAGCAAGGCTGGAGATATGTTTACATGCTATGTAGCAGGCTGTACAGATGATTATTTCTGGTGTAATCTGCAGGAAATGGTTTGGTACAGGCAATAGGTGTAATTTTGTGGATGAATTGAGAGTAAAAAGGAGGGCAGCATTTCCACTTCCGAAATGCTGCCCATATATTTTAACCCTGTGGATACGGGAGAAAACGGAACCCACGGCTGGAAAATGAAATATTTCTTCTATGTTTTCTATCCGGCGCATTTACTGCTCTTATATCTGCTTTGCTATTTCATGAGAATCAGCGGTTATTCAGCGGTTTAAAATGTGGAATGCTTAAAAGTTTTATAAGAAATTATGCGGCAGATTATTAAGAATGATTAAGAAAAGCTTGATTGAATCCCGGACTTTCTTTTTGTAACATGAATTCAGACAGGAAGTACTGAATCATTACAAAAAGAAAGCCGGGGATGAAAAATGAGCCAGAGAGAAAACGTAAATCCGATAAGGGAACAGGATCACAGAAAAAACAGCAGAAGATATCAGAAAAGAGCGGCAGCAAGAAGGCGGCGCAACACGATTTTTATCATGGAGATCGTGTTGCTGCTTATTCTTGCGGTGGTTCTTTTTTTTGTGTCAAAATTAAGCAAAATTGAGAAAACAAAGCTGGATATGGACAAGATTGAGGTCAATGAGGATATTTCGCAGGAATCCCGGAAAATTATGAAGGGTTACCAGACCATTGCGATGTTTGGTCTGGACAATCGCTCCAATGGAAATTTGTCGCAGGGGCGGAGCGATGTCATTATGCTTGCCAATATTAATAATGATACAAAAGAGGTAAAATTGGTTTCTGTCTACCGCGACACTTATTTGGATACCGGAGATGGAATTTTCCAGAAATGCAATGCCGCCTACGCTAAGGGTGGACCGGAGCAGGCGATATCTATGCTAAATGTAAACCTTGATTTAAACATTACAGATTATGTGACAGTCGACTTCAACTCGATCATCGAATGCGTCGATTTACTTGGTGGTGTGGACATGGAGATCACAGATGATGAGGCGTCTCTCATGACCGGATATATCCGGGAGTTAAACGAATTGACTGGAAATAAGGCCGAGAATCTTACGCAGGGAGGCACATATACTTTAAATGGTGTGCAGGCATGTGCATATGCGAGAATCCGATATGGAGGCGGTGATGATTACCGCAGAACAGAGCGTCAGCGTACGGTTTTGACCGCGATGGTGAAAAAAGCACAGCAGTCCGATCTTACAACCG
>OHHR01001172.1_pt1 | contig 12278 bp, 7 predicted proteins | sample 1568021 | NCBI WGS metagenome assembly OHHR01 (sample SAMEA3879560, study PRJEB24766) | human gut metagenome | biome: human-associated habitat; feature: feces | place: USA | collected 1985/1987 | reverse complement strand
CGCATGAACAACGCGTGAACCGTTGGAAATCCAACGTTCCATCGGCGTGTCGAAAACGAGCCAAACGCGACCTGAAACCGTCGATGACACCATCATAGGACGCTAAAACCACGGCCAGGTGAACGCGAAAACAACAACCCACGGCGTGTCGGAATCGCAAAGCCAAATGCGGATGAAGCGAAGACGCGAACAATGCAGCCATCTGCGCTATGACCGCGATATGAGATCCATAGCCTGACAACCGCACCAATGCAATATCAGGAAATACAGCGCCAAGAAAAAGCAGCACACGGATCCGAACGAAGGCAATGAGATACAAAAGCCGGGAGGCTCCATGTTCCACGGAGACTCCCGGCTTGGTATTCAATTATTGGTTTTCAGTTATCAGCCAATCACTCGGCCTGAGCGGGCTCTGCAGCCGGCTCAATCGTGGCGACGGCCTTCTTGCGGCTCAGGTAGCGCTTGATGGTCAGGAACTCCAGACCGATCACGAGCACCGCAACCACGCCCCAAGCCACGTACATGGCGGTCTTCCAGATCGGGGTGGCGACCTTCGGCTCGCCATTCGCGTACTGCCAGCTGTTGGCGGCCGTGTACAGGATGTTGTGCGCGGCCTGACGCATGGCCTTCACGGAAGTGGCGGACTTATCGGTGATGTGGTTGGTGATCTTGGTGGTGGCAAGCATCGAATCGTTGCCCGCACGCACTTCCTGATCGGCGTTCTGGTAGCCGTAGCCGCCGAAGTAGTCGGTCAGGACGAAGCCTTTGAAGCCCCACTCGCCGCGCAGCACGGTCTGCAGCAGCGCGCTGTCGGCGCCGGCATAGGTGTTGCCGATGTAGTTGAAGGAGCTCATCACGGCCTGGGCGCCGCCTTCCTTCACGCTCATCTCGAACGGCTTCAGATAGATCTCACGCATGGCCTGCTCGTTCGTCCACGTGCACAGCATTTCCGTACGCTTGGTCTCCTGGTCATTCAGAGCGAAGTGCTTCATGAAGGAGTACACGCCCTTGGACTTGGCACCGGAGATCTCGCTGGATGCCATCACGCCGGAGAGCAGCGAATCCTCGGAGAAGTACTCGAAGGTACGGCCGGAGAACGCGTTGCGGTGGATGTTCATGGCCGGTGCGTACCAGCCAGCCACGTGCATGTCGTGGGCCATGTCGCCGATCATCTCACCGAACTGCTTGGCGAGATCCTTGTTCCAAGTGCAGGCGAATGCCGTGGAAGCCGGGAAGCCGATGGAGCCAACGCCGGTGAAGTTGTTATTCAGCGATGCCGGGCCGTCCGCATCGGTCAGCTGGATCTTGCCGACGGACTTCAGAGCCTGGGTGCCATAGCCACCATTGGCGATGAGGTTGTCCATATCGTCGAAGGTGAGCTGGTCGAGCAGCTTGTCCCAATCGGCGTCGTCATAGTCCTTGCCGTACATATCGGACAGCTTCAGACCGTTCTTGGCACCGGTGGTCGGCATCTTGTCGGAATCCTTGTCGAACTTCTTCGGATCGTAGTTCGAGTTGTTGTAGAAGGTTTCCTTGGCCTTGTCGGACATCTTGAAGTTGGTCGGGGCGGCGGTGGCCTCCTTGTAGTTCGCGAAGTGGTCGGCGCGGGACAGGTACGTCACATCGCCCGCCACATCATCGAACTGGTTCGTGGCCACGGTCTTGTCGCCATTGTGGGTGTTCGAATCGGAATCGTAGGTGACGGTGTCCTTCACGGTGATCGCCTTGTGATCGATCACGTGGTGCGAATCGGACTGGATGGAGATGTCGTAATCGCCCTTCTCCAGCACGTACGCCTTCGCGCCCTTGTAGTCGTAGGACGCCATGTCGTCGTCATCGAACTTGACGGTGACCTTCTGGGACTCGCCCGGCTGCAGTTCCTTGGTCTTCTCGAAGCCGGCCAGGTTCTTGGACGCCTTCTCGATGCCGCCGTCGGTGTACGGCGGGTTGTAGTAGGCCTCGACCACGTCCTTGCCGGCCTTATCGCCGGTGTTGGTCACGGTGGCGGTGACGGTCACCTTGCCACCCTTGTACTTCACGCTGTCGAGCTTCTGATCGAACGAGGTGTAGGACAGGCCGTAGCCGAACGGGAACGCGACAGTGTCGTCGTAATTGATCAGGCCTTCGTCCGAAGCGGTCTCATAGAACTTGTAGCCCACATAGATGCCTTCGGAGTAGTTGACAAAGCCCGGAATGGCAGTGACGTCGTCACCCGTGAAGCCCTTGTACTTGGCTGCCTTGTCTGCCATATTGGTGTATTCGAACTTGCCGAAGTTGTTATAGGACACCGACTTGGTCAGATCCTTGAGGAAGGTGTCGGAGGTCTTGCCGGACGGGTTGGTCTCACCGGCAAGCACCTCACCAAGGGCGGAGAAACCGGTCTGGCCAGCCGGCGGGCACCACACGACGGACTGGATCTGCGGATAGTCGTTGAGGAAATCGAACTGGAACGTGTTCGCGCCGTTGTAGACGAGCGTCACCTTCTTGAAGTTGCTGGTGACCAGGTCGATCATGTCACGCTCGGTCTTCGACAACTGAAGGAAGCTCTCACCCTTCTGGAAGTCGTCATAATCCTTGGAGTTGTTCTTGTAGGTGATACCCTTCGCCTTCATGTCCGTCGGCAGGTCCGCGCCCTCGCCGCCGACACGGGTCAGCACGACCACGGCCTCGTCCGAGAAATCCTTCGCGTCGGAGACCAGCTTGTCGGAGTACTGCTTGGACGGCACCTCGGGCAGGGTCCAATCCTGAGCGAACATGCCGACCTCAGGACGATCCTTGCGGTAGTCCGTGTACAGCTTGCTCAGCTCCGTATTGGTCTTCAGGCCAGCCTGCTTCATGCCGTCAAGCAGGGAGACGGTCTTGTACTGCTTCGACATGGAGCCGGAGCCGGTGCCGCCGTAGACGGGGTTGGTGGAGCCCCAGCCGAACACGTTGACCTTCTTGCCGGACAGCGGCAGGTTGGAATCGTCATTCTTCAGCAGGGTGACGGCCTCCGACTGCACATCCTTGGCCAGCTCGTTGGCCTTGGAAACCGTGGCGTCGGACAACGTGTACTTGGTGATGGTCGCATTGTTGAGCAACGTGGAAAGCGGGCCGGTCAGCATCATGGACACGGCCACGACGATGCCTACCAGCGCCACCAGCCAGGATTCGGAATGGACGATCTTACGGGTCGCCACGTCCTTGACCGTCTTCTTGTTGACGGCGAAGGTGATGATCAGCGCGAGCACGAATAGCACGCCGATCGCAATCAGATATGGTGTCAATGAACCGATGACGTTCATGACATCAGCCATGTTGATTTGCAGCATGGTCTGCCTCCTCCTTGATTCTCATAACCAAACGACACATTGGCTCCAATGCCTTTATCGGAACCGCGAAACCATTCAACACTGCCCCGCATCTCATGGTTTCGGTGAAGTGGCTGCAGATGCGTGCGGCAAGTGAAGACACTTCTTCATGTCGATGATTCGATTTCATCAGACTCCGGCGAACGATGCACGGCGATTCACCCAGCCTGTCGATTCGCGCGCATAATCTGCACGCCAAGTACCATGGGTGGCATGAGCGACTTAAGCGCAGCGAATCTGGAATCAGGCAGCCTGGTTGGCGGCTACACATTGATGTCCCGACTTGGTTCGGGGGCAATGGGGTCGGTATGGCGTGTGCGGGACGATGGCGGCCATCAATATGCGATGAAGATTTTGCGTGATTCCCTCTCCGACGACGATTCCCCGCAGCAGCAGCGCGACGAGTTGACCGCACGCGAGCGCCTGCGCAGGGAGGCGATGGCGTTGCAGAAGGTGCGGCATCCGGGCGTGTGCGGCATTGTGGATATGGAACTTGACGACGCGTTGGCTTTTATTGTGACCGAGTTGATCGAAGGCAAGAATCTGCGTGAGGATGTGCGCGTCAATGGCCGATATGTGGGCGACGATTTGGAACGGCTGGCACGCAAGCTGATTGAGGCGGTGCAGGCGGTTCATGCGGCTGGCATTGTGCATCGCGATATCAAGCCGACCAATGTGATGGTGTCGAACACCGGCCCGGTGCTGGTGGATTTCGGCATCGCTATGGGCGAAGGCGAAAGCCATGTGACGCGTACCGGTCTGGTGATGGGCACTCCGGGCTTCATCGCGCCGGAGATCATCGACGGCGCCGAATCGGATGAGAAAACCGATTGGTGGTCGGTGGCAAGCGTGCTTGCGTTCGCTGCGACGGGCAAACCGGTGTTCGGCACGAAGCCGATGATGACCGTGTTGGAACGCGCCGCGGCCGGCAGCGCCAATCTTGCGGGACTTCCCGCGGGCACGATGGCCGCGTTCCGTTCGGCGCTCAATCCGGATCGGACGAAGCGGTGCACGCCGGACGATTTGCTGCAGGCGATCGCCGTGGATGCGTTGAATCCGCAGGCGTGGGTTGCGGCCGACAATGGTGGCGCAGCGGATGGCGATACGGAGGCGATGCCCCCTTTTGTTGAATCGCCCGACAATCCGCGCACGTTGTGGCGATTGCAGAACGATATAACCGGCGAAAACGCCATCGGCACGCGCACGATGCCAAGGCTCAGCGAAGCAACGCAGGCGATCGGGCAGCCCGATGTGAGCGCAACTCAAGTAATCGGGAAACAAGTGACCAGCCAATCCGACGCGAGCGCAACGCAGGTGATCGCACCTGTTGACGATGCCGAGACCAGCGTGCTTTCCGACGCACTTCCCAACGTGGACAGCACGCGCACGATGCCGCAATCGCAAGGCACGCAGGCGATGCCGACAGGCACGCAGGTAATGCCGCAATCCATGCCGTCAACACAAATGCTGCCGGCCCAGAACGCATGGAATCCAGCGGAAGCGCCGACGCAAGTCGACCCGACCATCAAACCCGCGTTGCAACGCATCGCCATGCGGCAGCCACCGTCCGTCATACCGCAGGCCACGGTGGCCGCGGCGCAGCAATCGCCCGCAATGTCATTCCCGCCGGTACCCGGTATGGATGGGCCGAACGTTGCGGAAGCACCCAATCCCGCCGATGTGAAGCGTGGCGCGATGTTGGGCCGGGGCATGCTCCCCTGCGCGCTGATGGCGATTCCCGTGGCCGTCTGCGGACTGTTCTCACTGTGGACGGCGATGGCAGCCGCGTTGCTGTTCGCCTGTGCGCTGGCCACCATCGGATTCAACACGGAGGCGCAGCTCGAGCGCGAAGGCAAACGTGGCGGCGAGAAGAAAAGTTCCGACTGGCTGCTGCGATTGGCGGGACTGCCCTGGCACATCGTGAAGGGCTTCGGCGTCGCCATCGTGCGGACGCTGATCATGTTGGCCGTGGCCGCGCTGGGTTTGTCGCTCACCACGGTCGTGCTGCAGCTTCCGTATGCCGTGATGGATACGTGGATATTTGGATTGACGATTCCGATGCCGACGCTGCTTGGCGGTCCGCTTTCCGAAAGCGGGCTGGCGCAGGCTGCGTTCTGCGCGATCGGCTGGCTTGTGGCCGTGGCCGCTCCGGGCGCGATCGTACTGCGATTGGGCAGCGGCGCACTGCGTAAACAGCCGTATCTGCGCCACTTGAGCGAGCTGCCGACGCAATCGCAAGGCAATACGGAATTCCCGGCGAATCGATAGCAAGGCATCGCTAGTATGGTGCCCAGCATAACAACGTGAGGTCGAAAGGAATATCGATGGCCCAGAACAGCAAGGACGCGCAGAAGCGTACCAGCCGCGCCGAGCGTAGGGCCGCTGAGGCCGCGGCGATGAAGGCGCGCGCCGAGCAGATGGAGAAGGAACGCAAGCAGCAGACGATCATCGGCGGCATCGTGGTGGCGGTGCTGGTGATTCTGGTGGCGATCGGCGCGTTCACCGTGTACCACAACATGCATAAGAAGGCCGAAACGAAGGCTTCCACCGAAACCGTGCAGGAAGCGTACACGGCGTTGCAGAAAGTGAAGAACACTCCGAAGCTCGTCGATAAGAAGGGCGGCCTGCTGATTTCCAAGAACGGCTACGGCAAGGCTGTGGAGGGCGCGCCGACCGTCGAGCTCTACATGGATTTCCTGTGCCCGGGCTGCGGCAACCTGCACCGCCAGTTGGACGCCGACCTGCAGAAGATGGTCGATGCCGGCCAGATCAATCTGGACCTGCATTTCATGGCGTTCATGGACCGTTGGTCCACCGACGAGTATTCCAGTCGCGCGGCGAACGCGGCCATCTACCTGGCCGAGCATGACAGCGACCCGAACCATCTGATCTCCTTCCTGGAGAAGGTCTACGCCGAAGATTTCCAGCCGGAGGAAGGCTCCGCATACAAGTCGGTGAGCGACGCCAAGATCAAGGAGCAGATGATCGCCGCGGGTGTTTCCAAGGATGTTGCGGACAAGGCGTTTGGCCGCGATTATCAGGAATGGCTTGATGCGATCGACACTTACACGCCGAAGCGTTCCGAACTGTGGCATCAGTCCGGCAGCTACAAGGGCAGCATGACCACGCCGACCGTGATCATCAACGGCAAGTATTGGGATATGGACCAGCTGACCACCGCCCAGACGACGGTTAAGGACGGTCTGTTGGAATCGATCGGCCTGAAGGACAGCGAAGTCGGCGTTGCCGGCAAGATGCCGTCCATCGGAGCCAAGAAGGGGCCGATTTCCGTCACCACGGGCGAATAACCCCTTACGGGCAGCCGGCGCGCCTCAACCCGCAATACTAAGTTGACGGCGGTGGAAGCGCTGGTTATGCTATTCATCGTTCCTCTGTTGTTTTCATAGCAAAAGAGGACATGCCTCCTTAGCTCAGATGGCCAGAGCGGCCGCCTTGTAAGCGGCAGGTCGTCGGTTCGATCCCGACAGGAGGCTCGAACCCGTATGACGGGCTTGGACCTCTTACCATGGGTAAGTGCTCCAGAAGTCTTCCCCCAACTTGAGACTTCTGGCAAAGCGGACGAGGCGTCCCCCAACCTGTCTCGTCCGACCGGGGGCAGGACATCCCCTTCTCTCCTGCCCCCTTTTTATTTTTCGCTTTTCGCACCTGCTTTCAAAAATGTGGCGGTATGGATAAAACCATCGGAAAGCACGGCGACCGTTCCAGCTGAGCCGTTACAATAACGGCGTTGTAGGCAGCGCTGAAAAGAGGATAAATGACGAGAAGGTGGACCCCTCGGAGATTCGTGACGCTTCGTCGTGTCCGCGTCATGGCATGCGTGGCCTCATTGACTTTGACTTCGGCGTTGGCGTTTGGTGTGGGCGCGCGCAAATCCGTGGCGTTGACCGTCAATGGGGAGACCACCACGGTGACCACATATGCGATGAGCGTGGACCGTCTGCTGCAGGAGCAGGGCGTGAAAGTCAAAACGCACGACCTGGTGGAATCGACCAGCCCGACCAGCATGCTGAAGAACCATGATGTGGTGAACGTGCAGAGCGCGTACCAGACCACCATCACCATCGACGGCCAGGAAGTGCCGTTCTGGACGGTCGCGTCCAGTGCCGAGCAGTTGCTGGACTTCTTCAACCAAAATGAAACCGAAGCGGCGAAAATCACCGTCAATATCAGCAACGTCTACAACAAGCTCACCGGCGGTCTCATCATCAACCAGAAGGGGCCCGTCACCGTCATCGCGGACAGGAAAAGCTCGGTGGCGCCGAACGGCAAGCTGCCCGCTGCCTCCATTCTTGACGCCAAAGGCATCACGTTGGGCAAGGAGGATCGCGTCAGTGTCGAAAAGGACGGCAAGACGACCATTCTGCGCGTCCGCCGCGTGACGCATGGTGAGGAGACCCGCACGAAGGAAGTGCCGTTCGGCACGCAGACCATCATCGACCCGAACCTGCAGCCGGGCGAAGTCACGATACGGCAGGAAGGCGAAAACGGCGAAATCCAGCAGACGTATGCCGTCACCTACGTGGATGGCGTGAAGGAAAGCGAGACGCTGACCGGAGAGAAGACCACGAAAATCGCCATCGACAAAGTCATTGCGGTCGGACCGGAAAAAACTACGGACGATACCGACAAGTCCGACAAATCCGACAACAGCGGCAACGGCAACGGCAACGGCGATAACGGCGATTCCGGCAAGACGGACGACGGCAAGAACGATTCGGGTAAGAACGACTCGAATAAAAACGACAATAAGTCCGATTCGAACAAGTCCGATTCCGACAAAACCGATTCGAACAAGTCGGATTCCTCGGATAAGAACAATTCGAACAACAACTCGAATAACAATTCCAACAACACCGAGAAGGACGATCCGGCACCGACCCCCACACCAACCCCTGCACCGCAGCCGACTCCCGCACCCCAGCCCAAACCGCAGCCCACGCCGCAGCCGAGCAATCCTTCCGCAGGCTGCCGCTTGTACCATCCTTCCGCGGCACAGGCACAGGCCTACGCTTCCGGCGCGGCGGCGCAGCGCGGCTGGACCGGCCAGAACTGGACGGATCTGGTCAAACTCTGGAATCGCGAATCCGGATGGAGCTGGAGCGCGGAAAACGTGTCTTCGGGCGCATACGGTATTCCACAAGCGTTGCCGGGCAGCAAAATGGCCACGTTCGGCGCGAATTGGAAGGACGATGCCGCCGTGCAGATCGACTGGGGTCTGAGCTACATCGCACAGCGGTACGGCAGCCCGTCCGCGGCGTGGCAGCACTCCGAGCAGACCGGATGGTACTGATCCGGCTAATCGCCAACGATTTTCGTACCGGCATGAACGGATAATGAGGGAATGACAGAAGAGGGAATGACGGAAAACGTGAACGAGCATACGCAGGGCCATTTGCTGGGGGCGGCCGACATCCGACGCATCGCCGCCGACGCGGGTATCAGCCCGACGAAGAAATTCGGGCAGAATTTCGTGATTGATCCGGGAACCGTGCGTCGCATCGTGCGCGAGGCCGGCGTGACCGCCGACGACCATGTGCTGGAAGTCGGTCCCGGACTGGGTTCGCTGACGCTGGCGATTCTGGAAACCGGCGCCACGATGACGGCTGTGGAAATCGACCCGCCGGTTGCCGAACGCCTGCCGAAAACCATCGCCGAATTCATGCCGGACGCCGTGGACCGCTTCCGTGTGGTCAACCGCGACGCACTTACCGTCAATCCGGAGAATCTGCCCGATTTCAAGGATGACGATTCCTTCACGCTGGTGGCCAATCTGCCGTACAACGTGGCCACGCCGATTCTGCTCACCCTGTTGGAACGTTTCGACAATCTGGGCACCTTCCTGGTGATGGTGCAAAAGGAAGTGGCGGACCGTTTGAGCGAGAAGCCCGGTTCGAAGATCTACGGCACGCCGAGCGTGAAGCTCGCATGGTACGGCACCGCGGAACGCGTGGGCGTCATCGGCCGCAACGTGTTCTGGCCGGCCCCGAACGTCGATTCCGCGCTGGTGCTGTTCAAGCGCTACCCGGGCGGTCACACCCCCGCCGCGGACAATGCGGACGGTTCCGTGGTGGATCGCGAAACCGTGTTCCGTTTGATCGACGCGGCTTTCGGGCAGCGCCGCAAGACCCTGCACGCCGCATTGAAGAAAATCGTGCCGTCCGAAGCGTTCGAGAAGGCCGGCATCGACCCGACCCGTCGTGGCGAGACGCTCACCATCGACGAATTCGTGGCGTTGGCACGCGCGTTGGATGAGGTGTTCGCGTCATGAGCACCATTGATTCGCCCGCCATCGGAACGGCCACCATCAACGCCGTGAGCGTGGACTGCCCGGCGAAAACGAATCTGACCCTGCATGTGGGCCCGTCGCATGCCGAATGGGGCGGCCGTCATGAACTCGACACCATCTATTGCGCGGTCGGCGTATACGACACCGTCACCGCCACGCGCAAAGCGCCGGGAAGCGGCTTCTCGCTGAATCTCGAGGGCGCGTATCTGGGCGACCTGGCCTCTTCCGGCAGCGATATGCGCCGCAACCACGCCGTGCTGGCATTGTTCGCCATGGCCGAAGCGAGCGGCCATGAGCCGGACGTGGCGTTGAACATCGACAAGCGCATCCCCGTCGGCGCGGGCATGGCCGGCGGTTCCGCCGATGCGGCGGCGACGATTCTGGCATTGAACACGTTGTGGGATCTCGATTGGCCGATCGAACGCCTGCAGGAAGTCGCGGCCACGCTGGGCGCGGACATGCCGTTCTGTCTGACCGGCGGTTACGCGCGCGGCACCGGTTTCGGCGAACGCATCGAACAGCTTGATGACGATGGCGATATCGTACGCGATCTTACGGAACGTGGGTTTACCGGCCATCTGCTGGTCGGCGCATACCGTGCGGAACTGCGCACGCCGGAAGTGTATGCCACATTCGATCAGATCGGTACCGGCGATGGCGATGAGAACCACCTGCAGAAGGCGGCGGTCTCCCTGCATCCGCGTAGCGGACAGGCGATCGAGGAAGCCTTGCGTGCGGGAGCCAGCCAGGCGTTCGTCTCCGGTTCCGGCCCGTCCGTCATCGCGTTCGTGCCGACGGAGGATGCGGCGGACGCCGTGCAGCGGGCATGGCAGGACAGCCGTTGCGTCGATCGCATCATCGCCACGAACGCCCCAGCCCGACCGATTGTGCATATCACCGCATGACACATATCACCGCATGACAGTAAAGTTGATGGCAATTGGTTTGTTCAAAAGGAATTCGTAAATGACCCAGGCTAACGACGAGCGCGCCGCGCGCAAAGAGTACATTCGCCGCCGTCAGAAGACGGTGTTCAGCATCGTCGGAGCCGTCATGGTGGTCGCCATGGTGGTGTCCCTGCTGTTCTTTTTCCATGTCGGAGGCCTGGGCAACGTCAAGTCGGCCGCCGTACAGCCGAACTACGGCCAGCAGGCACCGTGCCCCATCAAGGAAGCCGACGGCAACAAGGCCAAGTATGTGGAGAATCGCAACATCACGCTGCGTGTGCTCAACGGCACGAAGTTCTCCGGCTTCGCCAAGGCGGTGAGCGACGCGTTGCAGAACCGCGAGTTCAACCCCCAGACGCCGGACAACTACACCAAGAAGGTGGATCGCACGATGATCGTCTTCGGCAAGAACGGCGTGAATCAGGCGTACACCGTGGCAAGCAATTTCACCGACGCCATGCTGGTTATGGACGACCGTCAGGACCAGCTGATCGACGTCATCGTGGGCGCCACATTCGACAATCTGCAGGATACGAAGAAGGTTCCCGCCGCAGGCAAGGCGATCACCGGCATCCAGGGCTGCGTCGCGGTGGACAAGATGACCGACCTGCCCAAGGCGCCCGAACATGATGCGGTGAATCCGCAAAGCTGACCGCCAATCGAAATCGATATAGGCAATATGAAAAACCCGCGCTCCCCCAATCGGGAACGCGGGTTTTCGTATTCGAGCTGTTCCAAGCACACTGTTCCATGCATGCGGCGAAACCACCGCATGTCAATCGCTATTCGCCCTGCTCCTTGTACCAGCGTTCCAGCTCGGCAACGGCCACGTCACGCTCCACCGGACCGTTATCGAGGCGGTATTCCAGCATGTGCTTGTACGCCTTGCCGACCATCGGGCCTGGTTCGATGCCTAGCAGCTGCATGATCTCGTCGCCGTTGAGGTCAGGACGGATCGCGTCGAAGTCTTCCTTTTCTTTCAGGTCGCGCACACGCTGTTCCATCTCGTCCATGGCCGCCGAGAACATCATGGCCTTGCGCTTGTTCTGCGTGGTCGTGTCAGCGCGCGTAAGGCGGTTCAGACGCTCGTACAGCGGGCCAGCGTCCTTGACGTAGCGGCGGACCGCGGAATCCGTCCACGGCTCCTCCACGTAGCCGTGGAAGCGCAGATGCAGGTTGACCAGCTCGCTGACGTCCTCGACCATGTGGTGGTCAAAATGCAGTGCCTTCAAACGCTTGCGTGTCATCTTCGCGCCGACGGCGTCATGACGGTGGAAGCTCACCTTGCCGCCCGCTTCGAAACGACGGGTCTTCGGCTTGCCGATGTCGTGCAGCAGAGCCGCCAGACGCAGCGTCAGGTCCGGGGCCGGCACCGGACCGTCGGGACCGGTTTCGAGGGCGACGGCGCGTTCGATGACGATCATGGTGTGTTCGAACACGTCCTTATGGCGATGGTGCTCGTCGATTTCCAGCTGCAGCGCGGGAATTTCCGGCAGCACGATGTCGGCAAGACCGGAATCGACCAACGCTTCGATGCCGGCGCGCGGGCGATCGGACAGCAGCAGCTTGACCAGTTCGTCGCGCACACGTTCGGCGGAGACGATTTCGATGCGATCGACCATGTCGGACAGCGCTTCGGCGGTTTCCGGCTCGATGCGGAAGCCGAGCTGCGCC
>OHHR01001161.1_pt1 | contig 12411 bp, 6 predicted proteins | sample 1568021 | NCBI WGS metagenome assembly OHHR01 (sample SAMEA3879560, study PRJEB24766) | human gut metagenome | biome: human-associated habitat; feature: feces | place: USA | collected 1985/1987 | reverse complement strand
ACTCACCCACCTCGCGGACCGGAACCATCCGGACCACTCGCTGAGCGGCAGCAAGAGATAAACTTACAGCACGATCGCGATCCGCGCAACCCGGGCCGCATGAACAACGCGTGAACCGTTGGAAATCCAACGTTCCATCGGCGTGTCGAAACTTGACAAACCAGGCCCGACCAACCCCGCAACCACCGAAACCATCCCCGCAATCGCCCATTCCATCCCCGCAAATCCGCAATCGCATCCGCATTTTGTAACCGCAAAACGGCGTTACGGGTAACAAAAGCCGGAAGGGAAAGCCAAAACGGGACGGTCACGGGAAGAAGAACCAGGAAACTGCGACACGAATCGCAAATGCTACCAGCGGCGCCCGCAATGCTTGCCACCGATGCCAGACTTGCCATTCGCACCCCACGGACCGCGGCCTTCGCCATGCAATACACCCAAGTGATGTTTCATGGCAACCAGCATGATATGCGTATCTTCCAAACCGAGGTGGCGCTCCGACTTGCTTTCATCGAGCGCGCCCTGCCGCTTGGCGTATGCGTCCAACGTGTTATTGCCGTACGGATGCTCGTCGTCCGGAATTGACCCTTCATCCCAACGGCGGCTCATCGGCAACGTGTCGATAATCGTAATCTTGCCCGCACGGTAGCTTTCTGCATATCCAGCCACATTCAACATGAAGAAGCTGTGTTCGAAACGAGCGTTGTGCGCTACGTACGGTTGCTGCTCCAATCGCTGCAGCAAACCGATTTGAGCCTCCGGCCACTCATCGAACAGGCGGAAGCCGGACGCACGATCACGTACATCGATACCGGTCAAATCGAGAATCAGCGGATTACCGAGCGTCGCGTTCGCGGCAGGAACGCCGAACGACAGACGCGACTGACCATACGCATCGCCCGTTTCGTAATAACTCTGCTCGTATTGGTATCCAGTAGGTGCGGCAGCAGGGCGAGGGGAAATCATGTTCATATATTCAAAGCCGACGTCGATGATGTACACACGCGCCGGGTCAGTACCGGTGGTTTCGATGTCGATTCCCATGACATTGTCCACATCGCGTCCAGGAAGATAAGCGTCACGCCAATCCGATTTGCGGTATTCAGCCATCCGACGCAACTGCGCCGCTTCAGCGGATTTCGTTTCCGAACCGTAATCAAACAACGTGGAGCCGCCCGGACTGGTTACTCCACTCAGGTTCGCACGCGACATGGCATAGTCACTGGCTCGCTTCTGACTTTTCTCTGCGGCACGACGGGCGGCGCGGCCGTTAACGATGTCAGCGGTTCGATCCTGAATATCATCCAACGCCACTCCCCCGGAAGCCAAAGCCGAACCGGGCAGCAGCACCGGAACCGTCACGCGCTCACGTCGTTCCTCGGTGACCGTCCACAATCCCATCGCCACGCCAATCTGTCGCAGAACAGCGATTTCGTCGCACAACCGACGGTTCGCGTAAGCAAGCGCGCGCGGCAGCCGATAGGAAGCGATAAGTCGGTCGTAATCCATCATGAACGTGCTGTTGCACTGCGCGATGGTCGGTTCGAGCCGATCTCGAATCGCAAGATCATCTTTCAACAGGGCGTGCAGCTGCGGGGCGGAAAGTTGCGGCGACGAGGACCGCAGCATTGCCAACAAATCAACGTGCTGTCTTGTGGCGGCACCAATGCCGTTACGCAGGTCAAGGGAAGACACCCATCGCCAGTCGATCGGCTGGTTGTCGGCGTCATTCGGCATCGATGCCGACCATTGTTCGATGTCCTGCTTCGCGTCATCCAGCCAGGAAAGATTCATCGTCGATTCGTTCATACCTGCCCATCGTAGCCGATACCCACCTTCAGCGTGTAAGAATGTGCAACAAACCAACGTGCGCATTCCTCTTTGTGAGAACACAACCATGCGAGTTCGAATGACGGTGTTCATTACGAAACCGCGCGCGGATACCTCCGTGCGAAGCGGTTGTCATACGAATTTTCATATAGCGCAAATGTGACTATTTCCCAGCAAAAATCCAGAATCGACTTTCATTTTTGAATCCCGGAACGCAATAAACGTTCCAAATCAACGAAAGGAACTGCAATGCCAGAAACACATTCCACCACTGAAAACAACAATTCGCATTGCTGCGAATGCCGACGACCGCGTTGTTCCTGACAGCGTGGAAATCAATCCGCTGTTCGCCCGTCCGAAGGAAGCCCAGGCGTTCTCGAAATTTACCATTCCACAGAAGGGTAGTCTGCCGGAAACCGCCTACCAAGTGGTGCATGACGAGGCCATGCTGGATGGCAACGCGCGACTCAATCTTGCAACTTTTGTGAGCACGTGGATGGACGATCATGCGAACCGCCTGTACATGGAGGCGGCCGACAAGAACATGATCGACAAAGACGAGTACCCGAAAACCGCCGAAGTCGAATCGCGCTGCTGGCACATGCTCGCCGATCTATGGCATGCGCCCGATCCAATGAATGCCATCGGAACCTCCACCATCGGCTCGTCGGAAGCTTGCATGCTGGGCGGACTCGCGTTGAAGCGCCGTTGGAAGGAAGCCCGCGAAAAGGCCGACCTGCCGACCGATCGTCCGAATCTGGTGATGAGCAGCGCCGTGCAGGTGTGCTGGGAGAAGTTCTGCAACTATTTCGACGTGGAACCACGCTATGTGCCGATTTCCGAGGACCACAAAGTGCTCGACGGCCATGATCTCGACAAGTATGTCGATGAGAACACCATCGGCGTGGTGGCCATCATGGGCGTGACCTATACGGGTATGTATGAGCCGGTCGAACAGATCAGCGAAGCACTGGACCGCATCGAGGAGCGCACCGGACTTGATGTGCGCATCCATGTGGACGGCGCTTCGGGAGGTATGATCGCACCATTCATCCAGCCGGACCTCGCATGGGACTTCCGCGTCAAGCGCGTCTACTCCATCAGCACCTCCGGTCACAAGTACGGTCTGGTCTACCCCGGTTTGGGATGGATCGTATGGCGCGAAACCGCTGACCTGCCGGAAAGCCTTATTTTCAAGGTGAGTTATCTCGGCGGCGAAATGCCGACTTTCGCACTGAACTTCTCCCGTCCAGGCGCACAGGTACTGCTGCAGTACTACATGTTCCTGCGTTTGGGATTCGACGGGTATCGAAGGGTGCAGCAGACTTCGCATGATGTGGCGAAATATCTGTCGGGCGAGATCGAGCAGATGGATGATTTTACGCTGTGGAACGACGGTTCCGACATTCCGGTGTTCGCATGGATGCTCAACGACAAGCCGGATCGCAAGTGGAATCTGTACGATCTGCAGGATCGGCTGCGCATGAAGGGATGGCTGGTGCCGGCTTATCCGATGCCGGTGGATCTGACGCAGGTGACCGTGCAGCGCATTGTGGTGCGTAACGGTTTCAGCCACGATATGGCCGAAGCATTCATCAAGGATTTGAAGTCGTGTGTGAAGTATCTGGACGGACTGCGTTCACCAATGCCAAGCGAGGCTCGTGCATCCGGATTCCACCACTGATATTTCGCGGTCATTCCACGAATTCCATCGTTTCCCGCATTAAGGAAATTCATGTTCATTCCCACAACGATTATGTTTACGAAAGCTGGCTGCAATGACAGTTCATATGAAAAAGCCGCTTGCTGTGGTAGCGCACGATGCAAGCGCAGCTGCACATCCCGGGTCCGCACGTTCCACGACGAACGCTGCGACGGCACCGACAACAACGCCACGCAATCCGTCTGCCGTCGCAGGAAACCGCAATCGTACGGGCATACCTGCGCATGCCGGGGCGAATAGAGGGAACGGCGCTGACGGGCACGGCGCAATCGCAAGCACGGCAACCGTTGCCAATAAAACCGGCAAAACCATGATGACAGTCAGCCAACTGGCGATGTTGACCGTGGTGGCGGTGGCCTCGCTACGCTCTCTGCCGGCCATGGCCGATTATGGTCTCGCTTCCATTCTGCTGTATCTCATTCCGGCGGTCGTTTTCCTGGTGCCGACCGCGCTGGTGGCTGCCGAACTGGCCACCGGCTGGAAAGGTGGCGTGTACGTGTGGGTGCGTGAGGCGTTCGGCAATCGCATCGGATTTCTCGCCATTTGGCTGCAGTGGATTCAGAATGTGGTGTGGTATCCGATACAGATTGCGTTCATCGCCGTCAGCCTGTCGTATGTGTTCGGCATGGGTGGCTTGGGCAATAATGGCGTATATGTGGCCGCGGTGATCATCGTGTTGTATTGGGCAAGCACGATGGTGGCGTTGCGCGGCGGCAATCTGTTCGCCAAGGTCGGGTCGATTTCGGGACTTATCGGCACGCTGTTTCCTGCGTTGCTGCTTATCGTCTTCGGCATTATCTGGCTGGCGATCGGTAAGCCAGTGCAGACCTCCCTGCACGCATCCGCGCTGCTTCCGCCGTGGACGGGCATCGCGTCGATTGTGCTAATCGTATCCAATGTGCTCGCCTACGCGGGTATGGAGGTCAATGCCGTGCATGCCAACGACTTGGAGCATCCGGGACGTCAATTCCCACGCGCCATTGCACTAGCGACCGCGCTGATTCTGCTGGTACTTGTGCTGCCGACTTTGGCAATCGCCTTTGCTGTGCCGCATCGTGAGCTGGGGCTCATCGACGGCATCAATCTGGCGTTCAGGGAGTTCTTCGACCATTTTGGCATGGGTTGGGGCACTCCGGTGATTTCGCTGCTCATCGCGCTAGGCGCGTTCGCTTCCGTGGTGGCTTGGATAGCTGGTCCTTCTCGCGGTTTGCTAGCGGCCGCCCGCACGGGACTGATGCCTCCCGCGCTGCAGAAGCGCAATGCCCACGACGTGCAGGAAGGCATTCTGATTCCGCAAGGCATTATCGTGACCGTGCTGGCGTTGCTGTTCGTGTTGATCCCCAATGGCAACACGGCTTTCGCGACGCTGGTGGATATGGCGACCGCGCTGTATCTGGTGATGTACATGTTGATGTTTGCCGCCGCGATTCGTCTGCGCAACACCCATCCAGAAGTCCGCCGCACGTATCGAGTTCCTGCGATTCGGTTGGTCGCGGGCGTCGGTTTCGTCGCTTCCGCCGCGGCATTCGTGTTGACTTTCGTGAGACCGGCTGGTTTCACCGGTTTGGATAGCGTTTCATATGCGATTCTTGTGGCTGTAGTCGTGCTTGTGCTCGGTTTACCGCCGCTGGTGTTGTATGGAATGCGCAAGCCTGGCTGGGATCTGCGTTCGGATGCCGAGCGGAACACGGATACGTACGATGTGCTAGTGAATCCGGAATACTGAAATATTGGAATATTTGGAATACTCATGTTTCGAACATTCCAATAATCCCGAATATGATGAATGCCTCCCAAGTGTTCGCCTGGGAGGCATTCATCGTTCTTGTCTCGTTCGTTTACGCGATTACAGTTCGAAGCCGAGTTCGGCCGCCGCTTCGGTCGGTACCGGATCCTCGCACCAGAAATCCTCAAGGTTCTCATTGGTGGTCAGGCTTCGGATTTCGGCCTGGTCGATGTACAGTTCACCGCTCAAATGGTCGGTTTCATGCTGGAAGATGCGGGCCGGCCAGCCGTGCAGATGTTCCTCATGCTTGTTGCCGTCCTCATCCTGCCAACGGGCGGTGATGTCAAGCCAACGCTTGCGTACGGCCTGGTAACCGTCGAAGCTCAGGCAGCCTTCGTAGAAGCTGCGGGTTTCGGTGCCGATCGGCTCGTAGCTGGGGTTGATGATGGCGTGGAAGGGGAATTCCGCGGCTTCGCGCGGATCGCCATCGTCGCCTTCGCATACGTGGTCTTCGACGACGGCCAAAGCCAGACCGAGACCGATCTGGGTGGCTGCGAGGCCCACGCCCGGCGCTTCCAGCATGGTGGTGCGCATGGTATCGATGAGCTTGTCAAGCGTTTTGCGGCTCAACTGGCCGTCGTAGGCGATGGTCTGCTGGCGTAATACCGGTTCGCCGGCCTGCACGATCGGCATGATTTTCTCTTTGCCGCCGGTTTTGATGAGCTTTTCGACCTCGCGGTTGAGTTCGAGGTCCACTTTCGAGTTGTGTCCGAACATGGGGCATATCTCCTTGCGGGCTCTTACAGGGTGAGTTCGTCGGCGACGACCTTGGCGAGGCGATCGCACACTTCGTCTGCCTGCTGCTGGGTTTCGGCTTCGGCCATGACGCGCACGAGCGGCTCGGTGCCGGACGGACGGATGATAACGGACGCAGCAGCACGCGGCCGGTGTCGCCCAGCAGCTTCTCTTCGCGTTCCACCGCGGCCTGCACCTTGGCGTTGGTCTTGGCGGCCATCTTGTCCACGTTCGGCACGTTGATGAGCGTCTGCGGCAGCTGCGGGAAGTCGGCGGCCAGTTCCTTCAGGCTCTTACCGGATTTGACGACCTCGTTGCACAGGGTGAGCGCGGTCAGGGTGCCGTCGCCGGTGGTGGCGAATTCACGGTTGATCACGTGGCCGGACTGCTCGCCGCCGAGCGAATAATCGCCTCGCAGCATCTCCTCAAGCACGTAACGGTCGCCCACGTTGGTCTGCACGGTCTTGATGCCCATGGAACGCAGGGCCAACTTCAGACCGAGGTTGCTCATCACCGTCACGACGAGGGTGTCATGGTTGAGCTTGCCCGCGTTCTTCTTGGCGCGTGCCAGAATGCCCATGATCTGATCGCCGTTGACCATGTTGCCGTCCTCATCCACGGCAAGGCAACGGTCGGCGTCACCATCGAAGGCAACGCCCATGACGGCGCCGGAGGCCTTGACCATGGCCTGCAGCTGCTCAGGATGGGTGGAGCCGGCGTTCTTGTTGATGTTGTAGCCGTCCGGCGACGCGTTGATGACGGTCACGTCGGCGCCGGCGCGGCGCAAGGCTTCCGGAGCGACCACGGACGTGGCGCCGTTCGCGCAATCGGCCACGATCTTCAGGCCCTTCAGCGGCGTCGGCTGCGACTTGTCCGGACCGACCGGCGCGATGGCGGAAACCAGATGGTCGATGTACAGGTTGGTTGCGGTGGCGGTGTCATGGCTGACACGACCCACACCGGCGCCAGTAGGACGATCCCAATCCTGGCCGAGCACCGCTTCGATCTCGTCTTCCTTGGTGTCGGGCAGCTTGAAGCCGCCGCGTGCGAAGAACTTGATGCCGTTGTCGGGCATCGGATTGTGGGATGCGGAGATCACCGCGCCCATTTCCACGTTGAGCACGGACGTCAGGTATGCGACGCCCGGCGTCGGGATGATGCCAGCGTCGATCACGTCGAAGCCGCCGGCGGACATGCCAGCGGACAGTGCGGCGGCGAGGAAATCGCCGGAAACTCGTGTATCACGACCGACCAGCGCACGGCGACGGCTTTCGAATTCGCTCCGCTCGTCATCGCCCAGCACACGCACCGCGGCGTCACCCAAATCAAGCGCCAGCTGTGCCGTCAAATCCCTATTCGCCAATCCTCGAACGCCGTCGGTTCCGAACATACGTGGCATGAGTCTCAAATCCTCGCTATCTGCAAACGATATTTCCGTGACCTATCGTACTCAACCGTGCCGCCGAAACCAGCAGGTGACGACGCAATCGCATAACACTTCACAATTCAAAGCATTTCACGGCGCGCAATGCCCTTTTCGTGTCGCACGACTTTGATTTCAAGGCGGAAAATCAAGTCGTGCGGCAACACTTGATAAAGAAATACCCCCTAACTATCATTTTCCGTTGAAAACCAGCAAAAAATAAGAGTTAGAGGGTATGAAAGCCAGCACGCTTGTCGCACAACTTTGAAAAATGCCTCCAAAATCAAAGTCGTGCGACAGCCTTCGACGCAAAATGCCCCCTAATCCTTATTTTCAAGCGGAAAACGAGGATTAGGGGGCATAAATGCCGATATGCCCGTCGCATGACTTTGAAAATCGCACCCAAAATCAAAGTCGTGCGACGCCATGACGGCTCTTAAGCGGGAACGTTCCTGTCGCCCCTGCTATCAGAGCGCGGCGTTGGAGTCGCGCACTTTCAGCGTGCGGTGAGAAGCCTCGACGTTGCCACGCACAATGCGCTGCAAGGCGTTGTCCGCGTCCTTATGGGAGGCGAGCCAGGCGTCGCCCAGCTCCACGAGCTTCGCCGGATCGGCATAGCCCGGATACAGGCCTTCGAGCAGCGCTTCCGCCATGTGGAAGGTCTTGTGCTCCCAAATCCAGTCGGCGACCTCGAAATACTTCTCGGCGTACGGTTCGGCCAAGTCGGCGCGCGGGGTGGCTGCGAAGCCACCGGCCACAGCCTCAAGCTGCATGTTGGTCAGCTCGTCGTTGTGCAGGGCCTCGTTCCAAGCCCATGCCTTCGCTTCGGCGGTACCGGCCACGGCGCGTGCGCCATAGGCGAACTCACGGTTCTCGGTGGTTTCGCGCTTGGCCAGTTCGGCGTCGATTCCCGCCTGGTCGATCGCGTTGACGGTGCTCAGCGCGTTGATGATGGTCCAGCGGAAGTTGTTGTCGATTTCCAGACCGTCGAATGCCACGGAACCGTCGAGCAGGCCCTTCGCGTTGGCGACGAACGCCTCGTCGCCCGGCTCGCCGTAGCCCAGGTAGGCGGTGACGAGCTGGAACTGTTCGTCGGAGCCGGCCTTGGCCTGACCCGCCAGCTTGAACAGTTCGGCGGCCACATGCTTCACGATCTCGGCACGCTCTGCCGGAGCGGTGTAATGCCATGCGGTGGTGCTGACCTGTGCCAGCGCGTAACGGAAGGTGGTGGACTCGTGTTCGGTGGCGAGCGCGGCCAGCGAGGTGTCGATGAACTGGCGTGCCGGCAGTTCGCCGTCGCGGGTCATGTCCCACAGGGCGAGCCAGATCACGGAACGGGCGAGCGCGTCGTCGAAGCGGTACAGGTTGCTTGTCGCGAATGCGAGGCTCTTGTCGTCGAAACGCAGCTTCGTGTAGGTCAGGTCGTCGTCGTTCACCAGAATCAGCGACGGACGTGCCTTGCCCGCGGCCGCGTCGACGACCGTCAGTTCGCCGTCGACGTCCAGTTCGAAACGGTCGGTGCGCACGATCTTGCCGGTTTCCGGATCCTCGTTGTAGAAGCCGACGGCGAGACGGTGGGCGCGCAGCACGGGATGCTCGGCCGGAGCGGTCTGGCGCAGGGCGAGACGCTTGATGGTGCCGTCCTCGTTCTCTTCGACTTCGGTGGCGATGGTGTTGATGCCGGATTCCTCAAGCCACTGGGCGCTCCACGCCTTCAGGTCGCGGCCGGAAGTGAGTTCCAGTTCGGCGAGCAGGTCGGCGAGGGTGGCGTTGGAGTAGGCGTGCTTGTTGAGGTAGTTGTTGATGCCCTTGAAGAACTTCTCACGGCCCACGTAGTACACGAGCTGCTTCAGCACGGAGGCGCCCTTGGCGTAGGTGATGCCGTCGAAGTTGACGTAGGTGTCGTTGAGGTCGTTGATCGGGGCGACGATCGGGTGGGTGGTGCTCAGCTGGTCCTGATTCAACGCCCAGCTCTTTTCGCCGGAGCTGAAGGTTGCCCAGGCGTCCTTCCATTCGGTGGCTTCGGCGGTGGCGAGGGTGGACGTGAACTCGGCGAAGGATTCGTTGAGCCACAGGTCGTTCCACCACTTCATGGTCACGTAGTCGCCGAACCACATGTGGGCGAGCTCGTGCAGCACGGTGACCACACGGCGTTCCGCATAGGCGTCGGTGACCTTGGATTCGAACACGTACTGGTCGCGGATGGTGACCATGCCGATGTTCTCCATGGCGCCGGCGTTGTATTCCGGCACGTAGATCTGGTCGAACTTGGCGTACGGGTACGGCACGCCCCAGGTCTTGGCGTAGAAGGCGAAGCCTTTCTTGGTGATGTCGAACAGGTAGTCGACGTCCTTGCTGAAGGCCTTGGCGAGCGCCTGGCGGCAGTACATGGCCATCGGCACGGTGCGGCCGTCCTCATTGGCGTATTCGGTGTGCCATTCGGCGTACGGTCCGGCGCAGATGGCGGTGAGGTAGGAGCTCATGGTCGGGGTCAGCTCGAACACCCACAGCTTGGTGGTTTCGGCGGCGTGATCGCCGAGCGTGCCTTCCTCGGTGACGGTTTCGTTGTCGGTCACGGAGGAGGTGGGCATGTTGGACGTGACGATCCAGGATTTGGCGGCGAGCACGGAGAAGTCGAACACGGCCTTCAGATCAGGCTGGTCGAACACGGCGTAGACACGGCGGGCGTCCGGCACTTCGAACTGGGTATACAGGTAGACGTTGCCGTCGGACGGGTCGACGCTGCGGTGCAGGCCTTCGCCGGTGTTGGAGTACTGGCACATCGCCTTGACGGTAACCTCGTTGTGCTCCTTGAGGCCCTTCAGCTCGATGCGGCTGTCCACGTACGCTTCAGCCGGGTCGAGGGTTTCACCGTTGAGGGTGATTTCGCTGACTTCGTTGGCGATGAGGTCAAGGAAGCTTGACTCCCCCGGCTTCGCGTCGAAGGTGATGGTGGTTTCGGAGCCGAAATCCTTGGCTCCGCGGGTCAGGTCAAGCTTGACCGTGTAATGGATTGGCGCGGCGATGATGCTTTTGCGTTCTTCCGCTTCGATTCGGGTGAGGTTTGCTCCTGGCATGTCACTCCTTCTTTCTGGTAACAGAAGGCGGCGCGATCAGTTGTGCCGATCACGTCGCCTTGATTCAATTTATGGTAAATTTACGGCTTATTTCGCGGCGTTCAGTCCCATCGCGTCGTCCACGTCCTGCGCGATGTCGGCGACGACGGGGACGATCATCGGCTTGCGGTGCAGCTGTCGTGCCACCCAGCCGCCGAGCGTGCGTCGCATGATCTGCTGCAGCTTGTAGGTGTCGCGCGTGCCCTGCATCATCGCGTCCTGCAGCTGCTCGACGATCTGGTGACGGACCTTGTCGAACTCGCTTTCGTCTTCCGCGACCGCGTTGAGGTAGATCTTCGGGCCGGTGATAACATCCGCGGTTTCGGTGTCGACGACCACGAAGCTGGACACGAAGCCTTCGGTGCCGAGGATGCGGCGCTTCTCGAGTTCTTCGTCGGTCAGTTCGCCGACGGAATCGCCATCGACGTAGACGTAGCCGCACGGCACGGAGCCAACGACCGCGGCCTGGCCGTGGTACAGGTCGACGACGTCGCCGTCTTCGGCCAGCACGACGTTCTGCGGATCGACGCCGGTCTTGACGGCGATCATGCCGTTGGCCACCAAGTGGCGGTTTTCGCCGTGGATAGGCATGGCGCACTTCGGCTTGACGATGTTGTACATGTACAGCAGCTCGCCTTCGTTGCAGTGGCCGGAGACGTGCACGGCGGCGTTGTCTCGGTTGACCACGCGGGCTCCGAGCTGCACGAGCTTGTTGATGACCTTGTAGACGCCATGCTCGTTACCTGGGATCAGGGAGCTGGCGAGGATCACCGTGTCGAACTCGTTGATGGTGATGTCGCGGTGGTTGCCGTCGGCGATGCGGCCGAGCGCGGCCATCGGCTCGCCCTGGGAGCCGGTGCACATGTAGACGAGCTTGTCGTCCTGCACGTCATGGGCCTGCTTCAGGTCGATGACGGTGTCCTCGGGCAGACGCAGGTAGCCCAGATCTGCTGCGATGGACATGTTGCGGACCATGGAACGTCCGACGAACACGACCTTGCGGCCGTACTTGTGGGCCGCGTCGACGACCTGCTGCACGCGGTGCACGTGGCTGGAGAAGCTGGCCACGATGATCTTGCGCGTGGCCTGTGCGAACGCCTGGTCGAGCGCCGGACCGATGGAGGTCTCCGGCTTGACGAAGCCCGGGACCTCGGCGTTGGTGGAGTCCATCATCAGGAGGTCCACGCCCTTTTCGCCGAGCTTGCCGAATTCCACCAGATCGGTGATGCGGTGGTCGAGCGGCAGCTGGTCGAGCTTGATGTCGCCGGTGTCGATGAGCGAGCCGGCGGGGGTCTGCACGAACACGGCGAGCGCGTCCGGAATGGAGTGCGTGACGTTCACGAATTCCAGGTTGAACGGGCCGACCTTGAGCTTGTCGCGTCCCTTGACCTCGACGAGCGTCGGGTTGATGCGGTGTTCCTTGCACTTGGCCTCAACGAAGGCGAGGGTGAGCTTGGAACCGATCAGCGGAATGTCCGGGCGGAGCTTGAGCAGGTACGGCACGCCACCGATGTGGTCTTCGTGGCCGTGGGTGAGCACGAGCGCCTCGACCTTGTCGAGACGGTCCTTGATGTAGTGGAAGTCAGGCAGGATGAGGTCCACGCCCGGCTGCTCCTCTTCCGGGAAGAGCACGCCGCAGTCGATGAGCAGGATATGCCCGTTGTATTCGACCACGTTCATGTTGCGGCCGATCTCACCCAGACCGCCGAGCGGCACGATACGCATGGAGCCCTTGCGGTACTTCGGCGGGGCGATCAGCACCTCGTCCTGCTGGGGCGCGGTGGATTGCGGCGCGGAA
>OHHR01001156.1_pt1 | contig 12473 bp, 10 predicted proteins | sample 1568021 | NCBI WGS metagenome assembly OHHR01 (sample SAMEA3879560, study PRJEB24766) | human gut metagenome | biome: human-associated habitat; feature: feces | place: USA | collected 1985/1987 | reverse complement strand
CTCAGAAAGCCGTATTTGAGAAGTTGGAAGAGATTGTTGATGTTCATTCTCTCTCCGAAGAAGACCGTGTGCGCTATGAAAACAGTGTAAACGCCTATCGTGATTATTTGGCTACCATCGACTATGCAGCAAAGAAAGGAAGTGAAGAAGGGTTTGAAGAAGGGTTTGAAAAAGGAATCGAGAAAGGGTTTGAAAAAGGAATCGAGAAAGGAATCGAAAAAGGAATTGAGAAAGGAATCGAGAAAGGACGTCGAGAAGCAAAATTTGAAACGGCTCGCAACCTGAAATCCTTGGGAATGACCTCTGAGCAAATCATGCAAGTCACCGGCCTTTCCCTTACAGAAATCGAATCTCTGTAACCTACTTTCTTCATCTTCCATGAGAAAGACTTAAAAAACAGAGACCATTCGGAGTTCCGCCGGAGAAGATTCCATCTACTCCACAAGGAACTCCTCCCCCTCAAAAAAAGAACGGAGCATGTCGAAACAAACTTCATTAATCATTTGATAATCAGAGATTTTATTGTTATATTTACATTAAAGAACAATAAATAATCATAGTAAGAATAATGAAGAAAGAAGAAGAAACATTCGCCATCCGCACTTACGACAAGGCGGAACTGGCGTCGCTCTATTGCCCCGGACGCGAACCCGGAGCCGCCCTGCAGAACCTTTATCGATGGATACGGCGTATCCCCCGCCTGACGGAAGAACTCAATGCCACAGGCTACAACAAATACCGCCATTGCTACCTGAAACAGGAGGTGGAAATCATTGTGAAATACCTGGGAGAGCCTTAGCGGAAAAGAAAGATGCGAAAGAAAAGCAGCACAAAAACGCACTAAAGTGTTTCCGGAAAACTCTTCCGTCTTTCAGGAAAAGACTATTATGTTTGGGAAAAAGACCTTGATGTTTTTCGAGAACATCAAGGTCTTTTTTCAGGGTGAATGCTATCGGGCGGACACACGGGTCTGCCCTGAATCCCACACATACACCATAGAAATCCACCCACTCAAACCAACAAAAAAACGGTGCAGCGGAGGGTTTCACAGGTGCCCTCCCGGTGGTTGCGGTTATTTTCAATACGATTCACAATCAACAGTCTGATTATCAATATAATGACATCTAACTTTGGGACCACTGGGACCAGGGCCCACCTTTATGAGTTTCCGGACCAGGATTTACAGAGTTTACGATACATACCATCCTCTTTTTCAATGATTTGCATCTCAAGCAAACGGACAAGGTATCTTTTAAGCGAACTGGAAGGTATTCCATGTTCCACGGCCCCCTCCTTCAACTGCGTATAAGTGAAGCTTTCGGGAAGCTTTGCCAGTACCGAACGTATGCGATAAAACTTCTTCATCGGCTTGGGTTCCTTGCCCGACTCCACGGCAGACACGGTGGTAGACAACAGCAAGCTGTGCTCCAACAACACTTTCACCATATCCATTGCCGTATGAAAATCCTCATCCGTACACCGACACTGCTGCACATTCCACATCGGCTCACACTTGCGCAACGCCGTCAGCACCATGGCTATGCGGGCCGCTATCAACCCGTGACGAAACACAATCGCCCCATGCGAATCATCATCTTCACTCACCACTTCCTGAAGAACGTTGCTGAAACGCTGCGTATGCTCCTCCCACTGCCCGGGAGTAAAGCACACCTCGGTGGGCGAACCGGACAAAAAGACAAACATACGAAGCACCTCTTCACTCAATTTCCTGAACAGCTTCACATGGTCGGTGCTGCCCTCCACGGGAGCTGCCGAAATCCATTTCCACCGTCCCTCACCGATATAAAAAGCCATACGACTGTACATACCGTTCTCCAACGACGAAATGAAACGGTGAAGCTGAGAAGGAGTCCCCGTAAGACACAATGCCAGATGAGGAACATGCGCCACCACCATGCGCTTATCCGTCTTATAATAAGACGATGCCTCCTCGTGGTGAAAAGCGGCACGAAGCACATCATCATGCTTTCCGCAGTCCTGTTTCATGGCATTGGTAAGCATATCCAGCTCCGAAGCATTAATCACCACCCCTTGCGCACCGGCCTCCTCAAGCGCAATAATCAACTGACTCTTCGAGATATTGGGCGAAATCTTGAGCATGCGCTTCACCGGAGGCTCGGGACGCTTGTCGATGTCGGGCACACGCTTCTCCTGAATGGCCAAACGTTCTTCCAGCGCCCACGCCAACTGCTTCTTGTCATACTCCGACTGCAGCGTCTTGTTCTTGTCTTCCAGATAACGCTGGACAGCATCGGGCAGAATAGAGCCGAGCGTCACAATCCCCTTGCCGCGCCCCGCACCGGCAAGGCTCATCGCATAAAAATGAGGAGTGTAGCACATGTCGGCATAATTCATCCACACACCGGGAAGGCAAGCACTCAGATTGGCAAGCATCCCCAGCAGCAGACGGTCTTTTTCACGGCTGTTTCGAGCTGCTTCCAAGCCACGGACAAGAAGGTCGGGAAGAGCGTCGTACACCGACTTCGGAAAGCGGGGAGCGTTCTTGTGGAGCTTGTCCGCTTCAAGCTTCTCATTCTCAGCCTTTTCAGCCTCTCCCACGGGACCGGGAAAGCATAAAGATGGTCCCTGGTCCTTGTGGTCCCAACCATTAGCATTATTACGCTGATAATCAGACAATTTAGTTTTATCCACATAACGATATCCGGCATCCATTTTCGGGATGATATCTTCGGGCGGACACCCGGCATCGCTCAGACGCTCCACAGCCAACGCTTCCAGTTGTCTCAACTCACTATCGGACAGTCCTTTATATCGGGCTATACGTCCCAATTTGAGCAAGAAATCATTCTTTGCTCCGGGAATGAAAGCGTTGTGGGCCAGAAAGTCATTAAAAAAGGTGCGCAGGATGCCCGACGGGGGTTCCGAGACAGGCTCCGAAGCAGATTCCGAAGCGGTTCCTGTCGTGCTGTCCGGTGCGGCAGGTCTCACGTTCAGTTCCTCCATGATCTGTGCCGCTTTATCGGGATGCTCCTTGAGGAATTCCCGCCAAGGGAAAAGCTCGAAAGCGGGCTTGCAGAAGGCTTCCTCGTCATACGACGCATAACACGGACGAGTGGGATTCTTGCAACTCATGTCACACGGAAAATCAATCACGCGGCCGATATGCCACGCCACCACCGCATAAGCCTGCACATACTCTTCGACTGTTGCAGCCTCGATACGCACCACCACTTTCAGACCATCGTACGATACACTTCGCCAACCTGCCCCGACCCACGGCACCGCCTTCAGCTTCTGCAGGAACTCCTGTGTACGTCCCTGCGTATGGTCGACATCAAACATGGCATTCCCACTCCACGTGCGGCGGTTCTTCAATGCATGGCTTCCCTCGCAATACCCCGCCACCACCAGGCCGGGCAGTTTGTTCTTCAACTCTTTGGCTTTACTCTTATCGCCCTCAGCCATTAGGCGGTGATACATCTCGACCGTCGATTTCCATCGTCCGTTGCAGATGTAATTTACAAACTCTTCCAGTGACATTTCAATGCAACGCTGTTCGCGCACGTTAAAATAGAAAGAGCACAAATCATTAAAATCCATGTTAAAATGGGGTTTTAATTTAAGATAGGGAAAAAACGTTGCCCTTCGCCTGCAATTCAAAATTGCAATGTGCGAAAGTACGACATCTAAAACTGACGGAATATTACACTTTACACCAAATCACCCACCGTTTACCTACTGTTTATCAGCATCCTAACAAACAGCCGGCAGAACTAAAGTGTACAATTGGCATTCTTCTTTTTATTTATTCTTTTTAACAGTAAGAACAATATTCCAAGGGAACCTTTCCAAATTGTTCCCAATCTGTATTCTTTTAAATCCATGATGCTTCGTTTTCATACCCCAACGGTATAAGAAGCCCCAGAAGGACAGCCATACAGACTCACGGAGGCGCTTACATACATCCTCCGTTATCACTCCTCCCCTTCCTTCTTTTAGGTCAATCGATCTTCTTCCTGCCTCTTTTTCTTTTGCCGGTCAATCTTCCCCTTTCTTCTTCTTTTCTTGTTGATTGGAGAATATTTTATAGCCCCTCCTACACATCCGCTTCAGTTCCGCCAGTTGCCGGTACGACAAACTCTCAATGTCTCGCTCCAGCTCCTCCAACTCTTTTTCCACACTTCTCACCTTGTTCCATCTGTCCTGATTTGTTTCCAAATCTTCTTTTTATTCATATTATTAAAATATTTAAAAATTAAAAAGGAGCAAAAATATAAAAATCCGCAATTACAATGTTAAATATTTGAGTTTTTATGAACAAAATATTGTAATTCGTAAATTAATGTCTAATTTTGCAGAGAATAACAAGGAGGGATCGGCAGTGAGATTACACTGACGACCGCGTAGCGCACCTTATCCCCTCCTTTCCACTCCCCCCTTGACTGATATAGAATGAAAAAATGGTATGTAGCCTACGTGCTTTCCCGTCACGAGAAAAAGACTGCCGAGCGTCTCACGAAAATGGGAATCGAGAACTTCCTGCCCGTGCAGGAGGAGATTCGCCAATGGGCGCACCGTCGTCAGAAGGTGACACGCGTGGTGATTCCGATGATGATTTTTGTGCACGCCACACCGCAGGAACGTGCGGAAGTGCTGACACTCTCGTCGGTGAGCCGCTACATGGTGCTGAGGGGCGAACATACACCTGCCGTGATTCCCGACCTGCAGATGGAGCGTTTCAAGTTTATGCTGGATTATAGCGAAGAGGCGGTGGAAATGTGCAGCACACCACTGGCTCCCGGTGAAATGGTGAGGGTAATCAAAGGCCCTCTGGCGGGAATGGAAGGAGAGCTGGTGAACGTGGACGGACGCAGCAAGGTGGTAGTGCGACTGGAAATGCTGGGATATGCCGGAGTGGATATGCCGGTGGGGTTTGTGGAAGCAGTGAAATAAAAAAAGAATTTATCAGAGCAATAAAGCTATTCTCCTTCCCCTGTAAAAAGAGAAAATAGACTGCTTACAGGTACGGCATCAAACCCTTGGGTATTTTCGCCACATTTGCCTGAAACCAACAAGACAAGGCAAGTAATTCAGACATTCTCGTCACTCTTCAAGAGTCTGATTTCTTCACATTGGGAGAATAAAAGAAAAGCTGAAGCAACTTATTTACTTCAAACTTAGCATCACCAATCTCAGAAACCCTTTTCGGAAGTCTCTTGCTGCCTTCCCTATCATAAGCCGGATAAATCGTCAAGTCCGGCAAGCAAAACAGACTCTAAAAAATATTCAGATACATTTTATTTTCCCTTTCAGAGAAGCACCTTTTGCAGACACTCTTCCTGAAAGGTATGTCGCATGAAAAACAAATACAATTACTCATCTTATATCATCATTTGATTTTTTTATGACCAATACCGCAGAGAATAACAAGAGAATAGCAAAGAATACGCTGTTACTGTATTTCAGAATGCTATTTACTATGGTAGTAAGCCTATATACCTCACGCATAGTACTGAATGTGCTGGGAGTAGAAGATTTTGGAATCTACAATGTAGTAGGTGGTATTATAGCTATGTTAGGATTTTTAACAGGTTCTTTAAGCTCAGCATCATCACGATATATCACATACGCACTTGGAAAAGGGAATTTTAAAAAATTACAAGAGACATTTGCAAATATACAAGCCATCCACCTTCTTTTTGCACTAATAGTTGTCTTTTTAGCAGAAACAATCGGCCTCTATTTTTTGACCAACTACATCCAAATACCAACAGAAAGAGAAAATGCTGCTTTCTGGGTCTTCCAATTTTCTGTCTTTACTACATCATTAAGTTTAATAAGCATACCATATAATGCCAGTATCATTGCTCATGAAAAAATGGGTGCCTTTGCATACATCTCTATCATAGAAGTAACCCTGAAGCTTATTATTGCATTTTTAATCCAAGTTATGGTATTTGATAAATTAATTCTATATGCCATACTACTCTGTTGCGTACAGGTAATTATCCAAACAATATACATTATTTACTGTAAACGCAATTTCAAAGAGACCAATACATTACCTAAAATACATAGAGAACAATTCAAAGAAATCATTATTTTTGCCGGATGGACCATGAATGGCAACCTTGCCTTAATAGGTTATACCCAAGGGTTAAATATATTACTTAACATGTTCTTTGGTCCTGCTGTAAACGCCGCACGCGGTATAGCAGTACAAGTACAGGGAGTTATTCAGAACTTTTGCATCAACTTTCAGATGGCATTAAATCCACAACTAACCAAAAGTTATGCACAACATGACTTTGTACACATGCACCAACTTCTCAATATCAGCTCTAAATTCTCGTTTTTTTTGCTATTCTTTATTTCACTTCCAGCCTGTTTAGAAGCTAAATTAGTACTGCAATGGTGGTTGGGGGTCGTTCCTGAACATACCGTAACATTTCTCCGCCTCATTCTATTCAGTAGCCTTTTAGGAACACTTTCTAACCCCTTAATCGTTTCAGTACATGCCACAGGCATACTAAAAAAGTTCCAATTAATAGAAGGAAGTTTACTTTTATTAATTGTGCCTATAGCCTATATCGGATTGAAATATTTCCATTTTCCGCCAGAATATGTATTTACTGTACACATTTTCATAGAAATAATAACTCAATATGCTCGCTTACGCATTGTACTTCCCATGATTAAAATGCAACTGAAACCATATATAAAAGAAGTAATTTATCCCATATTAAAGGTTTTTATAATAGCTCCAGTAATTCCAATTGCTTCATTTATCTATACAGAAGAAAATTTTATTACCTTCTTATTCATCTGTTTTTCAAGCATAATTTCTAGTCTTGCAACTATCTATCTACTAGGATGCAGCACACAAGAACGAAATTTTGTAAATAATAAATTCAAACATTATTACTTAAAAACAAAGAAATGAATCAGATTCCTACAATTTCAGTTATCGTACCCATATACAAGGTAGAACAATACCTACGCCCTTGTATAGATAGCATACTGACACAGACATTTACTGACTTTGAATTACTACTAATTGATGATGGAAGCCCTGATTATTCAGGAAAAATATGTGACGAATACGCCAAAAAAGATTTACGCATTAAGGTATTTCATAAAGAAAATGGCGGCGTAAGTTCTGCCAGAAACTTGGGAATAGAACAAAGCAAAGGAGAATGGATTTGTTTTATTGATGCTGACGATTTAATAAAAAAGGACTTATTTTCAACAGCTTACAACATCATATCACTAAAAAATATTGATTTATACATATTTGGTTGTAATTCACTAAAAAATGAAGCTGAAGCAGAACTGTTTTCATACAAAGAAGGTTACTATGACATCAATACTTTTTGGAAGGAACAATATCACCATTTAGCTTCTTGGGGATATTTATTCAAAAAAGACATAATAAATACTGTTCATTTAAATTTTAATACCCAACTCACCATGTCAGAAGACAGAGTCTTTATGGCAAAATATTTTTCCCACTGCAATACCATATATTCTACTTCCCAAAATTACTATCTATACAGATTAACAGAAAGCTCCGCATGTGGAAGTAAAATGACATACACAAAAGCAGTATCTCAATTAAAAGCAACACAAACTCTTCTCAACCTATATAAAGAATGCTTTCAAAAGACATTCCAAATCATCCTATCTGATCTAATTTATAATTGTCTTTCAGATTATATAGACTCTATCGCTGAACTTAATGACAAAATATACTACAAAGAATCCCAACAGAATATACGTAAAATTATTACAACATTAAAATTTGAAAATATATCAATAAAAGACAAAATACGTCTTTGGCTATGTAGCATCTGTTATCCATTTTACGCATATTTATATCATTTCAAACAAAAGTTAAGAGCCAAATTTAAAACCAATCACATATGAACAAAGTTCTATCCTTAACCTTGTTTCTTTTTCTCTTCATCGGCCATAATGTATGCCTGAAAATAGGAATAAACAATATGCTCATAGAAGGATTCATCCTCTTATTAGCAGCATTTATTATAATTACTAAAAAGCCCTTTTCACTATTAAAAATAAAAGGATTAATCCCACTATTCCTATTTTTATTGATATATGGCTTATTTAAGCTCATAACAGATACAGGAGAAGGTACACGAGCTATAGTTATGATATTAATAGGGCCTCCTATATTATTATCCGCTGTAATCCTTGGAATAAAAAGAGGCATAAAACAATTGTCTATTATAAAAAGAATGTTTCTTATTTTCTATTTATTGGAAACAAGTATAGCCATTGTTGAACGACTCTTAGGGATAAATATTTTCCCATGGAGTACCGATAATATTTTCAACATACAATTCGATGGTATTACAGAGTTTAGAAGTACAGGATTACATGGACACCCTTTACAAAATGCTTTAATAGTCAGCATATACATGACATTTATCCTAATCAGCAATATTAAATTAAGAAACAAATTATCATTATGGCTTTTAGGGTTTATTGCAATAGCTTGTTTTAATACCAGAGCAGCATTAGTTGGAAATACGTTGCTTCTTGCTACATATTTCTTCCATTCAATATTCTTTAATAAAAATTTCAGTACAAAATTAAAAAAACAAATCATCTGTATCTCACTCCTCATGCTTTCTTTTATTCCTATTTTATTGATAAAATTTAATTTAGGAGGAAGATTATTTGAACGTGGATTAAACGATGAAAGCTCAGAAGTCCGAAAAGCAGTTTGGTCTATATTCGACTATTTCCCTTTAGACTCATTTCTCTTTGGAGTCAACATGAAACAAGCAGAAATAGTTATGCAACAATCAGGAATCTTTGCTACTGAAAATTTTTGGATTGATTGGATTATCAGATTTGGAGTGCTTTTTGTCATAGTACAAACCTTATTATATACACGTCTCTTACAATGGCTATTTGTCGGCTACAAACCATTTTATAAATGGCTGATACTTCTATGCTTCTTACTCATTGCTTCATCTAATAATTCATTGTCCACATCTTTTATTCCATTATCTTTTTTCTTAATTGCTATAGTTATAAACAACCCATATATAAATAAATTAAAATCATAAACCAATGAAAATAACTGTATTTACCCCCACTTTCAATAGGGCACATATACTACCTAAACTATACAATAGTTTGCTCAAGCAGACTAATCAAAATTTTGAATGGCTAATTGTAGACGATGGATCCACTGACAATTCAAAAACTATAATCGACGAATGGATAAAACAAAATAGAATTGTCATCAAGTATTTCTACCAAAAAAACTCGGGAAAAATGATGGCACACAATTTAGGAGTTCTAAAATCAGAAGAAGAACTATTCATGTGTGTGGATTCTGACGATTATCTTTTCGATGAAAATGTTATCAACAAAATCATAACAAAATGGGAATCCGTTGACAACAAAGAAAAAGAAACTCTTTCTGGAATTGTTGCGCAGAAGCTTATTGTCAACAAAGGCAATAAAAACATAGCCATTCCTAACATATATGCTGACACTTTATCAAACTTATATTCAAAATATAAATTTGATGGAGAAACAGCACTAATATTCCGAACAAAAATACTAAAAAAGCATCTGTTTCCACACATAGAAGGAGAAAAGTTCATCACCGAGAACTATATCTATGAACAAATTGACCAACAATATAAGTTCTTGTACTATCCTACTAACTGCTTTACATGCGAATATATGGCAGATGGGTACACAGTCAATTGGATAAAAACGGTTATCAAAAACCCCAAAGGATGGAAACTGTACTATTTGCAACACATGAAATATTGTAACAGCACCAAAGATCTGATTAAAACTGTATACCATTACATTTCAATCAGTTTTATTGATAAAGAAAATATACTCAATATTATTTCAAACAGCAACAACAAGATATTAACACTATTATTGTTGCCAATAGGATGGATAAAATCACATAAAGACAAAAAACTATATAAACACTTACAAAAATGATACCTAAAATTATTCATTACTGCTGGTTTGGAAGAAACCCTCTTCCCCCATCTGCTATGAAATGTATAGAATCGTGGCGAAAAATAATGCCCGATTATGAAATAAAGGAATGGAATGAAGATAATTTCAATATAAATATCATTCCTTATACCCAAGAAGCATATCAAGCAAAAAAGTATGCATTTGTAAGCGACTATGCCAGATTTTGGATCCTCTATAACTACGGAGGTGTCTACTTCGATACTGATGTAGAACTAATAAAACCTATCTACGACATAGTAGAAAAAGGAGCTTTTTGGGGATGCGAAGGATCTCTATATAAAGAATCTGAAATATCAATTGCCCCTGGGCTCGGAATAGGAGTGCGAGCTCATCACCCTATATACAAGGAACTGCTAGAATGCTATGAAAAACTCCATTTTATTAACGTAGACAAAAGCTACAACTACCTCACAATAGGAGACTATACAACACAGTTACTACAAAAATACGGTTGGAAAAGACTCAACCAAATACAGCAGGTAAAAGATATGTATATATACCCTCTTGATTACTTCTGTCCTATAGATACTACAACACAAAGGTTAAAAAAAACCACCAATACAAGAAGTATCCATTGGTATGCAGGCTCTTGGAAAGAGTACGAGAGATTTGCCTTTATAAAAAAAACGCTAAAAAAAATAATACCACAAAAACTACAAATTATATACAATAAACTAAAAAACAGATAATCCGAAAAAGGCATCTATTTTTTTAAGTGTATCACTTCTTACTCATTTCTCAAATCATTATATATTTCAAGTACACTATCCTACAAAAATACAGTAAAGTATTACTGTATTTAGTGATTCTATAAACTTAGAAAAAATTCAAATAATGAATATATTTTATTTCTTCAAAGAGCTTGATACACCCATGTATCAATGGCAACGCACCAATTTAATAGATGAACTGATACGAAACGGTCATAAAGTGAAAACATTCAATCCACTTGACTACCAAAGTATAGAAGAAGCAAATGCCATTACTGTCCCTTCCATAAAGAAATGGGGGAAATGTGATTTGTTTCTAACCTGTGATGACCAAGACACCATATTCAAAGAGACCGTAGAAGAGATAAACAAAATGGGGATTCCCACCTGCTTAATCTGCTGGGACAATTTAGAATTACCATTCAAACAAAAAAAGATCGCTCCTGCATTCGACATTGTATGGATTACTTCTGTTGAAACACAATATCTGTTTGAACAGTGGGGATGCAAAAACATCATATTCCAAACTTATGCAGCCAACCCATATACTTATACAGCCGAAAATATAGACAAACAGCTCCATTCTGTAGGATTTATCGGTTCTCCATACGGCAGCAGAACCAATAAATTGAACGACTTATTAGAAAACGGAGTAAACTGTTCCATTTATTCCAATTCCCTGTTTAACAAAGGGTATAACACATCAATAGGCGGAAAGAAAAAAATCAATCTTCCAGATATATTGATAAAGGCTTCACGATACATGAGATTTCCAATAGGAAGAAAAGTGCTTTATTCCACTCTACTCAATAAATTCAAAGCAAAAGCTTCCCTAAACACGGAATCGAAGTCCGCTTCATTGCACCACTCAGTTTCGCATGAAGAAATGTGCCATCTGTATTCGGCACATTCACTGTCGCTTAATATAGCAGAGCTAAGAGATACCTATGTACTGAAACAACCTATTCCCAAAATACATCTTCGCGCTTTTGAAATTCCTATGTGTGGCGGACTTCAGTTCACTTCGTATAATGAAGAAATTGCCCGATATTTTGAAGAAGACAAGGAAATAGTATTGTACCGTTCAACAGAAGAAATGATAGACAAAGCTAAATTCTACCTTGATGACAAAAATTCTCAATTAGTGAGAAACATGAAATTGGCTGCCCGCAAAAGAGCAGAGAATGAACACACCTGGACAAACAGATTCAACAATATATTTAATTGCCTATAATATGAACCAACGAGACATCAGTATAGATATTCTAAAGTTTATAGCTGTATTTCTTATCATCAATAGCCATATGGATGCCTTGTATCCTAAATATAAAATGCTGGCTACAGGAGGAGCGATAGGAGATGTACTGTTTTTGTTTGCTTCGGGATACACATTATTTTTAAGTAACCGAAAATTACGATTCGACAATTGGTATAAAAGAAGAATCAATCGGATTTATCGAAGGTATCGGAAGAAAAGAAAGCGGAAATTCTCGGACAAATGGATATACAAACTATCTTGGAGAAATCCCCGAAAGAAAAGTTAGACCGCATCAAATGGATTCGCTGGTATATCAGTTGTGGTGACGATGATTTTTTATCGATAACGAACTGTCTTCTACATAACACGCTGTTGCAACATCAGGTTGGTCATGAATTTCGTGTGAAAGACGGTGGGCATTCGTGGACTTACTGGCGGATGGAGTTACCTGAAGTAATGAGGTTTGTATCCAGAATATT
>OHHR01001151.1_pt1 | contig 12489 bp, 8 predicted proteins | sample 1568021 | NCBI WGS metagenome assembly OHHR01 (sample SAMEA3879560, study PRJEB24766) | human gut metagenome | biome: human-associated habitat; feature: feces | place: USA | collected 1985/1987 | reverse complement strand
TGCCTGCCCACATGGTTAATGCTTACTATGATCCGCAGCAGAACCAAATTGTTTTTCCAGCAGCTATCCTTCAAGCACCTTTCTATGACCTTCACCAATCGTCATCAGCCAACTACGGTGGTATTGGCGCTGTCATTGCTCATGAGATTTCCCATGCCTTTGACACAAACGGTGCTTCCTTTGATGAGAACGGTAGTCTTAAGAATTGGTGGACTGAAGAGGACTATGCAGCCTTTAAGGAACGTACTGACAAGATTGTTGATCAGTTTGAGGGCTTGGATTCTTATGGTGCCAAGGTCAATGGTAAATTGACTGTTTCTGAGAATGTTGCTGACCTCGGTGGTGTAGCCTGTGCCTTAGAGGCCGCTAAACGAGATAAAGATTTTTCAGTTCGTGAGTTCTTTGTTAATTTTGCGACAATCTGGCGTATGAAAGCACGTGAAGAATACATGCAAATGTTAGCTAGCGTGGATGTGCATGCTCCAGCTAAATGGCGCACCAATGTTATCGTGAGCAACTTCGACGAATTCCACAAGGAATTTGACGTCAAAGAAGGCGACGGCATGTGGCGTGCCCCAGAAGATCGTGTGATTATTTGGTAATAATGATGAAATCTGTCCAAAAATGGATGGATTTCTTTATTTTTGTCGTTGTAAGGGTTTACATAACGACTAGAAAACGCTATAATATACTTGTGTTAAAGCTTGTGAAGTTTTTAACAAGTATTCAAAGGAGTTTCATATGACTAAACAAACTAAAGATGTTCAAACAGTAATTGATGAATTGGCAACAAAGGGTGTTGAAGCCCTTGATGCTATGGCTAACTTTACGCAGGAGCAAGTGGACCATATTGTTCACCAAGCTGCGATTGCTGCCCTAGATAAACACATGTATTTGGCAAAATTGGCCGTTGATGAAACAGGGCGCGGTATTTATGAAGATAAAGCCATCAAGAACATGTATGCTTCTGAATACATTTGGAATAGTATTAAATATGATAAAACTGTAGGCGTTATTGCTGAAGATAAAGAACAAGGCTTGATTTCTATTGCTGAGCCAGTCGGTGTTATCTGTGGGGTTACACCAACAACTAACCCAACTTCAACAACCATTTTCAAAGCACTTATTGCTCTTAAGACACGTAACTCTATCATTTTTGCCTTCCACCCATCAGCTCAAAAATCATCTGCAGAGGCAGCTCGTATCGTTCGTGATGCAGCTATTGAAGCAGGTGCACCTAAGGACTGCATCCAGTGGATTGAAGAGCCATCTATCGAGGCAACTGGTCTTTTGATGAACCATCCTAAGATTGCTACAGTACTTGCGACTGGTGGACCTGGTATGGTTAAGGCTGCTTATTCAACTGGTAAACCAGCGCTTGGTGTAGGAGCCGGAAACGTCCCATCTTATATTGCTGCTGATGCTAAGGTTAAACGTGCTGTCAACGATATCATCGTTTCAAAAACTTTTGATAATGGTATGATTTGTGCTTCTGAACAAGCAGCTATCGTTGATGCAGCTATCTATGACGAAGTTAAGGCTGAATTTGAAGCACATCAATGTGTCATCATTTCTAAAAAAGCTGACATTGCTAAATTGGAAAAAGTTGTTCTTAATGAAGCTCGTACAGCTGTAAATGGTGCCATTGTAGGTCACTCAGCTATTGAAATTGCTGAAAAAGCTGGTCTTAAAGTTCCTGCAGGTACAAAATTGCTTTTGGCAGAAATTCCAGATGCAACAATGGAACACCCACTTGCCTTGGAAAAATTGTCTCCAGTACTTGCTCTTATCAAATCTGACGGCGTTGAAGATGGTTTCAAAAAAGCAGAAGGTATGCTCAATTTGGGTGGTCTTGGACACACAGCTGTTATCCACACTGAAAATGAAGAGCTCCAACTCCAATATGGTATCCGCATGAAAGCCTGCCGTGTCTTGGTAAATAGCCCATCAGCTGAAGGTGGTATCGGTAATATCTACAACAACATGATTCCATCATTGACTCTTGGTTGTGGTTCACATGGTCATAACTCAGTGTCACACAATGTTAGCTCATTCGATCTCTTGAATGTCAAAACATTGTCAAAGCGTCGCAATAACATGCAATGGTTTCGCGTCCCACCAAAAATCTTCTTCGAAAAAGATTCAATAACTTACTTGCGCCACATTGAAGCTGAGCGCGTGATGTTGGTTTGTGACCCTGGTATGGTTCAGTTTGGTTACGCTGACTTGGTTAAACGTCAATTGGAACTTAACCGCCACAGACCAGCAGTAGATGTTTTCTCAGATGTTGAGCCAAACCCATCTACGAATACGGTTTACAAAGGTTTGGAACGCTTTGTAGACTTCCAACCAGATGTGATCATCGCTCTTGGTGGTGGTTCTGCAATGGATGCTGCTAAGGCTATGTGGATGTTCTTTGAACACCCAGATGTAAGCTTCTTCGGTGCTAAACAAAAATTCTTGGATATTCGTAAACGTACTTACAAGATTCCTTACGCTCAGAAGACAACATTTATCTGTATCCCAACAACTTCAGGTACGGGTTCAGAGGTAACGTCATTCGCGGTTATCACTGATAGTGAAACTCATATCAAGTACCCATTGGCAGATTATGCTTTGACTCCGGACATTGCTATCGTTGACCCTGCTTTGGTTATGAGTGTGCCTGCTAGCGTTACAGCTGATACAGGTATGGACGTTTTGACTCACGCCATTGAATCTTATGTATCAGTCATGGCTAGCGACTATACACGTGGACTTTCACTTCAAGCGATTAAACTTGTTTTTGAAAATCTCGAACATTCTTACCGCTTTGGTGATGAAGAATCACGTGAAAAAATGCATAATGCATCAACAATGGCTGGTATGGCCTTTGCCAACGCCTTCCTTGGTATCAACCACTCACTCGCTCACAAGGTTGGCCCTATGTTTGACATTCCACACGGACGTACTAATGCGATTTTGATGCCTCACGTTATCCGTTACAATGGTAGTGATCCTCAAAAACACGCTATGTTCCCTAAATATGACTACTTCCGTGCAGACAAAGATTACGCAGATATCGCTCGCTTCATGGGATGGGGTACTGACAAACAATCAGATGCTGAATTGGTTGAAGTTTTGGCACAAAAAGTATACGAATTGGGTGTTGCCGTTGGTATTGACATGAACTGGAAGGGACAAGGTGTCACTAAGAAACTTCTTCAAGACACTGCCTATACTTTGGCCGAACACGCTTATGAAGACCAATGTACAACAGCTAATCCGAAAGAACCACTTATTTCAGAATTGAAAGAAATTATCGAAATTGCCTTTGATTACAAAGGGTAAGCGATAGACAAAAGTAGCTCTATAAGGGCTACTTTTTTTGCTAGAAATCCTCTATATTAGAGTGTTTATCCAAATTAAAAATAAAGGACTTTCCCGAATAAGATAGAAAAACGCTTTAAGAATTGTTATAATAACCTTACAGCAAGATAAGGAGATTCCTATGACAAAAGAAGAAGGGCTTAGTTTGGGTGAAACAGCACATCCTCTCAAGCCTCATGAATTGAGGCCACCAATGGCTTCTACAGCAGGGAATAGAGCGACTAATAAGTTTAAAGAGTTTAATGCTGATAGGATGGTGAGTGTTCAATTCAATCCTAGTCAACAAGTAAAAGAATCAAAGGAGCCAGTAACCTCGAAGAATATTGTGGGGATGGTATCAGGTGTGATTGCAGCGATACTCACCATACTTTTGATTGTTTGTCTCGTGATGGGATACCGTTATCGAGCTGCAAGCATTGAGGGCGATTGGACAAGCCCAACCTTTAGTGAGAAAATGTTAGCCACTTTGAAAGATACTGCTAATACTAAGAATAAAGTTAGTAATGCTTTACCACAAGGTCAAGATCTTATCACCGATATCAATACAGCAATGAGCATTACTGACAATAAGGCTCACTTAAAAGTGAGCTTTGTTTACAATCGTAAAGGTCTTTATCAGGCTTACAAAAGTAGAGTTACTGAATTGAAAGGTCAGTACGGTGAGGAGTTCTCGGAGGTTTTTGATAGTTATTCATTGTCAGAAAAAGACTACTATAAACAGTTTGATGAGACAGTGAAGAAAGAACTTCCAAAGAGTTATACCTATGATGCCAAAACCGGTCGTGTCACAACAACTGCTTTCACGGGTGATATTAACCGTTGGGAGCAAACAATCACTGTGGATAAGGCTGGAGATTCAGATGCTTTTAAAAAAGGTGATGTCTTAGATTATACGCCTAACAATGAAGGCTTTACTATCAAGGCACACAGTGAATTTGGTGACATTAGCTTTACAAAAAATAAATAAAAAAGGAAATTAAAGGGGAATATAAATGACAAGAGAAGAATGGTTGGACTATTTTGAGACGGTAAACGGACGTAAGCCGAGTGTTCAGGAAATGGCGGATGCTTTGAAAGCTGGAGAGTTTGTTAATGAAGCACCGGCTAAAACTGAAGATACAGTTACTACTGAACCTATTAAGGTTGAGGCAGAAATCGTCGAGACAAGCACTAGTCCTCTACCAACAGAAACGGCACCAGTAGTAACAGCGCCAGCACCTTCTACAGTAGCTTTTCCAGAAGGAAAAGCAGCTATGGCAAATTTGGCTCCTAAAAAACCAATGGATCCCAAAAAGAAAAAACGCATCCTAGTCTCAGTTTTGTCAGCGGTAGTCCTTGTCTTCTTATGTATCGGTGGCTTTATGACTTACCGTTATGTGACAGGTAATATTGATGGCAAATGGTACAGTAGTTCTCTAGGTAGAGAGTATAGTTCAAGCATGTCTGAAAGTTTGACAGACTTGGATAGTAAGGAGCTTGAAAAGTACTTTACAGATACTGCTGTAACCATGAAAGTAAAGGGTAGCAATGCCAAGGTTACTGCTAGCTATACTTTTGATAAGAAAACTTATATCAAGGACTATCGTGAGAGGGTTCAGAAGTCCTTCTCAGCCTTTGGAGATTTATTTAAAGCCTTCTATGGAGATTCCTTTGAAAACTATTACAGTGAGGAAACCATAGAAAAAGAACTTGATGAAGCTCTTGAAAAAGCTGCAAAAGACAGCGGTCAAAAGTATGATTCGAAGACAGGCGAAACAACGACAACCCTTTTCAAAGGGAAGGTTAGCCGTTTGGGACATAAGATGACTGTTACTTCTGTCAACAAAGACGTTGATATCGATAGTCTCAATGTGAAAAAAGGTCAAGAGCTAAAAGTGACTAAAAAAGATAAGAAAGTAACGCTTAGTGGTGATGGGAAATCAAAAGATATCACTTTCTCAACTAAGAATGACACCAAAGATAAATTTTAAGATGACATCCGGAATAGCTATTCCGGATTTTTTCATGTCTTTGAGAGGAGAAAATGGGGTGATATCCGGATGATTTTTCCACAAGTCATAAAACGTGTAGAAATATTCTGACAATTATGCTACAATAGAGCCACAGACTATCTAAAAAGAGGATTTACCATGACACTTGTATACCAATCAACACGTGACGAAAATAATAAAGTAACAGCTAGTCAGGCTATTCTTCAAGGTTTGGCAACAGATGGTGGTTTGTTCACACCGTTGTCAACGCCTGAGGTTACTTTGGACTTTGATCAATTGAAAGATGCTTCTTACCAAGAAGTTGCTAAATTGGTCTTGTCAGCTTTCTTGGATGATTTTACTGAAGAGGAATTGGATTACTGTATCACAAATGCTTATGATGACAAGTTTGATACAGCTGCCATTGCACCAGTAGTTAAACTTAAGAACCACTACAACCTTGAGCTTTTCCATGGTTCTACCATCGCTTTCAAAGACATGGCCCTTTCAATCTTGCCATACTTGCTAACAACATCAGCTAAAAAGCAAGGTGTTGATAATAAAATCGTTATCTTGACAGCGACATCAGGTGACACTGGTAAAGCTGCCATGGCTGGTTTTGCAGATGTTCCAGGAACTGAAATCATTGTCTTTTATCCAAAAGACGGTGTTTCAAAAATCCAAGAATTGCAAATGACCACTCAAACAGGAGCTAACACTCACGTTATTGCCATTGATGGTAACTTTGATGATGCTCAAACAGATGTGAAACGTATGTTTAATGATGTTGATTTGCGTGAGAAATTGTTGGCTCATCATACGCAATTCTCATCAGCTAACTCAATGAACGTTGGTCGTTTGGTACCGCAAGTGGTTTACTATGTATATGCCTATGCACAGTTGGTTAAGGCAGGTCATATCCAAAACGGAGATAAGGTGAACTTCACAGTACCAACAGGAAACTTTGGTAACATCTTGGCGGCTTATTATGCGCGTCAGATTGGTGTTCCAGTTGGCAAATTAATCTGTGCTTCTAATGAAAATAACGTCCTTACAGACTTCTTCGCAACGGGTACTTATGACAAGAAACGTGACTTCAAGGTAACAACAAGCCCTTCTATGGATATCTTGGTATCTTCTAACTTGGAACGCTTGATTTTCCACCTTCTTGGTAATGATGCTACTAAGACTAAAGAGCTTATGGATGCACTTGTGACTAAGGGTGAGTATACTTTGGCTGATGCAGATAAAGATATTCTTGATTTGTTTGCAGCAGGTTTTGCAACTGAGGATGAAACAGCTGCTGAAATCAAGCGTGTCTATGATGAAGACAAATATATCGAAGATCCTCATACAGCAGTTGCCTCAGCTGTTTACGAAGCATACGTTCAAAAGACAGATGACCACACACCAACAGTTATCGCTTCAACAGCTAGCCCTTACAAATTCCCACGTGTGGCTGTTTCAGCTGTCACTGGTAAAGACAGTGGGGATGATTTCAAAGCAGTAGAAGATTTGCACCAACTTTCAGGTGTAGCTATCCCAGCTGCTGTAGATGGACTTGAACATGCAGAAGTTCGCCATAAAACAGTTGTTGCGGCAGCTGATATGCAAAAAGCAGTTGAAAGCTATCTTGGTGTATAAGAATAAAAAAATAGGAGCTGAGAAATCAGCCCTATTTTTATCAATATAGAAAAGAATATTATGACAGAAACAAAGAAAATTCTAAACATAGCCTTGCCTGCTATGGCCGAAAACCTTCTACAAATGTTGATGGGGGTTGTCGATTCTTACCTAGTGGCCCAGGTTGGTATTGTCGCTATATCGGGGGTTTCCGTAGCCAATAATATCATTACGATTTACCAAGCTATCTTTATTGCTCTAGGAGCCTCAAGTGCCAGTGTCATTGCCAGAAGTTTAGGAAAAGGTGATGTTAAAGCGACTAACCGAGACACTTGGGATGCTATTATTATTACCCTTGCTCTTAGTCTCATCCTTGGTCTACTTTCCATTTTTGGTGGTGGGGCCATTCTTAATCTTTTAGGTACTGAGCAATCTGTGACTCAGGCTGGTAGTCTCTACCTTGCTCTTGTCGGTGGAGGAGTGGTCTTCTTAGCCTTGATGACTACTTTTGGTAACATCCTACGGGCCAAGGGACGGCCTCGTATTTCCATGGTCGTCAGTCTTTTGACCAATGTTCTTAATGCTATTTTATCTTCTTTAGCCATCTTTGTGGGACATTGGGGGATTATTGGGGTAGCTACAGCTACGGTTTTCTCTCGTCTGGTTGGGACAGTGATACTCTGGCAAGCGATGAAACTAGATGTGAAGCAGCTTGAAATTACCAAACCTTTTAATAGAGAGTTGTTGGGGATTGCACTGCCAGCAGCAGGTGAACGACTGATGATGCGTGCTGGAGATGTGGTCATCGTGGCTATTATTGTTACCTTTGGTACAGCTGTTGTCGGTGGTAATGCCATTGGTGAAAACCTCACCCAGTTTAACTATATGCCTGGTATGGGAGTCGCTACGGCTACGGTTATCTTGGTTGCCAATAGTCTGGGTCGAGGGGATAAGACGCAGATGAAGCGTATTATACGAGAGTCTTATTGGATTTCCACCTTCTTGATGGTTCTGGTTTCAGGGAGTATCTTACTCTTTGGCCAAGGATTATCAGGTCTCTTTACAGATAATAAAGCAGCTATTGCGGCTAGTCAGGTAGTTATTCTTTATTCTTTCCTTGGGAATCCTGTGACTTCGGGGACTTTAGTTTATACAGCAGTTTGGCAGGGTCTGGGTAAGGCTAAGATGCCTTTCTATGCGACGACTATTGGGATGTGGATCATTCGAATTTTTTCAGGATACTTCCTTGGGGTGAGTCTGGGAATGGGTCTTGCTGGTGTCTGGATTGCAACCGTTGTTGATAATGTATGGCGTGCAATCTTCCTCTACGTGATGTATCGTCGTTATCTCGTAAAGAGAAAGATTTAATGATAAATACTGAGGAGATACTCTTATTCAAAGGGTATCTTCTTCTTATTTTTTACAAGTAGGCTCGAATATGGTAAAATAAGCTGATAAAAACTTTTTGAGGTAGTAATTATGACTGTAAAAATCAATACAAAAGATGGTCAAATCGAATTGTCAGATGATGTCATCGCAACAGTAGTTGGCGGTTCAGCAACAGAAATTTTTGGCGTTGTCGGTATGGCAAGTAAGAGTGCTATCCGAGATAATTTTCAAGCACTTCTTGGAAAGGAAAACTACGCAAAAGGAGTTGTCGTGAAATCTACTGATGCAGGTATCACTGTGGATGTCTACACTGTTATGAGTTATGGTGTTAAGATTAGTGAGGTTTCAAAAAATATTCAAGAACGTGTGAAATTTAATCTTGAGAATCAACTCGGTATCAAGGCTGAAACAGTAAATGTTTACGTTCAAAATATTAAAGTCGTAGGAGAAAACTAGTGTCTAAAATTACAACAAGCTTGCTTCAGGAGATGGTCCAAGCGGCAGCAACACGTCTAGGTAAGCAAGCAGAATATGTGAATTCACTCAATGTCTTCCCAGTACCAGATGGAGATACTGGAACAAACATGGGAATGACTATGGATAACGGAGCTAAAGCTGTCGCAGATCAATCAGCTTCAACAGTTGGTGAAGTTGGTCAGATTTTGTCTAAAGGTCTTTTGATGGGTGCCCGTGGTAACTCAGGTGTTATCACGTCACAATTGTTCCGTGGATTTGGTCAAAGTATCAAGGACAAAACGGAACTTGACGGCCAAGATCTAGCTCATGCCTTCCAAGCAGGTGTTGAAGTTGCTTATAAAGCTGTTATGAAACCTGTTGAAGGAACAATCCTTACAGTATCACGTGGCGCAGCTTCAGCAGCGATTAAGAAAGCTGAATCTACGAATGATGCTGTTGAGGTTATGCGTGCAGCTCTTGATGGGGCTAAGGCTGCCTTGGCTAAGACACCAGAGATGCTTCCAGTTTTGAAAGAAGTTGGTGTGGTAGACTCAGGTGGTCAAGGTTTGGTCTTCATTTATGAAGGTTTCTTGTCAGCCCTCACAGGTGAGTATATCGCTTCAGAGGACTTCCAAGCGACACCTGCTACTATGACAGAGATGATCAATGCAGAACATCATAAGTCAGTTGCTGGTCATGTTGCAACAGAAGACATTACCTTCGGTTACTGTACGGAAATCATGATTGGTCTCAAACAAGGTCCAACTTATGTGAAAGACTTTGATTATGAAGAGTTCCAAAATTATTTGAGTAATCTTGGGGATTCTCTCCTTGTTGTTAACGACGATGAAATTGTAAAAGTTCACGTCCATACAGAGGATCCAGGTCTTGTCATGCAAGAAGGTCTTAAATATGGTGCTCTTGTCAAAGTTAAGGTTGACAACATGCGTAATCAACACGATGCACAAGTTCAAAAAGCAGAAGCCATTCAAACTGCGCCTTCTACTCCTAAAGACTTTGCCCTTATTGCGGTTGTTGCCGGAGATGGACTTGCAGATATCTTCAAATCACAAGGTGTTGACTATGTGATTTCAGGTGGTCAAACAATGAACCCATCAACGGAGGATATCGTTAAGGCCATTGAGCAGGTTAATGCCAAGAATGTTATCATCTTGCCAAATAATAAAAACATCTTTATGGCAGCACAATCAGCTGCTGAAGTAGTGGATGTTAATGCGGCTGTTGTTGAAACACGTACAGTACCACAAGGATTTACAAGTTTGCTCGCTTTCGATCCTAGCCAAAGTATCGAAGCTAATGTTGAAGCTATGACAGCTAGTCTTTCAGATGTAACAAGTGGTAGCGTGACATTGGCAGTACGTGATACAACTATTGATGGTCTTGAGATTCATGAAAATGATATCCTTGGTATGGTGGATGGTAAGATCCTTGTGTCTACCCCAGATATGGACCAAGCCCTTTTTGACACCTTTGACAAGATGATTGATGAAGACAGTGAAATTGTTATGATTTACGTCGGCGAAGAAGGTAATCAAGAACAAGCTCAAGCACTTGCGGAAAAATTGGAAGAGGTTCACGAAGATATCGAAGTTGAAATCTTCCAAGGAGACCAACCAGTTTATCCATACCTCTTCAGTGTTGAATAATTTTGAATAATCATTTAGGAAGTCTTAGGGCTTCCTTTTTATTTAGATCGTTTCGATACTGTAAAGCCATTTTTTCGGAATTACAGAAATATTCTGAAAATTCCTTGACATTACTTTCCAAAGTGGTAACATATGTTGTAAGAAATTTTATAGATTGAAGGTAACATCATGAGAAGTGATATGATCAAAGTTGGTGTTGATAAGGCACCAGCACGCGGACTTTTGTATGCGACTGGGCAAGTTAAATCTGCCAAGGATATGCAAAAGCCCTTCATTGCTATTTGTAACTCTTATATTGATATTGTTCCAGGGCATGTTCACTTGCGTGAATTAGCAGATATTGCCAAGGAAGCTATCCGCGAGGCTGGCGGTATTCCTTTTGAGTTTAATACCATTGGTGTGGACGATGGGATTGCCATGGGGCATATTGGGATGCGTTACAGTCTTCCATCTCGTGAATTGATTGCCGATTCTGCAGAAACAGTTATTAATGCCCACTGGTTTGACGGGGTTTTCTATATTCCTAACTGTGATAAGATTACGCCAGGGATGATTTTGGCAGCCATGCGTACTAATGTGCCAGCAGTATTTTGTTCTGGTGGACCTATGAAGGGTGGCGTTGACATGACTGGTCATCAAGCGACGCTATCAAGTTTGTTTGAAGCTGTAGGTACTTATCAGGCTGGAGATATGAGCAAGGAAGAGCTCGATTATTTGGAGAAAAATGCTTGTCCAACTTGTGGTTCATGTTCAGGGATGTTTACCGCTAACTCAATGAACTGTTTGATGGAAGTTTTGGGTCTTGCCCTTCCAGGTAACGGTACTGTTCTAGCCGTTTCAGATGAACGTCGTGAATTGGTTCGTCAAGCAGCCACAAAATTGATGGATAACATCAAAAACAATGTTCGCCCACGTGATATTGTGACCAAAGAAGCTATCGATGATGCTTTTGCTCTAGATATGGCCATGGGTGGTTCAACCAATACTGTTCTCCATACCCTTGCTATTGCGCGTGAGGCTGGTATTGACTATGACCTTAAGGACATTAACGAAATTGCCAAGAAGACACCTTATCTCTCTAAAATTGCCCCTTCAAGTGTTTACACCATGCATGATGTGCATGAAGCTGGTGGTGTTCCAGCCATTATCAATCAGTTGATCAAAAAAGGAGCCATCAAGGGTGATCGTATCACAGTTACTGGTAAAACCTTGAAAGAAAATGTAGCTGGTGCTGAAATCAAAAATGAAGAAATTATCCATCCAATCGAACATCCGATTTCACCTGTAGGTGGTTTGTCGATCCTTTACGGAAATATCGCTCAAGATGGGGCTGTTATCAAGGTCGGTGGTGTAGATCCATCTGTTAAAACTTTCCGCGGTAAAGCTATTTGTTGTGATTCACAAGATCAAGCCCTTGAGTTGATTGACAATGGAACAGTTAAGAAGGGCCATGTCGTTGTCATTCGTTACGAAGGTCCTCAGGGTGGTCCTGGTATGCCAGAAATGTTGGCACCAACTTCTAAGATTGTCGGACGCGGTCTTGGTAAGGATGTGGCTCTGATTACGGATGGTCGTTTCTCAGGAGCTACTCGTGGGATTGCTATTGGTCACGTTTCTCCAGAAGCAGCAGAAGGTGGTAATATCGCCCTAATAGAAGATGGCGATGAAATTGTGATTGATCTTCCAAATCGTACCCTTGATCTACTTGTCGATGAAGCAACCCTTGAAGAACGTCGCAAACATTTGAAACCTTTCAAATCAAAAATTTCAAGTGGTTGGTTGCGTCGCTATACAGCCTTTGCCAAATCAGCCAATGTCGGCGGAACTTTGATGAGTGACGAAGAATTCGAAGAACGTAAAGCAGAACGTCAAGCACAAGAAAAAAACTAAGAACATTCTTTCCGAAGAGTTTGTGATATTTTTCTCTGAAACCCTTGCAAATTTGGTTAAAAATGTTATCATAGTATACAAGGTTTTGAATTTTTAGACAATTCGAAAAAAACAACTACTAAAGG
>OHHR01001128.1_pt1 | contig 12827 bp, 9 predicted proteins | sample 1568021 | NCBI WGS metagenome assembly OHHR01 (sample SAMEA3879560, study PRJEB24766) | human gut metagenome | biome: human-associated habitat; feature: feces | place: USA | collected 1985/1987 | reverse complement strand
ATCACCCGCGGCACCACCCAGAACCACATCATCCGCGCGGCAGAGGAGTCCATTGCCTACCAGAGCGCAGACCTCGTGGCTGCTATGGAAAAGGACACCGGCGTGCCCATCACCTCGTTGAAGGTGGACGGCGGTGCATCCCGTGACCAGTTCCTGATGCAGTTCCAGGCCGATATCCTGAACAAGACCGTGCTGCGCCCGGCCATCCGGGAAACGACTGCTCTGGGCGCTGCCTATCTGGCGGGCCTTGCCACCGGCGTATGGAAGGACCGGGACGAGATCCGCAGCCTGTGGCACTGCAATATGACCTTTGCCCCGCAGATGGACGAGACCGAGCGCACCCGTCTGCTGGCCGGCTGGCACAAGGCTGTGGGCCGAAGCTGCGACTGGGCAGAGCATTGATAGTTTTCGCCCGACTTTATGGTTCGCGCACAAAATATTTTTTAATTGTTTATTTTCTATTGACATTTTGTTACAAAACGCTATACTAGAAGCATCCCAAGAGAAGTGAGATGGGGACACACTGTATCGTCCAGATGCAGTGTGTCCCCATTTTTATTACGGAAAAATCAGATTCAAAAAGGAGGTCCCCCATATGAACGAGAAAAAACTTTCAAGGCCGCTGATCAGTCTCATCGTCAGCATCGCGCTCATCATCGTAGGCATTGCCGGTTCTTTCATTTTACAGACGAACTCCGGCAAAACGACCATCCGGAACGTTACCATTGAATCCGAATCCGGTCATACCCTTGCGATGGATGTTTATATTCCGGAAAACGCCACCGCTGAAACGCCTGCGCCCGCTATTTTTGTACAGCATGGCGGAAACAACAACAAAGAAGAAATGCAGCATTACTGCATTGAGCTCGCCCGCCGCGGCTATGTTGCGATCGGCGTGGATATGTACGGCATGGGCGAAAGCGAACCTCTGCCGGACTCCGAATGGCTCACCCAGGGCCGCGGCCTTTATGATGCGGTACGCTACGGCGTGACTCTGCCCTACGTTGATACCGACCGAGTTTCGCTGCTGGGCTACTCCCGCGGTGGCAAGGCAGCTGGTGAAGCACTGCAGTGCGATAACGACAGTCTGAATGTTGTCAAGGCCATTTTCCTGATCCACAGCGATCCCATCGTGCGTAACAGCGAGGGCTACACCGATGTTTACGGTGCCCGAGATGTCGCAGTTCTCGCAGACAAGAACGACGAGTTCTTCTTCTCGGAAAAAGCTAATGATAACGGTACCTATTCCAACGACGCCAACAAGTATGCAGCCAACCTTTCCAGCCCGGCAGAATATGTGATCAACAACAGTGCACAGTCCTTCCTGTATTTCGGTATCGACCCCGCAACCACCAGTGAACAGCGCGTGGCAGAGACCGTTTATGAGCAGGATTACGGCGGAAAGACCGGAAGCCGCCAGATCTTTGTTTCTAACGAGACGCATATGGCTGGTTGGTGGTCCCCGCTGGTCATGAACCGTGTGTTGACCTTCTTTAACCGTGTTATGCCCACTGGCACTGCTCTGAGCGCCAGCAGCTACACCTATACCATCTGGAACATCTTCAAGATCATCGCCCTGTCCGGTCTGCTGCTGTTTGCCGGGTCTCTGATGGTCTGGCTGGTCAGCTCCGTCAAGACATTCCAGTGTGCCGACAATGGAGAGCAGGACCTTCGCCCAGTTGGCGATAAGAATGCAGTTGCATGGTTCTGGGGCATCCAGATCATCAGTGCCGTCCTGTCCATCCTCATTATTCGATTCCTGAACAAGCAGGGACTGGCATCTTACCGTGATGCACTTTTCCACTCGGCCAACCCTGCGTACCACGGCCTGATCTCTCTGCTGTGCGGCGCACTGACTCTTGTTCTGTGCACGGTGTGGTACATGGCCTACGGCAAAAAACACGGTTTCTCCTTCCGGAATACCGGCATCGCTATTTCCGGGCATGCACTCCTCAAATCCATCGGCGCGGCCCTGCTTGCAGTCTTTGCCCTGATCCTGATGGTTTTTGCCGTCGACTATTTTGTGGATGTGAACTTCCTGATCGTTTACTGGGGCTTTATGAAGTTTGGAGCCAACCGCATCCCGGGTATGCTCCTTGTTGTACCCATGTATCTCGTGTACTACATTGTCATGTCCATCAGCGTCAACAGTTTTAACTTTAGCACGGCGCTCGGCAAAAACAAGCTGCTTTCTAACCTTCTGATCAGCTTTATCGCATCGGTTCCCACTCTGTTCATCCTCTGCTACGTTTACGGCATCTTCAAGGCTACCGGCTCGAACCCGATGTTCGGCGGTCTGGCTTCTGCCGCAACTGCAGTGTATGCGCTGCCCGGCTTCATCTTTGTTGCGATCCTGATTTGTCGTCTCCTGTACCAGCACACAGGCAATCCCTACCTTGGCGGCATCTTCTGCGGCGTTCTTGCAGCTGTCAGCGAGTGGGGCATCTGCGAGATTCGCGTGCACACCCCCGGAACACAGTACGCTGGCACTGCTCTGGTCTACGCACTGATCGCGATCGGCTTTGTAGTTACCATAGCATGCGCTGTACTGCTGAAGAAAAATAATGCAGCCGTGCAGGCACATAAATAATGCCTCTTTAATCCTCTTTACAAACCCCTCAATTTTTTATAAACTTGGTTTGCGCATGGTGCGGCCCTTTTAGAGTTTTCTGAAAGGGCCGTATCTTCTGATTGCTCCCTATCTCTGTAAATCTGGCTCGAAAGGAGTCTTACCCAATGCATCCTCTTGCTGAAACCCTGCTGGACGAACCGGTGATCGCCGCTGTAAAAACGGACGAAGCCCTGACTGCTGCGCTGGCTTCGCCCTGCAGCGCCGTTTTTCTGCTGGCGAGCACCCTGCTCACCGTAGACGGTCTGGTGCACCGCATACATGATGCCGGAAAACTGGCCGTGGTTCACATCGACCTTGTGGACGGTCTTTCGTCGCGGGAGATCGCGGTGGACTCCCTCAACGCCCTGTGCCACCCGGACGGCATCATCTCCACCCGCCCGACCCTGATCCGCCGGGCGCGCCACCGCGGCCTGCTGACCGTCCAGCGGGCATTCATTCTGGATTCCCTCTCGCTGACCAGCCTGTCCGGTCAGCTGGAGCAGGGCAAGCCGGATTTTGTCGAGATCCTTCCTGGCATCATGCCCCGGGTCATCGCCGAGATCAGCGCCCGCACACAGGTGCCTGTCATTGCAGGCGGCCTGCTGCGGGACAAAGCCGATGTCATGGCCGCCATGCGCGCAGGTGCCGCCGCAGTTTCCACCTCTGCGCCCTCCCTGTGGGATATCTGAGCCAGAACAAGATCCCAGCTGAAGTACGAAAAGCATAATAGTATCCTGGTGTTTTATTGGATATGCCCGCCCACCGATGGAGCCGGATCTCCACGGTGAGCGGGCATTTTTTCGTTTTCATTCGATTCGAGGGAATCTATTCAGCCTGCGGATTAACTCGATAATTTAAAGCAATCCTACAAGTCGCACTCCCCTTAAAGTCTTTCTGCTTCCTGCATCTTAGCATCATACTGGATGGCAGAGATCGGCACGAAGCCCTCGATCATATCCAGTTTGCTGTTGACAAGGTCATCATACACATCTTTGATGGACAACGTAATGGAAGGCTCCAGCTGTTCATTTGCAATTACGCTTTCCACCAGTGCTTGTTTGTTTTTCAGTTTCCACGCCATATCAGGCAGGAAGTGATAATTTTCAATCATGTGCAGAATGATGTTTGCCATAAAATTTCCGCGGATGCTGCTCAACTCGATATAAATCGCTCCGGCATCCTCCACGGAAATTTGTGCGATGCTCATCAGGTAATCAGCCAGAGTCGTTTGCGTATCGTTCAAAATTCCCTAACTTGCCATACTGCGTTGCAGGATATTCATTTTTCGATAGTCCTGAATTATACCGGTTTTTATCATTACATTCCACTACTTTATGCCGTCACATGGGTGGCATTCTCTTTCACCGAATTGATCGTATCCATCAGTTCACTCCCTGTTTTGCCATCAAACAGGCGGGTAAACAGGATGGGTTGGTCAAAGGGTGGTTTCATCAACACCGCTTTGCTTTCCACATAACCGTTCTGCTCGATGTAATGAATGACCTTCTGCACGAACGCGATCTGCTTTGCATTCAGCGATTCGTCATTGATAAATTTTGAAAATGCCTGCATGGCAGCATCGTGGTCCAGCTTTGCCACTTTACGCACCAGCAGACCAAAGGGTGTATCCCGAAACTCCCGTGCATAGTCCTCTTTGCTGCCCAGCTCACAGGTGAAGATATGTTCCAGCTCGGTATAGTCGCCCCGGGAAAGCGGAATGTTCTGGGTCAGCTTGTGGATGGCCAGCGTATCGCTGCGGTGCTCCATGATGTAGCGGTTCACACGTTCCCGGTACTCGCCGAAATCGTAGCCGGAATCCAGCGTTTTGCCCTCGGTCTGTTCCAGTACCGGGTCGGCAAGGGCCGTGTAGACAGGCTTTTGCCCTTCTACACCGTCCACCAGAAACTTGATGAGCTCCCGCAGCTCCTGCCGCATTTCCTCAAAGCGGAGAAGGTCATGCGAGGTCAAAAATTCGTCTGTCTGCACCTCCCGGATGAGGGGCAGCTTCGCCTGCACCTGTGGGATGGTAGCTTTCCCTTCCAGCATTGCCGCTGTATTGCGCAGCTGTTTCTGGGCGCGGCCCAGCCCCGGCAGACCTTCCAGTTCACAGAGCAGCAAGCCATACACAAAGTTATCGAACCGCTTGGCGGCCTCGTCCTTATCGTCCAGCGAGATGAGCGGTGCCACCTCTTTCATCAGAGTACCCTTGTCCGTTTCGGTCAGGCTGACAAAGGCTTCCGGCTTTTGATAGTGTTCCACGGCCTGTCGGTGCAGCCGCACGGATACCAGCTCTGGATTCAGCGCTCCCACTTCGGCACGGCAGGTCTCCGTTAAGATCTTGCGCCAGTTCTGGTATTTTTCGTCCGCATAGGCTCCATCCTGCAGCGCGGCGGCGATCCGCACCTGCTTGCAGAAAATGCTCTCGGACAGGCTTTTGGTGTCCGCGCTCTCGTAGCCGTTGGGTTTCTGACGGAAAAATTCAAAGTTGCCGCAGTAGTCGAAGATCAGAAACCGCCGTTTGCCCGTATATTCGCCGTCGATGGCATCCACGCAGGCAAGGGATGGGCAGAGCCGTGTACCACGGCCGATCATCTGCCAGAACTTCGTTTTGCTGCGTACTTTTTTGAAGAACACCAGATTCACGCACTCCGGTACATCAATGCCCGTGTCCATCATATCCACCGAGACCGCAATAAACGGCGGCTTGTCCGGCTGTTTGAAGTCGTCAATGATGGACTGTGCATAGGCGTCGTCGCAGACCACCCGCTGGATGAATCCCGGGTACTGGGTCTCCAGCTGCGGGTAGAGCTTTCCAAAGCGTTCCCGGATAAACTCCGCATGGCGCTTGTTCTGGGCAAAGATAATGGTTTTGCCGATGCGGTCGCCGCCCGCCGTCTGGATGCCGCGTTCCATCAGGTCTTGCAGCACCGTGTCCACGGTGTTGGCGTTGAAGATGAACTTGTTCAGCTTTTCGGATGGGATGAAGGTGGGCAGGGTGTCGTCCTCGGCAAAATCGTCCTCGTAGCGGGCCTTATCCTCCGGTGAAAGCTGGTCGTAGTGGATGCCCTCTTCTGTGAATTTCGTCTTGACCTCGTAGTTGTAGTAAGGCACCAGCACATGGTCGGTGTAGACCGCCGTGTCGTAATCGTAGGCGTAGGTGGGGATGCCGTGTTCCATCTCGAAAAAGTCGTAGGTGTTGCGGTCTACATCGGTTTTCGGGGTGGCGGTCAAGCCCACCAGAACCGCATCGAAATAATCAAAAATGGCGCGGTATTTCTTGAAAATGCTGCGGTGGCTCTCGTCCACGATGATAAGGTCAAAGTGGGCGGGCGAAAACAGCGGCACGCCGTCCTTGGTCTTGGCGTTGTCGATGGCGTTGAGCATGGTGGGATAGGTGGAAAACACGATGCGCGCGGCCTTATCGTCCTTGGAGGAGCAGAGGTTGCACAGCGACTGGTCGGGCAGATACTTCTTAAAGTCGTCCTTTGCCTGCTTGACCAGCGCAGTGCGGTCCGCCAGAAAGAGCACGTTGGTCACATGACCGCCCCGGCTCAGCACATCGGTCAGGCTGGATGCGGTGCGGGTCTTGCCTGTGCCCGTTGCCATGACCAGCAGATTGCGCCGGAAGCCCTGCGTAATATGGGCGCAGACTGCCCGGATGGCGTTTTTCTGATAGTAGCGGTCGGTGATTTTATCGTCAATTTCGATGGTGTCCAGCGGCTTTTTCTCGGTGCGGCGGTTCATCAGCTTCTGCAGATCGTCCTTGCAGAACACCCCGCTCACGGCACGCTGCGGGCCGCTCTGCTCATCCCAGAAATAGGTGGTGTAGCCGTTGGTGGTAAACAGCATCGGACGGCGGCCAAACTTCTGCTCCAGACAGTCTGCATAAAGCTGAGCCTGCTTGCGCCCGATGTTGGGGTCTTTGGTGCTGCGCTTGGCTTCAATGACCGCCAGCGGCAAGCCGTCCTTGCCCATCAGCAGATAGTCCGCATAGCCCTTCTGCCCCAGCACGCCGTTCATGTTGTCCACTTCGTACTCGGTGCGCACATCGGCGTCCGGCCCGGTAAATTTCCAGCCCATGGCCTTGAGGTCGATGTCGATGATCTTCTGCCGCGTCTCGGCCTCAGTCAGGTCGGCGGCGGTGAAACTGCGGCTCTGCTGGTTCTGCTGTTTGCTGGCCGTGTATGCCGCCGAAAGACTCTCCACCTGCTTGCGCAAGGCTTCCAGCTCGGCATCTTTCTGGGACAGTAAACTTTCCTGTTCCCGGATCTTCTTTTCGTCCAGCGTTACCTTTTCGCCGGGGATGGCTGTTTCATCAAAGGAGCGCTCCACATAGTCCGTGCCGTAGCAGTAATCCACCCACTGGATGAAGTCGAACAGCCCCCGCAGGCTGAACACTGCATCCGCCGCCGACACGCTATGCCCTGTATGTACCGCCAGATTGCCCGCCTTCACGATGCTGGGCAGCACGCTCCACACATTGCGGTCCACCGCGAACCGGAAACTCGGCTCGTGCAGCAGGGATTGCAGGTTGTCCTTGTAGGGCATCGTGATGGTTTTATCTGCCGCATACACCCACTTCACCGCCAGCTCCAACGCCTTCCGGCACCCCACCGCGCACATCGCCGGGGAGGTGGAGAACACTTTCTCGGCCTCGATGGCAGAATTGGCGAAGAGGGAATATTCGGGGCGGGTGGAGAGATAGGAGAAGTTGGACATAAAATCAGCTCCTTTATGTAGGATGATTATTGGCAGTATTTCAGTAATTCTGGAAATTTATCACTGGCATCACGAATCATCCAGCGCTTAAATGCAGCAAAGGGAGCATTCCACTTTAATTTCATCATAATGGACAGCTCTAAATCTTTTTTGTCTTCCCCGTCAGCTGCATTGTAATCCGTTACACATTCTTCGAATGCATTCAGTTCTTTTGACAGCTGCTTTCGGATGATTTTGGCCTCTTCGATTTTCTGTGCAGTCGAGCCATAATATACTTCGTTAAGGAGTGCCACCGTGTTTCGGGTTTCAACGTCGTCTTCTAATGCAGTAATTTCTAATTTATCTGGCATAAACGGTTCACTATGCCGACGAAATGCAATTTTCTTATCAACTGCAACTTTTGTACAATCCAGAATCGGTGTGAACTTATCGTTTTTTATATTGTTGCAATGATTGCAAGATAAAAACAGATTTTCCCAATCGAACATCAAATCTCGGTTTCCACGATGTGGAACGAGATGTTCTATTTGGAGATTGTCCAAATCTTTCTTCTCACAAAGGTAGCATTTATGTGCAAACATCAATCCAAGTGCTTTATTCACTTCGTTGGTATTATACTTTCCGCTACCTTTGCGTTTTTCTCGTTTCAAGGATTCGATTGCTACATGGGCTTCGGAGCTGTCAGGTCGTTCGAATTTGACCATTAAAGCACCTTCTTCCCCTCAATCTTGGAAAGGACATCTTCCGCATCTTTCAATTCCATTCGTAAGTCTGCGCGTTCTGCGCGTTCGTCATCGGAAAGGTCCGTCCGCCCATAAAGCTCCTGATATCGCTTTGCTTTCTTTTGTAACTCATCAGAAAAAGCTGTTGCATCCAGATAGCCTTCTGCAATATCATCAACGGAATAGGAAGAAAAATCTGTAAAACGAACCTGCTTTTCTAAATCATAAATGCAGGCATTGCTGATGGAGTTCAGGATATAGGCGGAATGTGTTGTAATGATAAACTGGATGCGTGGGAAGAACTCTGTCAGGAAGGGCAGGATTTTCCTCTGAAGTTCCACATGAAGATGCGTTTCCAGCTCATCAATCAGCACAATGCCTTCCACATCGTACTGGCTCAGTTCGCCTTTCAGCAACCAGTTGCGGTCCATACGGAGGATTAGGTCTGCGACAATACCGATGATTGCAGAATAGCCATCAGAAAGTTCATCCAAACTATATGGATTTCGACCTTTCTGTTCAATTAGAAAATTATAGTTTTTATAGTCATATATCAATCGGATGCTGTCATCGCTCAACAATACTTTTAGCGCATTTTCGAAGCGGGAAAACCATTCCGCGATTTTCTTCTCGACACTTAAATCATTTTCATTCTTTGCATATGCCTGTTGAGTTTTGAGATGAACCATATATTTCAGCAAAATATTTTCTGGTGTATCATCCAAACTGTATTGATTTTCTAGTTTTACATCTTGAACTCCCTTTGCGCGATGAATCACTGTCTTTCTGTCTGCCGGAAAGTAAGCAGTTACAAATTCTCCCTGACTATATAAACGGTCTAAGCCTACTACATTTGAAACGTCTACTTCTACTCCAGAATTATACTTTGCAAATGTTTCGGCAACAATTTTTTCAAGTTCAGAAAACTTATCATTCGATTTATAGGATCTCCGAATACACAATTTCTGATAGACCCCATCATCGATTGCCTGCAGATAATCTTTCATCGCCTGCAATACCGAAGTTTTACCGGAGCCATTTTTACCGGTCAGGATAAGATGCTGGCGCTTTTCAGGGCTCAACTTGATCTCAATGTTTTTCAGATGCCGGACTTCATTGATGTGGATGCTTGTAATAAAATGTTCCATAGCCTTACCTCTGGATATTGTTCATTTGTTGAAAAATCTCCCACACTGAAGCATACGCTTCCGCTCCAACCAGTTCTTTCAGCAATTGCTCCCGAAGCTCAGGTTTCAGCTTTTGAATCGAGTTCTTTGCCTTGATTGCATCAATCTTTGCATTATTATAGTCTCTTTCTTCTTCAAAAGTCATCATCGTATGCTCCTTTCATAGTAAAATGTTCTGTTTAACGTTATTATACCGCTAAAATCCGCTGCTGCACACCCTTTTACCCAAAATATTCCTGCATCAGTGCCTTTTTCATCAGTTCCAGCTTTTCAAGGCTCTGCTGTACGGTCTGCTTCTGCTGGTCTACACGCTCCACAAAGGCGGCAAACTGATTTTGAAGAGAAAGTGGTGGAACGAGAATTTCAAGACTTTTTACATCTTCTTGATTTATACTTGCTTGATTAACAGATTTTTTTGCACGTCGTAGAATTTGCCTATAAATATCTTCGGTACAAAGCACTTCTGTAACATAAACAGCGTTCACTTTTTTCTCATCCATGTGAAATCGCATCATATTAGACTCAAAAACAGTTTTTTCTTTTAGTCCAACAATATGAGCACATTTTCCGAGATACTCTATACTATTCACCCTGTTGATTACAATATCGTTTTCCTTTAGTAAGTATCGGTCGATTTCAGTTTCTGAGCAAATCAATCTTTTAAGTGTATTCCAATTTGTTACTTTTCCGTTATAAAAAGCATCAATTCGTAAAATTGGAATTCCAGTATCATCTTGAACATAATCCGTCTGGGGCTTATATAACCCATTCTGCGGGAAAACAGTCATAACTGTTTCAAGTGTCGTTGAAGGAAAATTCTTGGTATTGGCTACTGAGTCACCAAACATCTCCACAAACCGTGCCTTTACCAGCTCGTCCAGTTTAGCAAGCTGCTGCTTGCGGAGAGAAATCAAACTCGTTACTTTATCAAGGACTTCTGCAATTTCGCACTGCTTTTCATACGGTGGCAAGTAAAATGGCAGCGCGTCAAAAACGGGCTTGGTCAAATGCTTCATTGTTGCGCCATGTGCATCGGATGCAGCGTTTTCCAGAATCAAACCTACCTGATGTACGAAAAAATCTTTTGAGATTCTTTCTTTATCAAAAACGACCTTGAAAATATGCTGATTTAATACCGCCTTTTCTCCATGCCAAATGTATACGCCAAGACTGGCAGACCATGAAATCAAAACATCTCCATCGTTTACTTCATATTTGGATGCGTATTCACCATTATAACGGTTTGCCTGATATGAATTTCCGGTCAGGTCCTGAATCCGAATAATTGGAATACCTTCGTCCGACCAATCTTGTGGTTTGAAGGCATATCCATTTATGTATGTTGCAATATCTCCCAACTTCGCCATCATACCATCTCCTCCAACTCTGCCAGACCCTTGGTGATCTCCATTTCCAGCTCATGCAGGTCGGCAAGGATCTCCGTAGTCGAGGGATACTCCACCGGCACATACTCGGTCTCTTTGTACTTATTGATGGACAAATCGTACCCATTGGCGGCAATTTCTTCTTTGGGCACAAAGAAACTCTGCTCGGTGCGCTTGCGGTCGGTTTCGGCGTCGAGGTTCTGAAACCGGGCGATGATGTCCGGGATGTCGTTCTCCTTCACCTCGGTGCGCTTGTCGTCCAGCGAGAGGCCGTCGGCTTTCATATCGTAGAACCACACCTTATCGGTGCCGCCCGCGCCGGTCTTGGTAAACACCAGCACCGCCGTAGACACGCCTGCGTAGGGCTTGAACACGCCGGAGGGCATGGAGATGACCGCCCGCAGCTGGTGGTTTTCAATGAGTTCTTTTCGGATGCTCTGGTGCGCCTTGCTGGAACCGAACAGCACGCCGTCCGGCACGATGCAGGCGCAGCGTCCGCCGGTTTTGAGCATTCGCAGGAAGAGCGCAAGGAACAGAAGTTCCGTCTTTTTGGTGTTGGTGACGGCCTTCAGGTCGTCATTGATGCTCTCGGCATCCACGGTGCCCTTGAACGGCGGGTTTGCAAGGCAGACGGTGTACTTGCTGCAAATGGAGTTTTGCTTCGACACGCTGTCCTTGTAGTCGATTTCCGGGTTCGTGATGGAGTGGAGCATCAGGTTCATGGCCGAAATGCGCAGCATGGTGCGGTCCGTGTCAAAGCCGGTGAACATCGGGCCGGCAAAATGCTGCCACTGCTCCGGGGTCATGCTGTCCTCGTAGTGGGCGCGGAGGTACTGCGCACTGGACACCAGAAAGCCCGCCGTGCCGCAGGCGGGGTCGCAGATAAAGTCGTCCGGCGTGGGCTGCACCAGTTCCACCATCATGTCGCGGATGTGCTTGGGCGTGCGGAACTGGCCGTTCTGCCCTGCGGTTGCCAGCTTGCCCAGCATATACTCGTACAGGTCGCCCTGCATATCAAGGTCGGCAATGTCGTGGGTGTAAAGATCCTCCAGCCCGGTGATGATCTTTTGCAGCACCTGCGGCGTGGGGATCAGGAACATGGCATCGTCCATGTACCGCGCAAAGGCGGTGTTGCCCTCGTCTGGGCGGGTGGGGTCGTCTGCGATCTCCACCAGCTCGCCGTTTGCGTCAAAATCCGGCAGACGGCCATATTTCATCTTTTTGATGGCAGGGAACACCCGCTGCTGCATGGTCAGGAAAATCTCACGGGAATCCTTGTCCTTGAAGCGGCTCCACCGCATAGACTGCCCTGCCGCGCTGGCCGGGAAGATGTGCTCCATCTTTTCGCCCGCCATGTTCTCAAAATCTTCGGTGGCAAGCTCTTTCTCGTCCAGTGACCGGATGAACATGAGATAGGTCAGCTGTTCAATGACGGTCAGCGGATTGGTGATGCCGCCTGCCCAGATGTCCGTCCAGATCTTGTCTACCTTATTTTTAATGGCTCCTGTTACCATGCGTTCCTCCTGAATGTTTGCCAATCGCAAACGCTTTGCATCTTGAATTTTTGGTGATAATATCACAATTTTATTATAGCAGTGTACGATTATATTTTCAATGTAGAGCGTTTAGCGGAAGTGCCTTCTTGATCGCAAGGCAAGAAATTAGTGGAACGTTAAAACAGCAATTTGCGATATGCAATTCAACGCTATTGCTGTTGCATGAAGAAGTTGAATTGCTATAAAACGGTAAAGTGGATTTTATCTGCTTTACCGTTTTTTCTTTACATCTGGACTCCAACATGCCTTTGTGCTATTCAGCGATTCCATCGCGCAGCCTGCGCTCTGCTTATCAACTGATGATCTCCGGCGGTGATGTGAAGGCCGTACAGGAACAACACCTGTGCAGGCCACCCCGGTTGAAGCAGAACCGACCATCTCCGTGTCGGCACTGCTGGAGCTTCTGAAGGACGCAGACCCCTCTGTAAAAGCGCAGCTTCGCCTGGCTCTGCTGACCTGAATTGCAAAAAATAGCACGGATTGCAGAGTAATTCACAGACTTACTCCATCTGACACGAAAAATGCGGACCGTGCAAAAACCGTGCAGAGACCGTGCAAATGGCGTATAAAAAGAAAATCCCACGAAGAACCATACGATTCTTCGTGGGATTTTGGTGCGCTCGAGGGAACTCGAATCCCTGGCCCTC
>OHHR01001122.1_pt1 | contig 12897 bp, 9 predicted proteins | sample 1568021 | NCBI WGS metagenome assembly OHHR01 (sample SAMEA3879560, study PRJEB24766) | human gut metagenome | biome: human-associated habitat; feature: feces | place: USA | collected 1985/1987 | reverse complement strand
ACCACGGTGCTCTCGGCACAGCTGCCGCCGTAGCCCGGCACCGAGGGAATGATATCGATCTGCAGCATCATGCCGCTGCGCAGAACCTCTGCGGAGTGCTCATAGATCGGAGAGCAGAGCCATTCTTCCTCGGCCACCAGATGGCCAGGGCAGAGCGACCAGCCGTAGGTTGCACGGGGCAGAATTTCTTCCACCTTGTCGAACATCTCACCGCCGGTCATGCCCACATGGATCTCCTCCAGCCAGCGGGTATAGGCAGCAAAGTAGGGAGCCGCTACCTTTTCCACATAATCCTGAGCGCCCTGCGGCAGCTCCGAAGCGTCGTGCACTGCATAGGCTGCGCGGCTGGAGGAGCCGCCCGAATAGCCGACGGTCAGCGAAATGGTATCGCCCACCTTGACCGTGTTCTGGGTGGGGAACATATTGCCCTTGATGAAGCGCGGGCCGCTGGCGGCAATGGTCACGATGCTGTTGTGCTGGCCCTGCCGGTTGAGCTGAGCGCCCAGTGCGGTCTCCGGCACACCGGGAGCCAGAAGATCCATAGCATCCAGCACACCGTCTGAAGCCAGTGCAGCGCCATATTCGTAATGGGCGATCTCGTTAGCGTTGTTAGTGGTACGGGCACCGCCATCGCCAAGGAACAGATCTCCGGCATTGAACAGGTTCTCGTCGCCGCCGGTAATGGCACGGATGGCATCCAGAATAAAGGCCGGGATGTCAAACAGTTTTTCGTTTTTCTCCACCGGGCTGGTAAAATGCTTCCATCCTGCAATGCCGATGCGGCGGCCCGGCGCAATGCCTGCCTCCTCCAACAGAGTGCGCAGGGGCTTGTCAGCACGGTTGGGCTGGTTGGGCAGTGAGAACAGTGAAACATGCACGGCCTGCCCCGGGATACGGGCTTTGGACGCCTTGTTCAGATTCTCATTGCCCAGCACAAAGTGAGCCGTGCCGTCGGCGTCCAGAACCAGCAGAGACTCTTCAAAGCGGGTAAAATATCCCATCAGGTACTGGAAATTACCGCAGTGTTCGGCGTCACCGTACACCACCAGTTGCTCAAAACCGCGGGACTTCATGCCCCGCAGAACCTTGTCCAGACGTTCCTGGATAGTGGCATCCGTCAGCATGACCGGCTCTCCAGTACAGTCCTTGGGCGGCTGCGGCACCTTGGCCAAGCGGATATCGTACTGTTTCATTTTCTTACACCTCTCGTTATTGATTTCTTGTATTTGGCCTGCGGCCGGTTTCAGATTTTGTCAATGGGGTACATGGGGCGCATGATCTGCTTGAAGGGAATGATCCGGGTATCCTGCGGGGTAGCTCCCTGCGTCAGGGACATGACCGAGAACGCAGCCTTTTCCTTCAGCTCCGGAAAGATATAGCCCTGCTTGACCACAATCACATCGTATGCGTCCCAGTCCAGCCCCCACGAACTGGTGCTCTTCGCACATGGTCTGGCGGGTACTTGCCACATTGATATCCAGTGGCAGGCCGTCCACCGACACCGCCACCGAATAGCCATACACGGCATCGTGGGGATGGTGCAGGTAGCCGCGCAGAGTGCCCTTTGCCTTCACCGTCACATCCAGCTCCACCGAGTGGGACATCTCATCGTGATTCACACCCAGATGCAGGCAGGCCTTTGCGCCGATCTCCAGCTGCGCCAGCTTCTGGTAGGCAACGGGGTCGCAGATGTTGGCAAACAGGATCTTCTTTTTCAGTTCCTTCTCCACCAACACCTGCCGCAGGATGTAGGTATTCCAGCCGGTGGCACCGCTGGTTACATTGTCGCCAGAGTCAGTGATGAAAGCAGGCTTGCCCTCAAACTCCAGTGCCATCCGCAAAGCCTTGTCTGGAGCAGCTGTCAGGCCGGTGTAGTGGAACTCACGGCGTTTGTTCCAGACGTAGACAGCCAGCCAGTCGGCGGCTTCCTCTGCATAGGGCAGGTCGGCTTCGGTCTGGGGCACCACAACGATGCCGCAGCCAGCCACCGGCGTGTCATGGCGGATGTAACCCACATGCCAGCTCACACTGCGGATATGGGGATCCTGTTCCAGCTTGTCCATATACTCGTTGATGGATCGCACTGGCTCGTCACCGGAAACGCTCTGCTCGCCGCCCAGGATCAGGGGCAGCTTGCGGTATACCGAGTGGATGTTCTGGCGGTCTTTCATAAAGTCGCACAGCATGGCGGCTACCTTGCGCATGGTGGCAATGCTGTCGGTGTGGGGTGATTCGCGGTAGCTGCGGATCAGAGTGGTGGCCTCGGCATATTCCTTGCACAGATTGCCGTGGGGGTCACACACCACAAAGATGGGCAGGTACGGCCCTACCACCTTGCGGATCTCAGCCAGAATGTGGTGGTCGCCGGAACCAATGCCCTCCACCTCGCTGGCACCGTGCAGCATCAGGAACATACCATCGATCTCGTGGATGTGCTCTTTGACCGTCCGCACGAAGCAAGATTCGATGTAATCAAAGGTATCTTTTTTGATCACGCCCGCAGCACCGGCATCCGCCACCACCGAGGGGATCAGTTCAAAACCGGCCTGCTCAAACACATCGGCCACATGCAGTGCCTGAATGCAGTCATCACCAAAAAGCATCTTGTAATTGCTGATCTCGCATTTCTGCGGGATGTTCGCATTGGACTCCGTGATAAATTCGCCGACCAAGATTTTCATTGTTGTTTCTCCTTTTATTGTACCGTTTCCACCATCAATCCGCAACCGGACAGGCCGCTTTTTTCATGCGCTGGTGCGGCGAAAGCCGCATGGTTACTGGCAAAAACCAGCCCATGCAGTGCCCCAGCAGAAGCATACTAACCCAAGTATCTTCCCGCAGGGTAGTAAAGTCCAGATGGAATATCAGCACCAGTTCCGGACTCAGTGTCAGCAACAAATTGGTCAGGCTGCCATCCGGGTCGATATACCCTAGCAAGGCACACAGTCCCGGGGTAATAATGGCGTACAGGCCTACGGCCCATGTACCAAAGGTGTCGCTCGCCCATATCATGCCGCCAGTGAACCAGTAGCACCGGGATCACCGGCGAGACGCAGCCGGCAATGAAGTCCAGCACCACATCCACGCCATGGCGGATACGTCACGGCTTTTTGGGGGAGCCGTCTCCTGTGGCTCTCATATTACTCTCCCGCTTCTTCGGTTTTCTGGTATTCCTCGATCAAATTCTTGAACCAGTAATAGCTCTTTTTGGGGGTACGCTTGTTGTCATGGTCAAAGTCCACACGCACAAAGCCGTAGCGCTTTTCGTAGCCATTGACCCAGCTGTACAAATCCATGGTAGACCATGCATAGTAGCCCAGCACATTGCAGCCCTCTTTTTTGGCCTTAAGCATATAGTCGATGTAGCCCTGCATCATTTCGATGCGGTCATCGTCCTGCACATAGCCGTTCTCGTCCGGGGTCTCGTAGCAGCCATGGCCGTTCTCGGTGATGTACACCGGGATGTCACCGTAGCGCTCCCGGATCTCCATCAGGGTGTTGTACATGCACTTGGGGTAGATCTCGCGGCCCCAGAGGTTGCGCTTGGTGTCGGGGGCAATGGCGGTCTCGTACCAGCCCTTGATGCGCATACCCTCCTTGGCCTTGGAGCCTGCGCCGCGGTTGTTGTGGAACACCTCGGTCTCGCCCTCCGACCAGTCGGTCAGGTACATGCGGTTGTAAACGTTCATGCCGATGTAATCCACCTTGCCCTTGGCAAAGATCAGGGCATCGTCCAGCTTGATATAGTCGTTCTCAATGCCGTTCTCCCGCAGCAGAGGGATCAGCTCGCCGGGCAGCTCGCCCTTGATGGAGGTGTCCAGGATCAGGCGGTTATAGAACAGGTCGCCCAGCAGGCGGACCTTTCCCGGTTCTTTGGTGCCCGGCGCGATCTCCACGTTGCTGCTGTCGTGCACGATGCCGATCTGACCCTTCAGACCCATGGAGTGGTACAGGGCCACCGTCTTGGCACTGGCCAGCACTTCGTAGTACATCTGCTTAAAGTAGCGGTCAAAGTCCAGCTTGTGGTTCGGGGGATAGTTGCCCACCATATTGGTGCAGTAGGCGTAGTACTTGGGCTCGTTGATGGTGCTCCACAGCTTGACCCGGTCGCCAAAGGCCTCAAAGCAGACCTTGGCATAGGCTTCAAAGTCGTCCACGATGGAGCGGTTCTCCCAGCCGCCTTCTTCCGCAAGGACATTGGGCAGATCGTAGTGGAACAGGGTGACATTTGGCTCGATGCCCTTTTCCAGGCAGTAGTCGATCACATTGTTGTAGAACTCAATGCCCTTGGGGTTCACCTCACCCCGGCCGTTGGGCAGGATACGGTCCCATGCAATGGAGAAGCGGTAGGTGTTCTGCTTGCCGGCAGCCATCATGTCGATGTCCTCTTTGTAGTGGTGATAGAAGTCACAGGAGACATCGCCGGTGGCACCGTTCAGGTTCAGCGGGTTGCCGTGGGAGAATACATCCCACTCGCCCAGACCTTTGCCGTCCTCATCCCAAGCGCCTTCACACTGATATGCGGCAGTTGCACTGCCCCAGAGAAATTTCTGCTTTTCCATACTGTACAAGTCCTTTCTTTGATAAGCTCTCGTTTTGTTTTTTAAATATCGTCCACCGGGAACATGGGGCGCATGATGCGCTTGAAGGGCAGGCGGCGGGTATCCTGCAGGGTAGCGCCATCGGTCAGGGACATCACGCACAGCGCGCCAAGCTCCTTCAGCTCCGGGAAGATGTAGCCCTGTTTTACGATCACCACGCCGTAGTCCGCGCAGTGGGCACCGGCTGCTTCGAACTGATGCAGCTCCACCACAGCATGGCTCGCCTCGGCTATGATGATATCAATGGGGTAGCCCTCTACCGACACCAGCACGCAGGCACCGTAATCTCCCTCATAGCCCATAAAGCCTTCCAGACGACCATTGTGCTTCACGGTCACGTCCAGCTCTACCGGGCGGGACAGCTCGTCCAGATCCATGCCCAGACGGATATGCGTCTTTGTGCCCTCCGGAACATCGGCCAGCTGTGCCACTACAGCCGGGTCGGTGATGCAGCCGAACAAGAAGTTCTTGCCCTTGGTATCCGGCAACGCCATGACCTGCCGCAGCACCCATGTATTGGCACCCACAGAGCCGCTGGTGGTGTTGTCACCGGAGTCGGTGAGGAACACCGGCTTGCCCGGGCAGTTCAGCGCGGACTGAATGGCCTCTTCCGGTTCCTGCGTCAGGCCGGTGTAGTGGAACTCATGGCGGCGCTCCCACACATAAGCGGCCAGTTCGTCAACCTTCTGCTCGGCGTAGTCCTGATCAGCCTCGGAGTTTGGCACCACCACGACGCCGCAGCCTGCTACGTCCGTGTCGTGACGGATGTAGCCCACATGCCAGCTGGCACTGAGAATGCGGGGATCTTTCTCCATCTCGTCCATGTACTGGTTGATGGAGCGCACCGGCTCATCGGCGGAGACGCTCTGCTCGCCGCCCAGGATCAGCGGCAGCTTGCGGTATGCGGGGCGGATGTTGCGGCGGTGCTCCAACAGATCTACCAGATACCGGCAGCAGGTCTTGACCGTGTCGGCAAGGTCGGTGTGGGGCGACTCGCGGTAGCTGCGGATCACGGTGGTGCCGTCCACATACTCCTTGCACAGATTGCCGTGGGGGTCGCAGGCCACTACAATGGGCATATACGGACCCACCAGCTTGCGTACTTCCTTCAAAATGTGATGGTCGCCGGAGCCGATGTCCTCCACCTCGCTGGCACCGTGCAGATGCAGGAACATGCCGTCCAGCGTGCCGAGGTTTGCGCGGATATCGTTCAGCAGGCGGTTCTCGATGTAATCAAAGGCGTTGCGGGTGACCACACCGCCCGAAAAGCCATTGGCATAGACCGAGGGTACCACTTCGATGCCGGCATCCGCGAACACGGTGCCCATGTTCATCTGAGAAATGGCGTCCTCGCCAAACCGCAGGTCATAATTTTCCAGATCAGTTTTGTAGGGGATGTTGGCGTTGGACTCGGTCACAAACTGCGCCACCAGAACTTTTCTGCCCATAGCAGATCCTCCCTCTCAAAAGAAGCCTGAGCACACATTGATGCCCGCCGCCGTAGCGGCGACAGGCATCAATGTGCTTGGCTTTTTGTGCTTTGCTTTATGATGAAATTATGGCTGTGAATGTCAAAAGTCTAAACAGGGATCAGACGTCCTCTTTGTATGCCTTTTTGAGGATGACGGTGCAGGCGATGAACGCCACGACCACGGCCACGATGCCGGAGGCCAGCGCCACGATCATGTTGCCCATGGAACCGTCAGGAGGCAGGAAGAACAGCAGGGCCAGGAAGCCCGGGCAGCCGCCCACAACGTAGTTCTTCAGCTGGAAGATGCCTGCGATCAGGCCGCCGGCCGCTGCGCCGATGGCAGTGCCCACCAGCACACGGGGACGCATGATCAGGGAGCCGTAGAAAGCAGGCTCGGTAACGCCGCACAGTGCGGTAACACCGAAGGAAGCGATCATGCCCTTGCGGCCCTTATCCTTGAGGTGCATGGCAACAGCCAGTGCGCTGCCGCCGACTGCCAGGTTGGAGATAAAGCCCATCGGCGTAACAACCAGGTCGTAACCGATGCTGGAGATGCCTTCCACCATGATGGGGGTGATGGCCTTATCCAGGCCCAGCATGACCAAATAGGGATAGATAGCAGAGCAAACAGGAGTTGCAATAATACTTGCTGCGCTAAAGAATGCCTGAAGAGCATTGCCGACCACACCACTGAGCTCGGTGCCAATGGGTCCGAGGACGATCAGCGTAATGGGAACGACGATCAACATGGTAAGCAGCGGCTTTAAGAAGTAACGCACCATTTCAGGGATGATCTTCTTGAGCAGCTTATCCACCCAGTACATCAGGATGATGCCCATGACGATGGGCATCACGCTGGAGGTGTATTCCACGGTGGGAATGGGGATGCCGAAGAAATCCAGACCCTCAACACCGCTGATGGAGCTGCTGACGAGGACAGCGCCCAGGAACGCGCCCATGATAGGCTCCATCTTGAGCTTGTTGGCCATGGTGTAGCCGATCCAGACGGGCAGCATGGAGAAGCCGGCGCTGAAGATAGCCAGGCAGACCTTTGCGGTGCCGCTGTCGGTGCTCATTCCAAGGTAGTTGACCAGCAGGTTCTTGATGGCAAGGATCAGGCCGCCGGTGATCAGAGCGGGAACGATCGGCATAAAGACAGCTGCGCTGAAGTTGCCGAACTTCGTGACCCAGTACATAAAGCCCTTCTTTTCAGGCTCTTCCTCCATGACCGTGGGGCGGTCATCGGTGGGTTTCCAGCCGGAGACCTCCAGGAAATCGTTGAATGCATCGTTGACTTCCGGTCCGATGATGATCTGCACCTGGCCGGTCTTGTCCACAACGCCCACGACATGTTCAATGCCCTTGATGGCTTCCACATCCACCTTGGACTTGCTGGCGTAATGGATGCGCAGCCGTGTTGCACAGCGCTCAACGAAGGTGATGTTGCTCAGTCCGCCGACCTTCTCCAGGACTTGCTGGGACATCTTTGTATATTTGCCCATGAGTAAATCTCTCCCTTTCGTACCGTAAAATGTTACAAAATATCACATTTTGCACTTCATGTGATGAACAGCTGTGAAATATATTCACCGCTCGGCCGCAGCGAAAACCCGCAGAATTTCGTTGAGTTTTAACCATTCATCGTCTTTTCTACATTGTACCACACTCCGGGTCAAAGTCAATCAGTTTTTGTTACATTTTGTTCGTAAATGTTATTATTTGTTGCTTTTAACAAACAAAAAATCGAGTTTTGCATCATTTTCACTAAATTTTCGACTCGTTTACGCAAAAAAGAATGAGCTTTCCGGTGAAAGATAACATTTTCTCCGAAAAGTTCATTCTTTTTTGTTATTTTATGTTACTTTTAATTTCAAGTTATTCTCAGGCCAGCACCAACGGGATATTGTTCTGCCGGAACAGCTCCTGCGTAGCTGCATCCAGACCATCGTCCGTGATCACCAGATCCACATCCGTAATGGGGGCGATCTTGTAGAAGAACGACTTGTTGAATTTGCTGTGGTCGGCCATGCAGATCACCCGCTTAGCTTTTTCCACCAGCACCTTTTTGGTATGGCCATCCTGCACATCCACCACCGAAAGGCCATCAGTCAGATCGATGCCCTCCAGCGAGAGAAACAAGGTATCGATCTGAAAATGCTGGATGAAATCATCGGTCAGCGGCCCCAGAAAAGCCATGGAGTTCTCACGGAACTCGCCCGGACACATGATGAGCTTGATGTTCCGCATGGTAGCGGTGGTGTTGGCTACCAGCAGAGAGTGGGTCAGTACACTGATGTTGCGTTTGCCGCGCAGCAGCGCAGCCAGCTCGTTGGGCGTGGTGCCCGCATCCAGAAAAACGGAATCGCCTTCGTTGATGTACTCCATACACTTGGCCGCGATGCGCTGCTTTTCGGACACATTGATCTCATTTTTGAAGCTGATGCTGCATTCAAACAGCGAGCCGCTGTTCAGCACTGCGCCGCCGTGTTCCAGCGTAACCATGCCATCCTCAGCCATCGCATTCAGATCCCGCCGGATGGTCATGGAGGACACCTGAATACGCTCTGCCAGGTCGGTGATCACCACACTGCCGTTGCGCTGCAATTCATCCAGAATATAGCGTTTTCGTTCGATTGCATTCATAGCATTTCCTCACCGGGACTCCCATGGCCCCTCTTACACCATTTTCCCAGTTTCTTTACCCGTTCTCTTCCGTTTCGTCCAGTCGCAGCTCGTGCCCGCCGGTGCGGATCATATAGCGTTCGCTGTCAATGTACTGCTCATTCAGCAGCACCACCCGGTCTTTGCCGTCCAGATAGCAGGTGCGAGTGTACACGACCGGCTGTCTCTTTGCAAGGCCCAACGCAGCTGCCGCTTCTGCACCGGCATACCGCACTCGGATGATCGTTTCTTTTTCACGGATGACCCGCAGCTTTTTCCACTGCCGCAGCAGGCGGAACACCGACCCGCTCAACAGCTCTTTCGTCAGAAACTCTGCATCCTGTGGCGGGAAGTAATCCAGCTCATATACTGCAGGTTTGCCGTTCAGCGCACGCACCCGCCGGGCACAGCAATAGCGTTCCTCACCATGCTTCAGCTCGAACAGGCGGCATACCTCTGCACCGGGCACCATGCTCAGATCCGTGCACACCGTGGACGGCCTGTACCCATTAGCCACTGCGTTCTCCGTCCAGCCGCGGGGCTCCTCCAGATCATTGCGCATCACCACACCGGTCACAAAAGTGCCCTTGCCTGGGTGGCGCACCACCAGCCCCTCCTTGCACAGTTCCTCAACTGCTCGCCGCACCGTAATGCGGCTCACTTTATATTGTTCCACCAGTTCATTTTCTGTAGGAAGTTTGTCGCCCTCCCGGCGGCTGCCGGAAAGGATCTCCTGCCGCAGAATTTCCTCCAGCTGCAGATAAAGCGGGGTCGCACTGTCCGGCACCAGCATAGTGTTGTTCCTCCAAAGGCAGATATTCTTATACTATATGAGCATAACACAATTGTGTGGTAAAATCCAGTCTTTCCGCGTCAAATTCTGCCTGCCGTCCAGTTGCAAATCATCTTATATTATATTATAATGTCTTATAGATTCTTTCCACCGTGATCCACTTGATACAGGAGGTACTTTGTATGTTCCATATCCTTGTTGCACGCTTTCTTTTAGAGGCCAACGAGAACATCCCCAAAAAGTGCGACCTGAACGATGTCAGCCTGCACTTTGGGCAGGACTGCGTCGCGCACCTGCAGCTGGGTGATGTATTTGACCGCCCGGATGTGACCCTTGTACCGGCGCTGGACGCCAATGCCGGTTCCAACGGCGTGATGAAGCGCACCGCTTTCGAGTACATTGAGTCCACCATTCTGCAGACCGTGCGGGAGCACCTTGCCGAACTGGATGCCATCTACCTGCACCTGCACGGAGCCAGCGAGGTGGAGGGCATCGGCTCCGGCGACCATCATATCTTAAAGGAAGTACGCCGCATCGTAGGCCCCTACCTGCCCATTGCGGTAGTGTGTGACCCCCACGGCAACCTGTGCAGGGAATATGTAGAGGGCACCACCATCATCCGCAGTTATCGTGAATCTCCTCACACCGATGTAGAGCAGACCATTCACTTTGTCTGCTCTCATTTGCTGGAACTGCTGGAGCACCGCCGCAGCATCACTCCCGTGTACCGCAAGCTGCCGCTGATTTTAGGCGGCGAGCAGAGCGTCTCCGCCGACGAACCGGTTCGCTCCATTAATCAGTATATGGACGAGATTGAAAAGGATAACCGCATCCTCAGTGCCAGCTGGCACGTGGGCTACATCCGGCACGATACCGATGTAGCTGGCTGCGGCGTAGTAGTTGTACCTTCTTCCAACGAATTTCGTACTTATGCAGAGCAAAAGGTCGATGAACTGGCAGCCTTTGTGTGGGAGCGCCGCCACGAGTTCCATTACACCGGCCTGACGCAGGAGCCGGACGAGGCTCTGCAGACCGTGCTGCACTGCTCTGGCAAGCCGGCTTTCCTCACCGACTCCGGCGACAACACCACCAGCGGTGCCATGGGTGCCAACACATGGGTGCTGCGGCAAGTGCTGGCCAAACCCGAAGCCCTGCAAGGCAAACGCTTGTTGTTTGCTGCCATTCAGGACCCCGCCGCCTATACCCTGCTGGCCGGTCATACCATTGGTGATACCCTGCCTCTGACCCTTGGCATGGGTCTGGACTCCCTGACCGAGCCGGTACAGCTCACTGTGACCCTGAAGCATCTGGGCCGTCAAGAGGGCACCGTCTTGTTTGCTGAACATGGCGATTTTGGCGGCTGTGCCACCGTGTCGGTAGAGGGCCTGCCCATTGACATCATCGTCACTGACACGAACCATCCCTTTGTGGAGCGGCATCAGACCCTTGCCGCCGGGGTGGACTGGATGGACTACGATGTGGTGATCGTCAAGACCGGCTACGCCTTTCCTGAACCGACCCAGCAGGGCGCGCTGTGCGTGATGTCCCTGACCGACGGCGCTACCCTGCAGGATACCCGCCGCCTGCCCTTCAAGCGCATCATGCGCCCCATGTTCCCGGTAGACGACATTTGATAAAAAAGGAGAACTGCCTTATGAAGATCCTTGTTGCAAAATTTCAGCTGGAAGCCAATGAGCATGTAGACATGAAGTGCGACCTGCCCAACGTGGCCCTTTCCTACGGACGTGACGCCCTGAGCCATATGCAGGTGGGCGACGTATTCGATGACCTAGGCATTGAACTGGTGCCCGTGATCTGTGCAGACGCTGCCTGCAGCGGCGTGATGAAAAAGACCTGCTTTGATTATATTGAACAGACCATCCTGAATGCCGTGCGCGACAACCTGCGGGATCTGGACGGTATCTACCTGCACCTGCACGGTGCCAGCTATGTGGAAGAGATCGGTTCCGGCGAGCACCATTTGGTGGCCGCCATCCGGCAGATCGTGGGTCCTTACCTGCCACTGGCGGTCTCCTGTGATCCGCACGGCAACCTGACCAAAGAGTATGTGGAGAACACCACCTTTATCCGCAGTTACCGTGAGGCTCCCCACACCGACATTGCCCAGACCGTACAGCGCACCTGCCGCGCCCTGATCGAACTGATCCGCCACCGTCAGAACATCACACCGGTATACCGCAAGCTGCCGCTGATTTTGGGTGGAGAACAGAGCGTTTCTGCCGACGAGCCGGTGCGTTCCTTCAACCAGTACATGGACGAGATGGAGAAAGATCCCCGCATCCTCAGCGCCAGTTGGCATGTGGGCTACCTGCGGCATGACTGCCCAGAGGCCGGCTGCGGCGTGGTGGTGATCCCTGCCACCGGAGCCGACCATGCCTATGCCGAGCAGAAAGCCGACGAGCTGGCCGCCTATGTGTGGGGCAAGCGCCATGAGTTCCACTACACCGGCACTACCGCCCAGCCGGACGAAGCTCTGCGCATGGCGCTGAACTGCCCGGACAAACCGTCGTTTATCACCGACTCCGGCGACAACGTGACCAGCGGTGCTCAGGGCGCTAACACCTTTATCCTGCGTCAGGTGCTGGCTGTGCCGGATCTGCACAAAAAGGTGCTGTTTGCTGCCATCCATGATGCAAAACTCTGCCACGCCCTGCTCAGCCTGCCCATTGACACCGTAACGAATGCTTCTGTCGGCATGGGTTTTGATTCGCTGTCGGCTCCAGTTCCGCTGACTCTGCGGGTACTATACAAAGGCATACAGGAGGGCACCCACATGTACGGCGAGGACGGCAGCTATGGCCCGCTGGTGACCGTTGCTGTAGAGGGCACCCCGCTGGTACTAACGATCACCGACAACAACCACTCCTTTGTGGAGGAGCACCAGTTGGATGCCTGCGGCGTGGACTGGAAGAACTTTGACATCATCGTAGTCAAACAGGGTTATATCCATCCAGAGCTCAAAGCTGCCGGTGCCCTGTGCGTGATGTCCCTCACCGACGGTGCCACCCCGCAGGACACCCGTCTGATTCCCTTCAAGCGCATCATGCGCCCCATGTTCCCCATTGACAACATCTGAGCATGTACCTTTTGCCCGTTTTCTCCAGCTGGCCTGTAAGGCATAACAAACCGCCCCGGCTTCCTGTTACGGAAACCGGGGCGGTTTGTTATGCTTTATTCGTGCTTTCTCAAGCGCTCACGCAATCACTTGCGGGGGTTCTTGATAGCAGCCTGAGCAGCGGCCAGACGTGCGATAGGCACACGGAAGGGAGAGCAGCTGACGTAGTCCAGACCGACATTGTGGCAGAACTCCACGCTCGTGGGGTCGCCGCCGTGCTCGCCGCAGATGCCCA
>OHHR01001115.1_pt1 | contig 12944 bp, 11 predicted proteins | sample 1568021 | NCBI WGS metagenome assembly OHHR01 (sample SAMEA3879560, study PRJEB24766) | human gut metagenome | biome: human-associated habitat; feature: feces | place: USA | collected 1985/1987 | reverse complement strand
AAGTGAACATCTCCTCTTTCAATTGACAGAGCATTGTTCAGCTTATTAAATGTTGCCATTTCACCCGGTTGCATAAGACGATGCTCTTTAGATGTCTCCAATGATACAGAGCCTTCCACGAGCCCCACATATGTATTAGCAGAGTCAGGATGCGAAGTTACATTAAACTTTGTTCCATGTACAACCACTTTCATACCTTCAGTCTCCACTACGAAAGGATGATCTTTATCATGCTTAATATCAAAATATGCTTCACCCAAGAGATTGACCAAACGTGAATTATCATTAAAGTCAGTATTTAAGGAAAGAGAAGTATTGGTATGCAAACACACTTGAGTACCATCTGACAAATAAACTTTTGACTTACCACTCAAGTTGGTATAAACCTGAGTGCCCGATTCCGGGCGACCCAAATTTATACCTATATATAATGTACAAGAGAGAGCTATAAGCAAAAAAACAGAAGCAACAGCAGCATAGCGTTTGAAAGATACAGAACGAGTCTTATGAACAGAAGGTTCAGCTTTTACCTCTGTAGTCTTCATTCGTTTCGATAATTCTTTCCAATAATAATTTGTATCGGGAGTGTAATTAATAGCATTTTCCTGTACCTTTTGCCACAAAGTTTGTAACTCCTCAAAAATTACCCTATGGTTATCCTCAGCCAACCACACGGTCAAGTCGTGTTCTTCTTCAGCTGTAATATCGTGTTTCAGCTTTTGAATAATTAGATTCCAGGGTATTTCTTTTTTCATTTCGTATGTCTTTTTAGCTTTTTACAACCGTATGACACATCAAAATGAAATAACCCTTATTCAAAAAAGAGTTTTTTTTAAAAAAGATAGATATATTTTTCGTCCAAGAAGTTCTTTATTAACTTTAAAGCTTTAGTTATCTGAGCTTCTACCGTTTTTATTGAGATTTGCATTTTTTCTGCTATTTCTCTATTTGAGAGGTTTTCATGCCGACTATATTGAAAAACCTCCCGACATTTATCGGGTAATGCACAAATAGCCTCCATAATAAGATGTTGCAATTCCTCCATTTCAAGAGCCGAGATATCTTCATCTCTTATTTCCTCTTCCACTTCTTCAAGACGAAGCATTGAACGATTGTCACGCAGATAATTTAAGCACCGGTTGCGGGCTGCCTGAAAAAGGTATGCTTTAAACGAAAGAGTAATATTTATTTCATTTCTATGTTCCCAAATATGAACGAAAAGCTCTAATATAAGCTCTTCAGCATCTTGGGTATCTGATACATAGACATGCGCAAAACGACATAACGATGCAAAATAAGTATCAAATAAATACTTAAACGCTTGCTCATTACCGCTTTGAATGAGTTTCAATAACAATATATCGTCATTAATGCTCATAAAATAATTATTGAACGCAAAGATAGGAATTAAATAAGAGAAAGCCGCCTGAAAGATAATACTTATCTCACAAACGGCTCTTATTATTATACTTTAAACTAGATTACAACCGAATTGCTCTCATAATCTTCTCCAAGGCTCCGGAATTATTCTTCACATAATCTCCGGCTGCATTTCCCGCCTGCTGCAAATAGCTGTTATCAGTCAGGAATCTATCCATCAAACGTTTAAATTCCTCATAATCATTGATTTCAAACCCACCCTTCTTTTCTAAAAGATGCTGAGCCTCACGGAATTTCTTATTGTTCGGACCAAAAATAACCGGAATGCCGTACACTGCTGCCTCAAGCACATTATGAATACCAACTCCAAATCCTCCACCGATATACGAAATTTCCCCATAACGGTAAATGGATGAAAGCAACCCATAACAATCAATAATCAGGCAATCGGCTTTCGATACATTTTCTGCTGTTGCCTCTGTATAACGGACACAAGGACGCTTTACCTTCTCCATGATTTCTTTCAAATGGCTGTCACTCACCACATGAGGGGCTATGACCAACTTCATTTCGGGGTGTTCATTAAAGTACCTGATAAAAATATCTTCATCAGGTCCCCACGAACTACCGGCAACAAAAGTCTTCGAATTTCCTTTAAATGCTTTTACCAAAGGGAGATCCTTGGCAACAGTGCAAATATCCAATACCCGATCAAAACGAGTATCACCTACAATCGTTACATCAGTAACACCGATACTTGCCAACAGTTTTTCAGAGACTTCATTCTGCACAAATAAATGTGAAAAAGTCTTCAGCACTTTACGGTAATCCTTACCATACCAACGGAAAAAAATCTGATTCGGGCGGAATATAGACGAAACACTATAAACCGGAATACCTTTCTTATAAAGTGTATTCAAATAATTCTGCCAAAATTCATACTTTATAAAGAATACCATACAGGGATTCACCATCTCGATAAAACGCCTCACATTACGAGGTGTATCAAAGGGCAGATAACACACAATATCAGCCCCTTGATAGTTTTTTCTCACTTCATACCCTGAAGGAGAAAAAAAAGTCTGCAATATTCTATACTCAGGGTGCTCCTTACGAATACGCTCAATTAATGGACGTCCTTGTTCAAACTCGCCCAAAGATGCTGCATGAAACCAGATATAACGGGCATTCCGGTCAATCTTGTCACGCAGGATATCAAATACCTCCCGATGACCTTTCACCATCTTGGCAGGCTTGGAACTGAACAATGCGGCCAGCTTAACCCCGAATAGATAAATATAGATGACTAGATTATAAATCATGATTCACGGTATTACTTGAGCACTTCCACAGCCCGGCGAATGCGTCTCAATGTTTCTTCTTTTCCTAAAACAGCAGAGATATCAAACATGTGCGGCCCTTTGCCCTCGCCTACCAATGTCAAACGGAAGGCATTCATGATATTGCCCAAATGATAACCTTTATCTTCTATCCATTTCATTACTACCTTTTCCTGATTCTCCAATGAGAAATCATCCAATGCTTCCAATACATCGGCAAGCTCCAACATACGCTCGGGAGAGTCTTCTTTCCAGCGTTTCTTGGTAGTCTTCTCATCGTACTCCATCGGAGCGACAAAGAAGAACTTGCAGGTTCCCCACAAATCTTTAATGAAACTAACGCGGTCTTTCATCAATCCCACCACTGTTATCACTTTATCCATAGGAGCCTCTATGCCGTTTTCTTTCAGGACAGGCATAAACAAAGCCGCTATTTCAGCATTGTCTTTCTTCAATATATATTCGTGATTAAACCACTTTCCTTTTTCAAAATCAAATTTTGCACCGGCCTTACTGCAATGGCTTAAGTTAAACAATTGCACCAATTCATCCAATGACATGATTTCTTGGTCATTACCCGGATTCCATCCCAACAAAGCAAGGAAATTGATAACAGCTTCAGGCAAATATCCCGACTCGCGATATCCGGATGATACTTCTCCGGTTTTAGGATCATGCCATTCCAATGGGAATACGGGGAAACCAAGACGGTCACCGTCACGCTTACTCAGCTTTCCATTTCCATCCGGCTTCAACAATAACGGCAGGTGAGCGAATTCAGGCATCGTATCTTCCCAACCGAAAGCACGGTATAACAATACATGTAAAGGAGCAGAAGGCAACCATTCCTCTCCACGAATAACGTGAGAGACTTCCATTAAATGATCATCCACGATATTTGCCAAATGATAAGTAGGCAACTCATCTGCAGATTTATATAATACTTTATCATCAAGAATGGACGAATTTATCACCACTTCACCACGAATAATATCATGCACATGAACATCTTCATTAGGTTCTATCTTAAAACGTACCACATACTGTTTTCCTTCTGCTACCAATGCATCAACTTCTTCTTTCGACATTGTCAAAGAGTTGCGCATGGTCATACGGGTTGAAGCATCATACTGAAAGTTAGGAATCTCCTTACGTTTCGCATCCAACTCTTCAGGAGTATCAAAAGCAATATAAGCTTTGTCGTTATCCAACAAGACTTGCACATATTTTTTATAAATATCGCGACGTTCAGACTGACGATACGGCCCGAAATTACCACCAAAACTTACGCCTTCATCAAACGTAATCCCCAACCACTTGAACGATTCGATAATGTATTCTTCCGCTCCCGGAACAAAACGATTTGAATCGGTATCTTCTATACGGAAAATTAAATCTCCACCGTGCTGACGAGCAAACAGGTAGTTATACAAAGCAGTGCGCACACCACCAATATGCAACGCTCCCGTTGGACTCGGAGCAAAACGAACTCTTACTTTTCTTTCTGACATTGTTGTTTTATATAAAATACGCCGCAAAATTAATCTAAATTTCCCGATTTTTTCGTATTTTGCGCGCAAAAATATACGATTATGAAAAGTTTAAAGACCGGTAAACGGTTTTCATATAAAGATTTGCTGTATAAAAGCCTCATTTTCATTGCCACAGTGTCAGTTATAGTTTATTTTTTGCCCAATGAAGGCAAATTTAACTATCAATTTGACATCAACAAACCATGGAAGTACGGACTATTACAAGCATCGTTCGATTTCCCCATTTATAAAAATGACATGCAGGTGCAAAAAGAGCAGGATAGTATTCTTGCTACTTACCAGCCCTATTTCCATATAGAAAAGAATGCGGAAAAAGAGATGATTGAGAGACTGAGAGAAGACTATAACAAAACACTTCGCCATTCCTTGCCCGGCACAGATTATATAAGATACATAGAGCGCATGCTGAAAGAGATGTATAGAAATGGAATTATTGCCGGTAATGACCTCACCCGAATGGAAGAGGACAGCATCACTGCCATACGAACGGTAGAACAGAATACGGCCACAAGTCGGCCGGTCGGTCAGTTATATACTGTAAAAGATGCTTATGAATACCTGCTGAACGCCGATACCACCCATTACAAGAAGAAGGTTTTGCAGCAGTGCAACTTAAATAATTATATTACTCCAAATCTTATTTATGACGAAGCCAAATCTGAAGCAGCACAGAAAGACCTGCTATCCAATATTTCCTATGCAAACGGTTTTGTCTTAAACGGTCAAAAAATTATAGACCGCGGAGAAATTGTAAACGAACAGACCTACAATATATTAGAGTCTTTACGAAAAGAATGGGAAAAGCGCAGTGATTCTTTACAAGAGAAACGGCTGACACTGGCCGGACAAATACTTTATGTCGGCATCTTCCTGTTTTGCTTCATGGTCTATTTGGATTTGTTCCGTGCCGATTATTATGAGCGCAAAGGCAGTTTAAGTTTGCTTTTCGCACTGATAGTGCTATTTCCGGTTATCGCCTCCGTCATGGTATCGCAAAGTCTATCCAGTATTTATATCGTTCCTTTTGCGATGATACCGATTATAGTGCGTATCTTTCTTGACTCGCGAACGGCATTCATGGCTCACGTCACCATCATCCTGCTCTGTTCCATCACATTGCGTTTCCCTCATGAGTTTATTCTCTTGCAGGTGGTGGCAGGCATGGTATCTATCTATAGCTTACGCGAATTATCACAACGCTCGCAACTTCTGCGAACGGCTTTGGTAGTTTTTGCCAGTTATGCATTGTTGTATTTTGCTTTTGAGCTGATTCACGAAGATGATTTGACCAAGCTGAATACACGTATGTATATCTACTTTATGATAAATGGCATTCTACTGCTGTTTGCTTATCCGCTGCTGTTTATTTTGGAAAAGACATTCGGCTTTACTTCCAATGTTACGCTGGTAGAGCTTTCCAATATCAACAACAGCTTGCTACGCGAGATGTCGGAGATAGCTCCGGGCACTTTCCAACACTCCCTTCAGATGGCTAATCTGGCAGCAGAAGCAGCCAATAAAATCGGTGCAAAAAGCCAGTTGGTTCGTACAGGAGCACTTTACCATGATATAGGTAAAATGGTAAACCCCGCCTTCTTCACCGAGAACCAATCGGGAGTAAATCCGCATAAAAGCCTCAACTATGAACAAAGTGCGCAAGTTATCATAAGCCATATCACAGATGGCTTGAAGCTTGCCGAGAAACATAATCTGCCTAAAGTCATTAAAGACTTTATCAGCACGCACCATGGAAGAGGACTGACTAAGTACTTCTACATTTCCTATAAAAATGAGCACCCTGACGAAGAAGTGGATGCCGAAAAATTCCGTTATCCGGGTCCCAACCCATTCACCAAGGAGCAAGCCATCCTAATGATGGCCGACTCCGTAGAAGCTGCTTCACGAAGCCTGCCCGAATATACAGAAGAAAGTATAGGAACTTTAGTAGACAAAATCATCGACGCGCAAGTTGCAGAAGGATTTTTCAAAGAATGTCCTATCACTTTCAAAGATATCGCCTTAGTGAAAGCGCTGTTTAAGGAAAAACTGAAAACGATGTATCACACTCGAATCAGTTATCCTGAGTTGAAGAAATAGCACGAATACTTTCAAGCAGTCCGGCGCAAGCGTCTTCCAGAATATCCAATACATTCTCGAAACCTTGCGCCCCTCCATAATAAGGATCGGGTACATAATCCACCATCTTCACCCGACAATAGTCTGTCATCCGGCGGATTTTCTTCTCTGTTTCCAAATCAGGCGCCCGTTCTATCAAATCCTCTATATTGCGGTCGTCCATACCGATAATCATATCAAAGTGATAAAAATCATCTGTACAGACAGGGCGGGAACGATGAGTCAGATTGTATCCCCGACGAGAAGCATGCATACGCATACGGCTATCAGGCAGTTCTCCTTGATGATAACTCAAGATACCGGCAGAATCAACTTCTATTTCTCTCTCCAGACCTTCTTTTCTAATTAAAGTACGCATAACTTCTTCTGCGGAAGAGGAACGGCAAATATTGCCGAGGCAAACAAAAAGTATTTTCTTCATATAGTTCTACAAACAAAGATATTCTTTAAACGATTTCACATCACGATTCATAATCAGTGACTCCGGGAACTCGGTAAGTTGCAACAAGTCATACAAATAATCATATCGGGCAATATCAAATGAAATATGTGCATCGCTTCCCAGAATCACCGGCACCTCATATCGTTTACACAGCCGCAGGATAGAAAGGTTGTTCTCCCGGGCATTCGGCTTATTGCGTGTTGGTTTTAAAGAACTGTTATTTATCTCCAACAGGGTATGATGTTCTTTTGCCGCCAATACAATAGGCTCGAAATTTAATTCGGCCGTACCATCTCCGGGGTGACTGATAATATGAATAAAAGGATTACTGACTGCCTTCACCATCCCATGCGTATTTTCGTCTACCGTGCCATAACTATAACATAAAGAATGAATACCGGCAATACGAATATCCAACATTCTCATACAGTTCTCATCCATATCAAGATTTCCCTCCCCGTCAAGAATGTTAATCTCTGCCCCCAATAACAATTCGATGCCGTACATCTGTCGGGGAACAACATGCAGATTTCTAAAATAAATGGGATTACAGCTTCCCGGAACACCGGGAGAATGCTCCGTTATTCCCAACAATTTCAAACCCTTGCCGGCAGCAGCCTGTGCCATCTCCTGTAAAGTACTGAATGCATGCCCGCTGGCAATGGTATGGGTATGCACATCTAATTCTATTTTCATAATTACTGTGGATCTACATCATAATATACTAATAGGGAACGAAAACGCTCGTCTTCAATAATTGCACGTTGCACGGCAAGCAAATAATCGCGCACTTTCGCTATCGAAGCGGTCTGTTCCACTTTAACCATAATCTTTTTAATAAATAAGGTTTGAATACGGGCTACCGGTGGTTTATCCGGTCCCAACACACGACTTCCCAAACCGGAACGAAGTTGTGCAGCCATTGCATCCGCCGCCATATCAAGCACATCTTCTTTCCGATGTTTCAGATAAACATAAATGAGACGGTAATAAGGCGGATACTTGAATATCTGCCGTTCTGCCGACTGGTCATAATAAAGTTGTTCATAATCATTCGATATCACCTGGCGAATCACCGGCAAGTCAGGAGACTTTGTCTGCAAAATCACCAACCCTTGCCTGTTCTTTCTTCCGGCACGTCCCGCCACCTGTGCCATCAGCTGGAAAGCACGCTCATGGCTGCGGAAGTCCGGGTAGTTCAACATCGTATCGGCATTCAGTATACCTACCACGCTGACATGGTCAAAGTCCAATCCCTTTGAAACCATCTGCGTACCAATCAATATATCTGTCTTACCCTGTTCAAAATCAGCGATTATCTTCTCGTATGCCGTTCGGGTTCGAGTAGTATCCAAATCCATCCGGGCAACTCTCGCTTCGGGAAAAATCAGTTTAATATCATCTTCAATACGTTCCGTTCCGAACCCCCGATTCATCAGCTCCACACTACCACAGGCAGGGCACGAACGGGGTACCTGATACGTATATCCGCAATAATGACAGGTCAGTTGGTTTAATCCCTTATGATAAGTAAGGCTCACATCACAATTCTTACACTTCGGAACCCAGCCGCAAGTATGACATTCTATCATCGGAGCAAAGCCACGACGATTTTGAAACAAAATCACCTGCTCTTTACGTTCCAATGCCTCTTTAATTTCTTTGACCAAGCGAGGAGAAAAAGGTCCCTGCATCCTTTTTTGATGAGCAAGTTCTTTAACATCCACCAATTCGATATGAGGAAGCTGAATATCTTGATAGCGTTCCTTCAATTCTACAAATCCGTATTTACCCGATATCGCATTGAAATAACTCTCCACACAGGGAGTGGCTGTACCTAAAAGAACTTTAGCACCAAACATCGATGCCAGCATAATAGACGAATTGCGGGCATGATAACGGGGAGCCGGGTCTTGTTGCTTATATGTATTTTCATGCTCTTCATCTACGATTACCAATCCCAAGTTCTTGAAAGGAAGAAAAATGGAAGAACGAACCCCCAATATCACATCATATTCTTCGTCTCCCAACTGCTTCTGCCAGATTTCCACACGTTCGGCATCCGGAAACTTAGAATGGTAAATGCCGAGACGATGGCCGAATACCCGCTTCAGACGTTCGGTTATCTGAGTAGTCAAAGCAATCTCCGGCAATAGATAGAGCACTTGTTTGCCCGCTTTCAGCACCTCTTGAATAAGATGAATATATATTTCGGTCTTGCCGCTGGAAGTTACTCCGTGCAGCAGACAGACATTCTTTTCTCTGAAACATTGGAGAACAGACTGATAGGCCTGTCGCTGTGCCGGGTTCAGCGGATTGATATCCGTTGTCTTCAGCATGCCTTTATCCAGACGCCCTATTTCCTGATAATAGATTTCAAACACTCCTTTTTCTACCAGCCCGTTAAGAACGGCGGCAGAACCACCGGCCTTCTCCAATAAAGTTCTCTTAGTGACTTCCTTTAAGGTAGTTTCACGCGATACCCAACCGGAAAGCTCTATATATTTCATCAACAGTGCCAATTGTTTGGGAGCACGTCCCAAATCATTGAAAAGTTGCTGTAACCGGGCTTCATCCATACCGGAGTCTGCCAATTTTACACGCGCTTCCGTACGGGGTTTATAATTACGCTTTAATTCCTCCTTCACGTAAATAGCTTCCTTGTCAAGCAATGACTTAATGGCCGGAAGAATATTTTTCATCCCGCTTGCCTTTTCCAGTTGGGTGACACATTGTTCTGTGTCATTACTCAACAAGTCTAATATTTTCTGTTCCTTTTCGGGAAGCGAAGCCGATGCTTCAAAGTCCGGGTTATACACCACCAAAGTCTCACTTTCCAACTTCATGCCGGACGGAATGGCAGCCTTATAAACATCTCCCAATGTACAGAGATAATAAGAAGCCAGCCACTCCCAAAATTCAAACTGTTTAGGCAGCAATACAGGAGTTGAATCAAGCACCTCTTCTATATCCTTTGTCTCATAACCTTCGGGAGCTGCATAATGCACATTGGTGACGATAGCCGTATAGAATTTCTTCCGTCCAAACGGTACTACAACCCTACACCCTATCTGTACTTTCTCCTCCATTTCTGCCGGAAGCGAATAAGTGTACTGACCGGCAATAGGCAACGGCACTATGACATCTACATATTTTTTCATACCGCAAAATTACAAAAAAGGAGACACTCAGTAAAGAATGCCTCCTTTTTATCTTTTATTAAATGAACTTGCTTAGAACAGATACGCAAGTGATACTTGCCAGGTATTGTTCTTAATCTTAATGACTTCTTCATTCGTGGTCTCGATAGTAGCCGTATGACTTAAAGCAAAGTTATAATTTACGCCTATCTGTATATGACGAATCAACTTCACACCCGCACCTACATTGAAAGTTGTATTATTCTTCTTCAACTCATAATCCATAAAGCCTTTTTTATTACCGATATTAAAGCCAAACTGCGGGCCGGCAGCAATATAAGCCCCAAACATACTTCCCAATCCAAATGACCATTTCAAATTCACAGGAATTTCAAACGTTTTCAGTTTAGCATCTGTATCATATCCTTTGGCAGCCAATTCCGTTTGTGAATACAAAGCAGCGATGTCAGCTCCCACCCCGATAATAGGCAATGTGAACTCAGCCATAGGACCAATAAACCAACCGGTCTGGTTATCACCTTTCAAGGCATCCTTTGAAAAGCTTGCTTTTGACAGGTTCAAACCACCCTTCACACCGAAGTGTAACTGAGCTTGAACAGGAGCAGCCATCATCAAACATACAGCTACCATAAATACACTAATAATCTTTTTCATGTTCGTCTATTTTTAGTTTACATTGCAAAGATAAGGATAAAAAATGAGAATCAGTAATCAGGATAGAAACAAAGTAAATAAGCACAGGGTAGAAACATAGAAAGGTTAAGCTGTTCCTTGCCGACAGCTAAGGCATTTTAATCCGTGAATTATTACGTTCTACCGCAATGGGACATACGTCCTGCCACAGTGGGACGTACGTCCTGCTGTAATGGGACGTATGTTCCGCTGTAATGGGACGTAATAACCGACCTTATAAAATGGCTTAGTCCAAAGAAAGGAAAACCTTAACCCGACCGGGAAAATGACTTAAGAGTTCCCGCTGTCCTACAGATATCATGGAGAGCCGATGTAGGATAAACAATAACAAAAGGGGCCATCCACTTTTTGTACAGCCCCTTCATCACACCACCCCGGTAGTGCTTATCCTTTTTATTTTTTCCATATCACAAAATACTGACTTAACTCAAATGGATTACCAGAAGAATTTTCATTAGAGTTCCTTACCATACAAATGGTGCAAAATCTTTTGAACTACAATTTCTACAATTGGTAAAGTCAATAAACTTAATTGTTCTCAGCTGTTTTACTGCTTCTGACTTCATCCATACATCTTGAAGACTCTGAGATTTAATATTACCTAGAATTTTACTTGACTATCCAACGCAAGGAAAGACATCCCATTCGGTCCAATACAAATAGAAGAATTACATACACTACAAATACAATCATTGTTCGTTTTCTTTCTTCTTCCAGTTATTTCCTTTTCGAACTCTTCACGAACAAAAGAATCACTACTAAATTGTTCTGAAATTACGTACTGTAGATCTTCTGTTGATAATCGACAATTTATATTGTTCTTATTATGATTATATTGCGCTATAATAGAGTAATCAACACCAATGGATATATTCTGTTTTGTAGCCATTACTTAACTTCTTGATATGAGTTAACATTATTTTTTAAGTATTGGGCGACTTATTTGAACAGGAACATGATTCTCTATCAGTTTAATAACCGAGGCGATAGTTTTATTTAAGCTACCTTTCTGATGAGTTACACCATTATGGATACAATAAACACTATTTGCTAATTATAGTATGTTGATGACTTTAGTTAGCATCGATAACTTTGCAATAAATTAATAGAGTACAAAACAATAGCTATTTATCAATGAGTAAAGAACCGATTCTGCTCCTATTTGGCAAGAATGTACAGAAATATCGAATAAGCCAAGACTTATCTCAAGAAAAACTGGCGGAACTAGCTGGAGTACACCGAACATATATTGGCATGATAGAACGTGCTGAAAAGAATATCACACTCTGCAATATTGAGAAAATTGCTAAAGCACTGAACATTCAGATACAAGAACTTTTACAATAATATGGCTACGAACATCACACTTAATATTGTTGCTACAGATAAGGCTTCTTATCGCAAACAACTTATTGAAGAATTTTTAAAAGAACAACCTGGTACGACCAAGTCGGTTACGGAATATTATTATTTTGTAGAAACTCTGCAAAATAATAAACGCATTTATCTAAAACGACCTACAGCGCTAAACAAAGGGGTTGACTTTGAGGTAAGGATTGAGGATACTCAATTTCGATATGGAAAGCACGACAACATTATTTCAACAGGTAACCGTCCAATTGAATTCGATCGTCTAAAAACACTTTTGGATAAAACATACAACTGTCAACCAATTAACGATTTAGAATATAAAGATTACTCATTCACTACAGGGCATTCAGTTGAAATCATTTTCAAATCCCTAAAGTGGCTATTTATTGAACAAGATGTAACTTATTGGAATAGAAGCGGACGTGCAATGCTATATGAAGGATTATCTCAACTTTGGTAAAACCTATTACATACCTGAGTCTGCTCCCAATCGTCAATATTAGAAAGGCAAATCCTGACCGTATTCTATAAGAGGTTCATTGAGGACAGAGATTTCCTTGTCCTCAAATAGTTGTACTTGCTTTTGAAGTTTTTCCAAATACAACGTACATTTTGAAGTGTCGTTAATTTCCTCTCGGCGGGCTTTACTCAGTTCCAAGAATTCTTCATTTTGATCTATACCAAGAAAACGACGTCCCAAAAGATTCGAAGCAATACCTGTTGTACTACTGCCAGTAAATGGATCTAAAACCCATGCGCCAGGAAGCGTGGATGCCTGAATGATTCGCGACAGAACGCAGAGTGGCTTTTGTGTAGGGTGCTTCCCACACGATTTTTCCCACGGAGCGATTGCTGGCAGTCTCCAAAC
>OHHR01001095.1_pt1 | contig 13202 bp, 6 predicted proteins | sample 1568021 | NCBI WGS metagenome assembly OHHR01 (sample SAMEA3879560, study PRJEB24766) | human gut metagenome | biome: human-associated habitat; feature: feces | place: USA | collected 1985/1987 | reverse complement strand
CCCGCGTGCAGTTACGCACGCGGGCCCGTTTCCATCATGCGGTTAGTTGCGCTTGAGGTGGACGATGGTTTCGCAGTGGAAGGTTTGCGGGAACAGGTCGACCGGTGTGATCTTGACGGGGGAGAAGGTGCCCTCCTCGACAAAGCGCTTGAGGTCGCGGGCCAGAGTTGCCGGGTCGCAGCTCACGTAGGCGACATCGCGGGCACTCGTGCTCGCGATGAGGTCTATGGCCTCGGGCGCGAGGCCCGCGCGTGGCGGATCGACTACTAGGACATCGGCGTCCTGATCGGGGAACTCGCGCACTGCGTCGCCGCCGATGACGTCGACGTTGTCGAGCTTGTTGATCTCCAGGTTGCGACGCAGGTCGCGCACGGCCGGGCCGTAGGCCTCGACGGCGGCGACGTAATCGCAGCGGCGGGCGAGCGGCAGGGTAAAGGTTCCGGCGCCGCAGTACAGGTCCACGGCTAGCTCGTCTTCCTGCGGGTCGAGGGCGTCCATAACGAGCTCAATCAGAATCTCGGCGCCCTTGGTATTGACCTGGAAAAACGACGGGGCAGATAAGCGCATCTGGCCTTCGGCGATATTCTCGGTCCACGAGCCCTCGCCGGCGAGCATCTCGACTTTGGAGACACGGCGGGCTTTCTTTTCGCCCTTGCTCATCACACGCACGATGCTCGTGGGATGAGCGGCGTCCGCCAGCACGCGGGAGACCTGCGAGCGCGGAAAAGAGCCTGTGGGCGTCCAGAGTGCGACCTCGAGTGCCTTGGTGCGGCGCGAAGCGCGAATGCCCACGCGTTCGAGCCCCAAGTCATGGCTGCCGCTTAGATAGTTGAGTGCGCCGACGACCGATTTGAGCGCCTTCGGGAAGCGCTTGTCGAACAGCGGGCACGAATCGACGGTCACGATTTTGCTGGGATCGACGCCGTGCATGCCAAGGCGCACGCGACCGTTGACGACGGTCGGTTCGAGCTCGATTTTATTGCGGTAGCCCCAGTCGTCCTTGGTATGGCGGATGGGCTGTACCAACTCATCGACCTGCTCAGGAGCGAACTTGCCGATGCGCTCGAGCGTAGAGCGCAGGTTTTGCTCCTTGGCGGCGAGCTGTGCCGTGCGTGAGAGATTGCCCCACGAGCAGCCGCCGCAGATGCCCACGAAGGGGCAGGGAGGCTGAATGCGATCGGGGCTTGGCTCCAGAATCTCGATGGTGCGTGCACGCATGAACGACTTGCCGTCCTGTACGACCTCGGCCTCGACGGTGTCGCCTGCCACTGCGCCCTGCACAAAGACGGCTTTACCGTTGTCGGCGTGCGCCAGACCGTCGGCGCCGTAGGTCATCGATTCTATAGTGAGCTTCATATCCCTGCCTGTCATTCGCGTTGTTGTCCGCACCATGGTAGCAGGGAAAAGCGCCCCGCATCCGAGGCTTTCCTCAAATGCGGGGCGCTTCTACAAACGTCTATTTCGTCTTGCCGGTAATGAGCGTCTTAAGGCCTAGGCCGATCAGACCCAGTCCCATGCGCACGCGACCGGGGCGATGGCGTTCGATGGCCTTGGTCTTGCCGGCGGGTTTATCGCGACGGGCGCTCGTCTCGGGTGCGGGCTTGGTGACCAGCGGCTCGGGCCGAGGTACAGGTGCGGGCTTGGGCTCAATGACGGTCGCCTGGACCTTCTGAACCTCGGGCGCTTTCTCCGCGGCGGGCTCTGTGGCGGCCACGGGTTCATTCACCGGGGGAGCGGCAACCGTTTCCGGTTTGGCAACTGCCCTATGTTCAACCTCGGCCTGAATAGCTTCTTCGGCCACGCGTTCCTTCTCCTGTGCGCGCTGCTGCGCGGCCGCCTCGGCGTTGCGATAGGCACGCTCCAGCAGAGCTTCCTGTGAGTTGAAGGGCCTCTCGCCCTCGTGGCGCTCGACGGGGACCCAGGTGCCGTCGCTCGTGAGACTGCGGGCCTTCACGTTGTCGCGCAGCTGCATGCCCATGTACTCGTGCACCAGGGCGCGGCAGGTGGGGTCGAGCACGGGGAAGGCGATCTCCACGCGGTGCTCGGTGTTGCGCGTCATCATGTCGGCCGAGCTCAGATAGATCATGTCCGAGTCCACGCCAAAGGCGTAAACGCGCGCATGCTCCAAAAAGCGTCCGACGATAGAACGGACATGCACGTTCTCGGTCTTGCCCGGAACGCCCGGCTTGAGGCACGAGATGCCGCGGATGATCATGTCCACGCGGACTCCTGCGCACGATGCCTCGGCAATCTTGTCGATGACCTCGCGGTCGGTGAGCGAGTTGAGCTTAAAGAACACGCGGGCGGGCTCGCCAGCGAGGGCGCGCTGAATCTCGCGATCCAGGCCGCGCATGATGAGCGGCTTCAGGCCGACCGGCGCCACGCCCAGGAAGCGGTAATCGCCGCGCAGGTTGCCCAGCGATAGGTTGCGGAAGAACAAGTTGGCGTCCTCGCCGATGCCGGGATGGGCGGTCATGAGCATAAAGTCGCTGTAGAGCTTGGCCGTTTTCTCGTTAAAGTTGCCGGTGCCCAACAGCGTCAGGCGTGTAAGCGCCATGCCCTCGCGATAGGTGAGCTGGCAGATCTTGGAGTGGCACTTAAAGCCCTCGGAACCGTAGATGACGGTGCAGCCTGCCTCTTCCAGACGCTCGGCCCACTCGATGTTGTTCTGCTCGTCGAAGCGGGCGCGGAGCTCCATGAGCACCGTGACCTCTTTGCCGTTCTCGGCGGCATCGATCAGCGACTCGCACAGGCGGCTCTGCTTAGCCACGCGGTAGAGCGTGATGCGCAGTGAGATGCACTCGGGGTCGTAGGCGGCCTCGTGTACCAGATCCAGGAAGGGGTTCATGGCCTCATAGGGATAAAAGAGCAGCTTGTCGTGCTGAAGTACCTGCTCGCGGATGGAGCGGGTCATATCGATGGTGGGGTTGGGCTGCGGCTTAAACGGCGTAAAGAGCAGCTCGTTGCGCAGGTGCTCGGGAATCTTGCCCTCAATGCCGAAGACATAGCCCAGGTTGAGCGGGATGTCGCAGGTAAAGACCGAGCGCCGCGAGAGCTCGAGTGCCTTGCGGATAGTCTTGAGCGTTGCTTTTTCGAGTGAACCCGAGACGGCGAGCACTACCGGCTGCAGGCGCAGGCGCTTCTTGAGGATGCGCTTCATATGCTGGCGGTAGTCCTCTTCCTCCTCGACGCCCTCGCCGTCCGGATCGATGTCGGCGTTGCGGGTGACGCGGATGAGCGCGCGGTCGAGCGGCTTATAGGAGCCAAAGCAGCTGTCCAGGCAGGCGAGGATGACGTCCTCGAGCAGAATGTAGGAGTAGGTGCCGGTGGGCGAGGGGATCTCGACCACGCGGTTCATCGAGGCGGGAATCTCGATCAGGCCCAGCAAGCTTTCCTCGTCGGTGACGCCGTCCAGGCCGCAGGCCAGGTAAAGTGCGCCGTTGCGCAGGTTGGGGAAGGGGTGGCGCGGGTCGATCACCAGCGGTGAGATGACCGGCGACACGTAGGCCTGGAAGTAACGGGTGACAAAGGTGCGCTCCTCGGGCGTAAGCGAATCGACACGCGCACGGTGAACGCCCAGGGTGTCGAGCTTGCCCTCGATACTCTTAAAGATGGACTCCCAACGGGTAAGGAGCCCGGGCATTTCGGCCATGACAGCATCGACCTGTTCGGAGGCGGTCATATTGCTCTTGTTGTCGACAGGCTGCTTTTTGAGCTCGGCAAGGTCAGACAGGCCACCCACGCGCACCATGAGGAACTCATCGAGGTTGGACTCGAAGATCGATACGAACTTAAGGCGCTCGAACAGCGGCACGGACTCATCAAAAGCCTCGTCGAGCACGCGGTTGTCAAAGCGCAGCCAGCTGAGCTCTCGATTTTGCGTGTACGAGAAGTCGCGCGGCGGCTTGCGCAGCTTAGCGGCCTTTTGCTTCTTTTCGATTTTGCTCGGCATATGCATCTGTCCGTTCAGTCCCCGCAGGGGACGGTAGCCTAACACTATTCACTATTGTCTCAATTTAGTCGACTTGCGGCACGGACGTATTGTGCGAACGGTATCTTTACCTACTTCTTACGCTGTCAAGCATGCAACTAACTGCCTGACTCGTTTTGAAAACAATCTATATCCATACTCAACTGGTGAGAATGTATGAATAAGAATGATTGCAAGCTGAATATAATCGAATCCAAATCGAATCGTGGACAAACGACATATATATGCAGAAAACCGTTTTAGCTATGCAATTCCTAAACATGAAAATATTCGTGCAATCTTGCTTAATTCCTTAGAAAAAAGAACGTTTACCTTTGAAAACCTGCTTTAGAGAACTGAAGTGCATCATGGGGGAATCATATGCGATATACCGTTCATCGCACTTTGCTGACCGTTCGGGGGCGAGGTGGAATTGCGAGTGGTTTTTGGATATAACTAGAGCTGTCAGCAAGCAGCGTCCCATACGGAGGGGCGCTGATACATTCGGCCAGTAAGGCCCGAAAGAAAGGTAGGAGGCCATGACGAAAGGTCTGCACGTGCCTTCCGAGATCGGCAAGCTCAGGAAGGTCTGCCTGCACCGTCCCGGCGACGAGCTCCTCAACCTGCCGCCCGACGAGCTCGAGCGACTCCTGTTCGACGACGTCCCGTTCCTGGAGGTCGCACAGCAGGAGCACGACACCTTCGCCCAGATCCTGAGGGACCAGGGCGTGGAGGTCCTCTACCTCGAGAACCTCGTCGCCGAGGTGTTCGACCAGGTCCCCGGCGCCCGCGCCGAGTTCACCGACCAGTACATCGCCGAGGCAGGCATCCGCGGCCAGCACATGCCGCAGATCGTCCGCGAGAAGCTGGACTCCATCGAGGACAACCTCGAGTTCGTCAAGAAGACCATGGCCGGCATGACCAAGGCCGAGATCGACATGCCCCTCACGGCGTCCACGACCCTCGACTCCCTGGTCAACTCCGAGTCCGAGTCCGACCTGATCATCGACCCGATGCCCAACCTCTACTTCACCCGCGACCCGTTCGCGGTCGTCGGCGAGGGCGTCAACCTCAACCGCATGTACTCGGTCACCCGCAACCGCGAGACCCTGTACGGCAAGTACGTCTTCAAGTACCACCCCGACTACAAGGACGTCTCCCTGTACTTCCGCCGCGACTGCCAGTTCCACACCGAGGGCGGCGACGTGCTGAACATCAACGAGAAGACCCTCGCCGTCGGCATCTCCCAGCGCACCCAGGCCGCGGCCATCGACGTCATGGCCCAGAACATCTTCTGGAACTCCGACTCCAAGGTCGAGCGCATCCTGGCCTTCGACATCCCGGTCTCGCGCGCCTTCATGCACCTCGACACGGTCTTCACCCAGATCGACGTCGATAAGTTCACGATCCACCCCGCCATCATGGGCACCCTGCGCGTCTACGAGCTGACCGCCGGCAAGAACCCGGGCGACGTGAACATCCGCCTGATCGAGGACACCCTCGAGCACGTCCTGGAGGACGCCACCGGCGTCGACCAGGTCAAGCTGATCCCCTGCGGCGGCGGCGACCCGATCGCGGCCTCCCGCGAGCAGTGGAACGACGGCTCCAACACCCTGTGCGTCGAGCCCGGCAAGATCTGCGTCTACGCCCGCAACACCGTCACCAACGACGTGCTGTACAAGGAGGGCCTGGACCTTCTCGTCGTGCCCTCCGCCGAGCTCTCCCGCGGCCGCGGCGGCCCGCGCTGCATGAGCATGCCCTTCTGGCGCGAGGACCTCTAAGGTCTTCAAGGACCCGTACAGGTCTTAATACATACATCTAGCTGCCATTAGATGTCTCCCATTGGGGCGGTGCGGGTATTCGCACCGCCCCATTCTTGTATGAGGAACGTCAACACGATTGGATGACTGCTTTTGTAAGGAGCTTGGTCATGGATATCAAGGCAATCGGCGTTGAGGAGTGGCTCAACGTTTGGGAGAAGAGCGCCACGTGGGATATCGCCCAGTCGACGATTTCGTCGCTTACCATGGGCGAGCTTCGCGCGCTCGACGAACAGGACGGCGCCACGTTCTACGAACGCCTGGATCGCGAGAAGATGAACTACGGCTGGATCGAGGGTTCGCCGGAGTTTAAGGCCGAGGTTGCCAAGCTGTATCGTCGCGAGGTCAATCCCGATCACATTCTGCAGACCAATGGCTGCACGGGCGCCAATCTCAACGCCATCATGGCTGTAGTCGAGCCCGGCGACCACGTTATCGCCGAGTGGCCTACCTATGCGCCGCTCTATGAGATTCCGCGTGCGCTCGGCGCCGAGGTCGAGTATTGGGAGCTTCGCGAGGAGCTCGGATGGAAACCTGATATCGAACCGCTCAAGCGCCTCGTTCGCCCCAACACCAAGCTCATCTGCATCAACAACGCATCGAACCCCATCGGTACGGTGCTTGATGCCGATATGCTCGGCCAGATTGCCGAGATTGCCCGTTCGGTGGGCGCCTACGTGCTGTGCGACGAGGTGTATCTGCCGCTCGAGAACACCAAGTCCTTTATGTCGATGGCCGACGTGTACGAGAGGGCCATTGTCACCAACTCGGTGTCTAAGACCTATTCGACGCCTGCAGCTCGCGTGGGCTGGGTTGTGGCAGACGAAGAGGTATCTAACCGCATTCGCACGTACCGCGACTACACCATGATCTGCGGCGGCGTTTTCAACGACGCCTTGGCGACCTACGTGCTCGAGCACAAGGACAAGATTCTCGAGCGTAACCGCAAGATCGTGTTTGGTAACCGCGATATCGCACAGGCTTGGATCGATACGCAGCATCGTGTTTCCTGGACGGCCCCGCAGGGCGTGTCCACCTCGTTTATCCAGCTGGATATTCCCGAGGATGACGAGGAGTTCTGCAAGCGCCTGCTGGCCGAGAGGGGAGTGCTGTTGGTTCCCGGTAGCCGTTTTGAGCTTCCCTGCGGAGCGCGCCTGGGCTACTGCGCGAGCGAAGACGTTCTTCGCGAGGGTCTGAGGCTTTTGGGCGAGGCACTGGCGGAGTTCGATCGCTAGGATTCCGACGGCTCTCAAAGCCGCTCAAATCTGTCTACGATTATCGATAACAGTCCCGTTTCCCATGAGGGGAGCGGGATTGTTTTTCTATACCAAGAAGTCAAGTTGTTACAAATGAGGCCGTAAGTCGAGCCGGTATTCGATGGGCCTTATACTGAGCTTCCGGTGAACGGTATCAAGCGTCTGGTAAACGGTAATTTGTTACCAGAAATGAATAGGAAAAACTTTTTTCTGAATAAAAATGAAAATGGTTGAGACGCGGTATGAATCGCTAATTCTATTCATAGCTTTATTGGAAATATGCAATTTGAGGGTGGTTTAATAAAGTTAAGTTCCATTTGCTATTTGGATTGAAAACGCGTTTAAGCACGTAAATAAACTTTATTAAATCAAAGTGTGCCATGCGTGAAGTATATGTGTATGCCGTTCACCCCTCATATAAAACCGTTCGGGGGCGAGGTGGAAGTATGAACTGATTTTGGATATAAATATGTCGTCAGCAATAACGCCTCACACGGAGGGGCGCTAACGAATCGGCCCTGACAGGGGCCCGAAAGAAAGGTAGGAGGCCATGACGAAAGGTCTGCACGTGCCTTCCGAGATCGGCAAGCTCAGGAAGGTCTGCCTGCACCGTCCCGGCGACGAGCTCCTCAACCTGCCGCCCGACGAGCTCGAGCGACTCCTGTTCGACGACGTCCCGTTCCTGGAGGTCGCACAGCAGGAGCACGACACCTTCGCCCAGATCCTGAGGGACCAGGGCGTGGAGGTCCTCTACCTCGAGAACCTCGTCGCCGAGGTGTTCGACCAGGTCCCCGGCGCCCGCGCCGAGTTCACCGACCAGTACATCGCCGAGGCAGGCATCCGCGGCCAGCACATGCCGCAGATCGTCCGCGAGAAGCTGGACTCCATCGAGGACAACCTCGAGTTCGTCAAGAAGACCATGGCCGGCATGACCAAGGCCGAGATCGACATGCCCCTCACGGCGTCCACGACCCTCGACTCCCTGGTCAACTCCGAGTCCGAGTCCGACCTGATCATCGACCCGATGCCCAACCTCTACTTCACCCGCGACCCGTTCGCGGTCGTCGGCGAGGGCGTCAACCTCAACCGCATGTACTCGGTCACCCGCAACCGCGAGACCCTGTACGGCAAGTACGTCTTCAAGTACCACCCCGACTACAAGGACGTCTCCCTGTACTTCCGCCGCGACTGCCAGTTCCACACCGAGGGCGGCGACGTGCTGAACATCAACGAGAAGACCCTCGCCGTCGGCATCTCCCAGCGCACCCAGGCCGCGGCCATCGACGTCATGGCCCAGAACATCTTCTGGAACTCCGACTCCAAGGTCGAGCGCATCCTGGCCTTCGACATCCCGGTCTCGCGCGCCTTCATGCACCTCGACACGGTCTTCACCCAGATCGACGTCGATAAGTTCACGATCCACCCCGCCATCATGGGCACCCTGCGCGTCTACGAGCTGACCGCCGGCAAGAACCCGGGCGACGTGAACATCCGCCTGATCGAGGACACCCTCGAGCACGTCCTGGAGGACGCCACCGGCGTCGACCAGGTCAAGCTGATCCCCTGCGGCGGCGGCGACCCGATCGCGGCCTCCCGCGAGCAGTGGAACGACGGCTCCAACACCCTGTGCGTCGAGCCCGGCAAGATCTGCGTCTACGCCCGCAACACCGTCACCAACGACGTGCTGTACAAGGAGGGCCTGGACCTTCTCGTCGTGCCCTCCGCCGAGCTCTCCCGCGGCCGCGGCGGCCCGCGCTGCATGAGCATGCCCTTCTGGCGCGAGGACCTCTAAGTCTTTCCGTTTCCGGTGCGGTCCCCCTACAACCGCACCGGTTTGCCCGTCAAACGGGCAACACTAATACTTACGTAATTCATTTTTTCGAAAGGAAACGAACCATGGGTGTTAACCTCTCCGGCCGTAGCTTCCTCAAGCTCCTCGACCTCTCCACCGAGGAGATCGAGTACTTGCTCAAGCTTTCCAAGAACTTCAAGGACATGAAGCGCGCTGGCGTTCCGCACCGCTATCTCGAGGGCAAGAACATCGTTCTGCTCTTCCAGAAGACCTCCACTCGTACCCGCTGCGCCTTCGAGGTCGGCGGCATGGATCTGGGCATGGGCGTGACCTACCTAGATCCGGGTTCGTCGCAGATGGGCAAGAAGGAGTCCATCGAGGACACCGCTCGCGTTCTCGGCCGCATGTATGACGGCATCGAGTTCCGTGGCTTTGCCCAGGACGACGTCGAGGAGCTCGCTGCTAAGTCCGGCGTGCCCGTGTGGAACGGCCTGACCACTGAGTGGCATCCCACCCAGATGCTCGCCGACATCCTGACCGTCCAGGAGAACTTCAACTACGACATCAAGGGCAAGACCCTCGTCTTCATGGGCGACTGCAAGAACAACGTTGCTCGCTCCCTCATGGTTGTCTGCTCCAAGCTCGGCATGAACTTCGTGGCCTGCGGCCCCGAGGAGTGCATGCCCGCCGACGACGTCATCGAGGCCTGCAAGCCCATCGCCGAGGCCAACGGCTGCACCATCAAGCTGACCACCGACGTCAAGGACGGCGTCACCGGTGCCGACGTTATCTACACCGACGTGTGGGTCTCCATGGGCGAGCCCGACGAGGTCTGGGCCGAGCGCATCGCTCAGCTCACCCCGTATCGTGTCACCTCCGAGGTCATGGCTATGGCCAACCCGGGTGCCATCTTCCTGCACTGCCTGCCCAGCTTCCACGACACCAACACCACGATTGGCGCCGAGAAGTGCGAGCAGTTCGGCATCACCGAGCAGGAGGTCACCGACGAGGTCTTCGAGAGCCCCGCTTCCAAGGTCTTCGACGAGGCCGAGAACCGCATGCACACCATCAAGGCTGTCATGTACGCCACGCTCAAGTAAGAGCATCTAGCATCTCGCTCGGGGTGTCTTGCTGCACACCCCGAGCGGCTTTGTCTGGTAAATATCTCGCGTCGGGCGGTGGGCACGGCACGGAAGATCCGCTTCGCGCGAGAAAGTTAAATGATTTATGAAGGGGGGATGAGAACCATGACTGAGACCGCTAAGAAAAAGCGCGGTATGCCTTCATCGTTCACCATTCTTCTAGCTCTGCTGGCAATTGTTGCAGTGATTACCGTTATCGTCTCCGGCACGTCCGGCGGCGCGGTTACCGCAGCCCGCCTGAGCGATTTCTGCACCGCCCCGATCCTGGGCTTCGCTGACGCTCTGCCCGTCTGTCTCTTCGTTATGATCCTGGGCGGCTTCCTCGGCATGATGACCGAGACCGGCGCCCTGGACAACGGCATCGCCGTTCTGGTGCAGAAGCTTAAGGGCAACGAGATTATGCTCATTCCCGTGCTGATGCTCATCTTCTCCCTCGGTGGTACCACCTATGGTATGTGCGAGGAGACCGTTCCCTTCTACGCCCTGCTCGCCGCTACCATGATGGCCGCTGGCTTCGACCCCATGGTCGGTGCCGCTACCGTCCTGCTCGGCGCTGGCTGCGGCTGCCTGGGATCCACGGTTAACCCGTTCGCCGTCGGCGCTGCCGTCGACGCTCTGACCGGCGTTGGCATTGAGGTCAACCAGTCCATCATCATCGGCCTCGGTGCCGTCCTGTGGATTGTCACTACCGCTATGTCCATCTTCTTCGTGATGAACTATGCCAAGAAGGTCAAGGCTGACAAGGGTTCCACCATCCTGTCGATGCAGGAGCTCAAGGACGCCGAAGAGGCTCACGGCAAGGCTGCTTCCGAGGTCCACAAGGAGGTCAAGCTCACCGGTCGTCAGAAGGGTGTTCTGATCGCCTTCGCCTTCACCTTCGTCGTCATGATCGTCGGCTTCATCCCGCTGGCCGACCTCAACGAGGGCGTCGCCAACTTCTTCGACGCTGGCGCCGTCTACGACGCCGACGGTAACGCCGTCGTCCAGGGCTGGTCTGCCCTGATCACCGGCCTGCCCATTGGCCAGTGGTACTTCGACGAGGCTTCCACCTGGTTCTTCCTCATGGCCGTCCTGATCGGTATCATCGGTGGCCTGTCCGAGAAGCAGATCGTCAACACCTTCATCACCGGCGCTGCCGACATGATGTCCGTTGTTCTCGTCATCGCCCTCGCCCGTGGTATCTCCGTCCTCATGGCTAACACCGGCCTCGACGTCTACGTCCTCGACGCTGCCGCCAATGCTCTGGCTGGTCTGTCCGGCGTGATCTTCGCTCCCATGAGCTTCCTGGTCTACTTCGGCCTGTCCTTCCTGATCCCCTCGACCTCTGGTATGGCTACCGTCTCCATGCCCATCATGGGACCGCTGGCTGTTAAGCTCGGCTTCTCGCCCGAGGTCATGGTCATGATCTTCTCCGCTGCTATCGGTGTCGTGAACCTGTTCACCCCGACCTCCGGTGCCATCATGGGCGGTCTCGCCCTGGCCAAGATCGAGTGGACGACCTGGCTCAAGTTTGCCCTTAAGCTCATCGTCGCGCTCTCCGTCGTCTGCGCCGTCATCCTGACCGTCGCCTGCGTGCTGCTCTAAGTACCCAACGGGTACCCCACGGAAACCTTGACGATCCTGTAAAGGATCACCTGGTCATCGTCTGTCCGGTGGGGTCAACCCACCGGTAGACTCCTACCTTTAGCCCCCTCCCGTTCCGTGCGCGGGAGGGGGCGCTCTCATGTTGCGCGGTTCTACGAACCGCGCAACCAGTCGACGCTGCGCGCCGCCCAGAACGACAATTTGTCATTCAAAAGGCAAGGCATGACCAGAAGGTCTATGCCTTGCCTTTTTCATGCCAACTTGTACGTCCTGGACGGCGCTCGCTGACTTATGCTCAACCTGCGGCGCTGCCATTGTTGCGGGCAGGGGGCAGCTTGCTCGCTCTGGCGCCCGTTCGCTGGTGCAATGGGGTCAGGTTACTTCGCGCCAAAAGGGGAAGTTGCGGTGGAATAGTTCCTGTTTGGCCGTCTTGAGGGGTTAAACGGGAACTATTTCACCGCAACTTATCGATGACGTGTTTGGTTGATGCCCGTTGGCTGCTTGGGTGTTGGGAAGGGTCTGCTCCGTTATAATCGCCTAGAACATTAAATGGAAACGGGACGGGAGCCATATATGCGCCAGGGTTTCGACAACGCGAAGTATATCGAGCTGCAGGCCGCTCATATTAAAGAGCGTATCTCGCAGTTTGGCGGCAAGCTGTATTTGGAGTTTGGCGGCAAGCTGTTTGACGACTATCACGCGAGTCGCGTGCTGCCGGGTTTTGAACCGGACAGCAAGTTTCGCATGCTCAAGAGCATAGCCGACGACGTTGAGGTCATCATCGCCATTAACGCGAACCACATCGAGAAGAACAAGGCTCGCGGTGACCTGGGCATTACCTATGACGAGGACGTTTTGCGCCTGGTCGACCTGTTCCGCGGCAACGGTTTTGCTGTCGCGGCCGTGGTTATCACCCAGTACGCCGGCCAGCCCGCCGCCGATGTCTTCCGCAATCGCCTGAACGCGCTCGGCATTCCCGCCAAGCTGCACTATCCCATCGAGGGCTATCCCCACGACGTCGATCTGATCGTGTCCGACGACGGCTACGGCAAGAACGAGTTTGTCGAGACCACCCGTCCGCTCGTCGTGGTCACCGCGCCGGGTCCTGGCTCGGGTAAGCTCGCCACCTGCCTGTCGCAGCTTTATCACGAGCACAAACACGGCACCGCCGCCGGCTACGCCAAGTTCGAGACCTTCCCGGTCTGGAACCTTCCCCTCACGCATCCGGTCAACATCGCCTACGAGGCGGCCACGGCAGATCTCGACGACGCCAATATCATCGACTCCTTCCACTTGGAGGCCTACAACAAGACCACGGTCAACTACAACCGTGACGTCGAGGCTTTCCCGGTGGTCCGTGCTCTGATGGAAAAGATCCTGGGCAAGAGCCCCTACCAGAGCCCCACGGACATGGGCGTCAATATGGTCGGTTTTGCTATTACCGATGACGATGCCTGCCGCGACGCTTCCAAGATGGAGATCGTCCGCCGCTACTTTACCGCGGTCGAAAATGTGCGCCGTACCGGCGTGGGCGATGAGCAAGTCGACCGTCTCAAGATCATTATGAAGAAGGCCGGTATCGACAAGAACTACTCGCCGGCACGCTCGGCCGCCCTTACCAGGGAGCAGCTGACGGGT
>OHHR01001093.1_pt1 | contig 13205 bp, 9 predicted proteins | sample 1568021 | NCBI WGS metagenome assembly OHHR01 (sample SAMEA3879560, study PRJEB24766) | human gut metagenome | biome: human-associated habitat; feature: feces | place: USA | collected 1985/1987 | reverse complement strand
CCGCTTTTTCATCGCGCTAGCGCTTCTTTGGGATCGACCTAAGGCGAGCGAACCATAGGGCTGCGGCACCCGAGGTCAGGAGCGCGGTGATGCAAGCGGCGATGGGAACTGATCCTGTTGCCGGTAGGTCCTGCGGTAGGGTACAGCGTTGAATGACGCTGTCCTCGTCATGTGACTCAAGTTTATCGCCACCGCCGTTGCGGCAAAGATCGACGCGCGCGCTGTTGGTGAGTGCGGTTTGGGGCGTATAAGCCGACGTTGCCTGCATATGTACGACTGCGCCCCGAGCGTCTGTGCCAAGGATTGCTTTGGCATCGTCAAGGTCGTCGTGCTCATCTTTGAGATCATCGCGGGTCCAAGAATCCGCATCGCTTCGAGTCGTAAAGTCGGCGGCTACCGCACCGTATTCAATTCGAATGCCTGTTACGACGGTATTGGATGCAAGGTCGAGCTCTTCCGCCTCGAGTGTGGTGGATTCCGTGGTCGAGACATCCGCCTTCCAGAGGCGCCAGCCGTCGTAATCGACGAGGCGATAGTCCTCACCAAGGCTCTCTTTTACTTCGTCGGACTCAAGCCAAGGATTTTCGTGCCCATCGTCAAGTGTCGCGTTCGCCGGTTCATCGACGTCTGTCGAGTCCAACGGCGTCGTGCGATACCACACGTTGCACAGACCGTTGAGGTCGCCGATGGCGACGGGGGTTTCGATTGAGATGAATCTCGCCGTGCCGTCTTTGGCGCACTCAAGATCATCGGTAATCGTAAACTCATCAACCCAAGTAGCGGAATCGTTTCGAGCATCGATGGTATAGGAGAAAAGCCCATCACTATTGGTTTGCGTCGTGGCGCGGTTTTTACCATCGCCGTTAGCCAACAGGCCCTTTTCGATAGGTTGGACAAGTTCCTGACGCTTGTCGACCTGCCCCTTGATCTCGATGGGCGCATCCTTCATCGCGACGGATTGGACTTCTCCCGTATCTTTTATTTCAAACGTTATCTCCTCGGCAAGGTCATAGGTCCGCGGAGACATCATTTCGCGCAACGAGTAGGTGCCGGGTGCAAGATGTTCGACGCGGTGCGGCTTGTCGGATGAGGTCCAGGAGTCTATTTCGGTTTTATCGGGACCATATAAGGTGAGCTGTGCGCCTTCCACTTCCTGCTCACCGCTTGCATCGACCTTGGAGATATCAACCTTGGTGTAATCGTCGGATACGTTAAGCCGTGCTTCTACAACGGGTGTTTTCTGGTCGGCATAAGTAAGGTCGACAATATGGGTTGTCCGATCGAGCAAGAAGCCTGCCGGCGCTTGAGTCTCGACAACCTCGTAGCGTGCGGTGCCAGATCCCAGCGGGAGGTTGTCCGCGCGTGCTTCTCCAGTTTCATCCGTCGTGACGGTAGCGACAGTCTCACCGTCGAGCGCGGCAATGCTACCGTCGGGGCGCACGATATCACCCGAGGCACGGATCTCAAAGACGGCGCCCGCGAGGCTGCTGCCGTCTATGGCATCGGTTTTAACGATCCTGATGTTTCCGGTCGCGGCGTGGTCATAATACGAGGCGATTGCAACGGGCGTTAGGTTCATGTCGGCGGGTATGTTTACCTCGATCTCCTCGCCGACAAGATAGGGCTCTTTGGCCGAGGTTTCGCGTACATAATAGGTGCCCGGCACGAGCGATTCGGGCAGTGTGACGGTCCCGGTCGCGTCAGTCGTAAAGGTGTCCATTACGTTATGTGTTGGATACCAGCAAGTTTGTGAGACAGATTCGTGATTGCTGTCGAGGAGTTGGAAGGTGAATCCGGCTAGTGGAACAGAAGCGCCTGTTTGGGCATCGCGTTTTACAATCTGGAGATGCGTCGACAGAGCGTGGTTGTCCACGATATATTGAAGCTCGGCGCCGTTGGAAATCTGATTGGCCCCGACGGTCCATTCTCCTGCACGTTTAAAACCCTCGGGGACGGTTTCCGGAACCTCGCGAACCGTGTAGCCGGCACGGTCGAATGGGACGGCTCCGTGGACACCGGCGGGTCGCTTGCCTGCGCCGAACCATGCTTCGGGCTGATCTTTGGTGGAGGCAAAGCCATAGACGTTTGTGGTCAGTGTGCCAACAACCTGCTGAGAGCTGTTGCTGACAACCTCAAAGACAACACCACCCGCCGGCTGCTCCAGGCCGGATTGATCGCTATTGCCGTAATCCTTGAATTTGGAAATCTCAAGGTTAAACGCAATGGGGATATCGGAAATGCGAGATTCGATCTCGACCACGCCTGAATCGCCGAGCTGGTCGGCTCCAACGGTATAGGTCCAGCTGTCGTTGGATGGCAGGTAGCCCTCGGGGGCTTTTGATTCGTAGATGGTAAAGGTTCCTAAGGGGACATCGGCGAGGGTGGCCCGACCGCTTTCGTCGGTCGTGAGGATTTGCGCCCATCCAGGGGTTGATTGCGACACACACGTGAACTCTGCTCCTGCGAGTGAAGATCCCACCTGGGGGCCGGCATTCGTCGCGGCATCGAGTTTTACGATACGCAGGTTGATGGTGCCGGGCTGTTCATCAATGGCGACCTGTCCACCGTCATTCCCCGTGGTAAAGGCGATGCGATCACGACGGGGGACATAGCCGGCCGGCGCCTTCGTTTCAACTAGGTAGTATGCCGTGTTGGGCAGAAGTGTTGCTTGCGCTCGACCGTTGCTGTCCATCTGGACGGTGTCGACACGCGCGCCGCTGGTGCTCTCAAAAACATCGAATGTTGCCCCGTCAAACTGATAAGTATTGTTTCCGCTGGTAATGGCAGCGTTTGCAGACTGCTTTTGGAAGGAAACAGAGACCGCCGGCAGTACATAGAGCATGTCTTGACGTTTGCTGCCGCCCGATACGGCTCCTAGATAGCGCCGCGCGCGGTGCGGAGCGGCTTTGATGCTTCCTGATTTTGCGCTGTCGTGGAGCCACCGCGCAGCCGCCACGACTTCATTGTCGGCGGTAAAGTGCCCACTCTTGGTTTTGCCCTGAGCGGTCGTGTAGGAATAGGTACCGTCGACATGGGTAGTGCCGTTGAGCATCCATACGGCAAGCTGGGTTGCGGCGCGGGCGCGATCGGGTGAAAGATGGTAACCGCCAAACGACGTGGCGGTAGGATATCCGTGACAAACGATTGCCGCGAACTCGTCGTCGAGCCACACCCAGCCTTGATCAAAGTTGAGCCATGGGCCGCCCGGCTTGGTGGGGCCGGGGCGCTCCTGGTTCATGCAGTAGGCAATCGAGGCGTCTTGAGCTTCATACTTGCCGATGAGGAAGGGCCCACAATCATCGCTAATAGTGCGGAAGCCGAGCTGGTCGTAGCCATCGACGGCAAATGCGGCTCCCGGTGCCAGGCAGCCGAAAAGCAGGAAGAGGAGCAGGAGCAGCGGACCTGTTGCGATTGCGCTGTGGACAGAGTGCGTGGGTGCGTTGGACATGGCTGCTCCTTATCCCTCGTGCGCCGCACGGGGAGGCTGCGACGCGTAGGATGAGGCTACCCCCGAGGTTCATGCGGGTAAGTACCGGAGCCTGACCAAAAGCTTGCCCGATTTCTGACAAATCGAGCTCAAATACAACAATCAGATAAAAGTGCAGGTAGAAGATGGTAAGAAAAGAAAGACAAAGGTCCTCATCTCCACAATTGGCGCGGTTTTCAAACGATTCTCCACAGCTAAAACAAGCATCGACACCCTTGTATCGAACAAGACAACCGCGTTATACTATCCCCCACATATGCGGGCATCGCCAAGTGGTAAGGCATCAGCTTCCCAAGCTGACACTCGCGGGTTCGAGTCCCGTTGCCCGCTCCAGTAAAAAGCACAAGCACGGCAGCGTTACGTTGCCGTGCTTTTTACTACCAAGCGCCGGGACTCGAACCCGCCAGGGTGCGAGCGTTAAGCAAACGCGAAGCGTTTGTAGCGAGCAGGCGAAGGCGCCGACAGGCGCCTGAAGCCGGTGCGGATTTGCGAAGCAAATACGCAGACGTCCCGTTGCCCACTCCATCGAGCACGGGAGACAGCCGGGGGCGTCAGATTCAACCCATTTTGCCCGCGCATGGGTGTAGGTCCGGGCGTGTCGCCGCAGCCGGTGCGGATTTGCGAAGCAAATACGCGGACGTCCCCATGCTCGCTCCAATTCCAAAATGTTAGGTTAATGCCTGCTGCCCATACTTGCACCTGCGCACGGTACAATGGTTGGGTTACGACCAACGTGCCAATAACCAAAAAGGAGCCGCTATGATCGATCGCTATACCCGCCCGGAGATGGGACACATCTTCTCCCTCGAGAACAAGTACGCCATTTGGCAGGAGATCGAGGTTCTGGCCTGCGAGGCCCAGGCGGAGCTCGGCAAGATCGGTATTTCCAAAGACGAGGCCCAGTGGATCCGCGACCATGCCAACTTTGAGAAGGCGAAGGTCGATGAGATCGAGGAAGTCACGCGCCACGACGTCATTGCCTTCCTGACCAACATGAAGGAGTACATCGATGCCGATGTTCCCGAGGGCGACCCCAAGCCCAGCCGCTGGGTTCACTATGGCATGACCAGCTCCGATCTGGGCGACACGGCCCTGTGCTACCAGCTCACCCAGGCCTGCGACCTGATCATCGAGGACGTCAAAAAACTCGGCGAGATCTGCAAGCGTCGCGCCTTTGAGGAGCGCAACACGCTCTGCGCCGGCCGTACTCATGGCATCCATGCCGAGCCGATGACCTTCGGCATGAAGTTTGGCTCTTGGGCCTGGGAGCTCAAGCGCGATCTGGATCGTCTTGAGGACGCCCGCAAGAATGTTGCCTTCGGTGCTATCTCGGGCGCTGTCGGCACGTACAGCTCCATCGAGCCGTTCGTCGAGGAGTACGTCTGCGAGCACCTGGGCCTGGTCCACGATCCCCTGTCCACGCAGGTCATCAGCCGCGATCACCATGCCTACCTTGCCGGCGTGCTTGCCACTACAGCGGCCACCTGTGAGCGCATCGCTACCGAGGTTCGCAATCTACAGAAGACCGATACGCTCGAGGCCGAGGAGCCGTTCCGTAAGGGCCAAAAGGGCAGCTCAGCCATGCCGCACAAGCGCAACCCCATCACCATGGAGAAAGTCTGCGGTCTGTCGCGCGTCGTGAAGTCCAACGCCCAGGTTGCCTTCGATAACGTCGCCCTGTGGCACGAGCGTGACATTTCGCACTCCTCTGCCGAGCGCGTCGCCCAGGCCGATAGCTTCATCGCCCTCGACCACATGTTCCAGTGCCTCATCCGCGTTATCGACGGCCTGCAGCTGTATCCCGCCCGCATGATGGCCAACCTCAATAAGACCCGCGGCCTCATCTTCTCTTCCAAGGTACTGCTCGCCCTCGTCGACACGGGCATCACCCGCGAGGACGCGTACGCCATTGTGCAGGAGAACGCTATGGCAACCTGGCACGAGGTACAGGATTGTGTCTCCGGCCCCACCTTTAAGGAGCGTCTCGAGGCCGACCCGCGCTGCACCGTCAGTCAGGAGAAGCTCGACGAGATCTTTGATCCGTGGGACTTCCTCACCCGTATCGACACGGTCTTTGATCGTCTGGAGCAGCTGAGCTTCGAGTAGGTTCGGGCATAACGTTAGCTTTTTAGGGCGCTTTGCTGGTAATGTGTGTTGCCGGCAAAGCGCCTCGTTGCATTTAGGGAAAGACGGGGATAATAGTCGTCTCGAATAACATTCTGAGAGGGGATCGCATGATTTCGTTTGATTACAAGCCTCAGGGCGTGTGTGCTCGCAATATTCACCTTGACCTTTCCGATGACGGCAACAAGGTGGTGGGCGTTGAGTTTACCGGCGGCTGCGACGGCAATCTCAAGGCTATCTCCAAGCTGGTCGAGGGCGCTCCCGCCGATCGCGTAATCGAGGTTCTCGCCGGTAATACCTGCGGTATGAAAAAGACCTCCTGCGCCGACCAGCTTACGCGCGCTATCGAGGCCGCTCGCGCCGAGATCGCCTAATGGGTATCGCCGATCACATCAAGAACGGAATATCGCGTCGCGGCTTTGTACTCGGTGGGGCTGCCGCGGGCGCTGCCACGGTGCTTGCCGGATGCTCGAAAAAAACGGGTACCAGCGATGATGCCGCCGGCGAGCCGCAGGTTATCAAGGACGATTCCAAAATCATCTCGATTACGGATGAGTACGAGGCAGTCGACATCGATCTTGAGCCGGCGTCATCGTGGACGCTGCCTCTGGGTACGCTGCTGTACTACTGCGACGGCGATTACGCCGCGGCGATGATGGCGCCCGCATCGGCACTGCACGCCAACACACTCGGCGTGCTCAACCTGGGCGATGGCTCGCTTACCACATTAATCGAGGATCCTATCGAGGGCACGGGATACGCATTCTACGATGTCCGTGCCGGCGACGGCGTATTCGCGTGGGTTGAGATGAACTTTGCCAATTCATCGTGGAAGCTCTACGCTCAAAATCTGTCGGGCGCTTCGCTCTCTGGCGACGTGGTTGAGCTCGATCGAGGTGGCAAGGACTATGATCCGCCCCTGTTCACGGCGTTCGGGTCATCAGTCATCTGGTATAAAATGCCTTCGGCAGGCGGCAATAAAACGAGTAGTGATTCGTTTTGCTATCGTCGCTCGCTTGATGAATCCAAGGCCGAGGTAATTTGGAAATCGACGGGCCGCTTTGCATCGGCCCCGCGCGCGAGCGACGGCATTTTGACCATCTCGCCGCGTGTCCGCAACGACGAGGGCGTCTACTACGGCATAACGGCAATCGATCTGACCGACGGCAACAACACCAAACGTGCCCAGCTAGTTCTTCCCTCGTCAGTCTCGCCTTTCGAGGCCGTATATATGGGCGATACCTTCGTGTTTTCTATCGAGGCGACCTATAGTGGCGTGGGCAGCCTGGGCAACATGGGCACGTATATCGGTAATGAGGGAGGGCCGTATCTCTTCCTGTCCCGCGAGCCGCTTGCATGTGCGGCTGGCAAGAAGAATAAATACCTTGTTAAGGTACAGGCGTCGCATTTCCTGATCGACACCTCTGCCAAGACCTATGGCTCGCTGCTGTCGCCCGACCGCGCTTTGGAGTATGGCGATTATCCAGCTACGGCGGGAAAGTCGGACTCATTCCTTACGTACGCCACGGTGCGCAACAGCCAGGGTATACCAGAGACGGTCACTGCACGCCTATTCTCTCTTTAAGCTTAGAGGGGTTAAAAGGGCGCCAACAGGGGAATAAACGCGTTGTAATTGTGAGTACCGCCCGCCGAGCTGCCGCGTCATAGCGGCATCCGGCGGGCTCAGGTGCGTTAAAATGGGCTTGTTCTTAGCTAATTGAGACAGGGGGGCCGTGTTATGGCTTCAGATGCAAAAAAGATTCTGCTGGTCGAGGATGAGAAGGCAATCCGTGACGCCGTCGCTGCCTATCTCGAGCGCGAAAGCTACTGGGTTGTGGGCGTCGGCGACGGTCAGTCCGCGATCGAGGAGTTCGAGAAGCATCAGTTCGACCTGGTCGTGCTCGACCTTATGCTCCCCAAGATTCCCGGCGAGCGCGTTTGCCGCACCATTCGCGATACCTCGGATGTCCCCATCATCATGCTGACGGCTAAGGGCGAGATCGAGGACCGTATTATCGGTCTTGAGCTCGGCGCCGATGACTATCTGATTAAGCCGTTCTCGCCGCGCGAGCTCGTCGCCCGCGTTCGTGCTCTGTTCCGCCGTGCCCATCAGGCCGACGAGCCCGCCGTCGAGGTGCTCGACTTCGGCGATCTGGTCATCGATATCTCGGGCCACAAGATCTTGGTCGAGGGCAAGGAAGTCGATCTGACGGCTTCCGAGTTCAAGCTGCTCACCACGCTTGCCCGCCATCCCGGCCGTGTGTATAACCGCATGGAGCTGGTCGAGAAAGTGCTCGGGTATGACTTTGAGGGCTATGAGCGCACCATCGATAGCCACGTGAAGAATCTTCGCGCCAAGCTGGGCGATGATCCCAAGAAGCCCAAGTGGCTCTACACCGTCCATGGTGTCGGCTATCGCTTCGAGGCTCCGGCCAAGACCGATAAGTCGGACGAGAAATAGGGAAATCACATATGACACCTGCGCGCTTTGAAATCGGACAAAAGCACAAGCAGGAGAGCGAGGCGGGTTCCAAGGCTAGTTGGAACACGCCTCGTTCCGATTCACGGCCAACGATGAGCTATCCCTCGCGCATGGCACTTGCTTTTGCTCTGACATCGCTCATGACGGTATTGGTGCTGGTGGGCGTTGTCTCTGTTGTGTGGGGCACGGTCTTTTCGGATTACACACGCTCCAATATCGTCGAAATCGCAAATTCCGCTGCCGAGAAGTTGGCAACCTCATATGAGGAAAACGGCTCTTGGACCGCGGGAGAACTGCGCACGGTCGCAACGTCGAGTTTGGTTTCCGACGATCTGGGTATGCAGGTCGTCAATAAAAAGGGCGTGATCGTTTATGACGATTCCTGGCCCTCGGCAAGCGCCACCGCCGATGTACGCGAAAACCAGGCTACGACCGACGACACGAGCGGCAAGAGGGCATCGCATAGCCCGGTCTCGTCTGCTCCAACCGACTCCGATAGCGTTGCTAACGTCGAGATTGTAACGTCTTCCGGCGAGCATGTCGGACAGGTAAAGCTGTGGGCCATCGGCTCCGACGCTCTGCTCACCAAGGCGGACTCTGCGTTTAGGGAGAAGACCTTTAACGCCATGGCCCTCGCCGCGGTTGTTGCAATCTGCATTTCGGTCGTTATCGGATCGCTCGTGTCGCGCATGCTCACCAAGCCGATTCATCGCATCACCAGTACCGCAAAGCAAATCCGTGACGGCGACCTGTCGGCTCGCACGGGACTGCGCGGTGATGACGAGATCGATCAGCTGGGTGAGACCTTCGATGAGATGGCCACTTCGCTCGAGAAGGATATGAAACACGAGAAGCGCCTGACCTCAGACGTTGCACACGAGCTTCGCACGCCGCTTATGGCCATGCTCGCAACGGTCGAGGCCATGCAGGATGGCGTGTATCCCACCGACGATGAGCATTTGGAGACCGTTGCTTCCGAGACGCGTCGCCTGGCTCGTCTGGTGCAGCAGATGCTCGACCTGTCGCGCATGGAAAACAGCACGGCTCCGCTCAACCTTGAGCCGGTGGACATGGTTCCTTTCGTGCGTTCCATCGTTAATGCCCAGGAGCGCCTGTTTGTCGACCGCGATCTGCGCCTGCGTTTTGCGGACGAGACCCAGGGTCACGACGATGTCGTCGAGGCCGATCCCGACATGATCACGCAATGTGTTATCAACCTCATGAGCAACGCCATGCGCTACACCCCCGAGGGCGGTTGGGTCGTGGTGTCGGTGCTCAGTGACCGCAAGCACGTCAGCATTGCCGTTTCTGATACCGGCATCGGTATTGCCAAGGACGATTTGTCGCGCATCTTCGGGCGGTTTTGGCGCGCCGATGCCAGCCGCGCCCGCGAAGCTGGCGGCCTGGGCGTTGGCCTCGCCGTGACCAAGCAGATCGTCGAGCGTCACCATGGCTACATATCCGTGGAGTCGGATCTTGGAAAGGGTACGACTTTTACAATTCATCTGCCCCGCGAGCACACGGCAGACGCGGCATCTACTACAATGGAGCACTAGCTTTTCGCTATTCGGTGAAGGAGGGGCCGCGTCCCTGCCGCTCCGAGTTTGCGAAAACATGCGGGAAAGAACCCGCATTTCTGTCGTATTTAGGTAAGGAGTGACTCACGTGACAACGATGGAGCGTCGTCCGGATTCCCGTGGCAAGGTTCGTGATATTTACGATGCCGGTGAAAACCTGCTGATGGTCGCCACCGACCGCATTTCTGCGTTCGACTTCATTCTTCCCGACGAGATTCCGTTTAAGGGAGAGGTACTCAATCGCATCTCGGCATTCTGGTTCGATAAGTTTGCCGACATCGTCCCCAACCATCTCGTTTCCATCGACCCGGCGGATTTCCCCGAGGAGTTTGCTGAGTATCGTGACTACCTCGCTGGCCGCGCCATGCTGGTTAAGAAGGCCCAGACGATTCCTATCGAGTGCATCGTCCGCGGCTATCTGACCGGTTCGGGCAAGAAGACCTACGACGAGAACGGCACCGTCTGCGGCATCCAGCTGCCTGAGGGCCTGACCGAGGCTTCCAAGCTTCCTGAGCCGCTGTTCACGCCGTCCACGAAGGCCGAGATCGGTGACCACGACGAGAACATCTCGTTCGAGCGTTGCTGCGAGATCGTGGGCGAGGACATCGCCACGCAGATTCGTGACCTTTCCCTCAAGATCTACAAGGCTGCCGCCGAGTACGCCGCGACCCGTGGCATCATCATTGCCGACACCAAGTTCGAGTTTGGTGTCATCGATGGCAAGGTCACGCTGATCGACGAGTGTCTCACGCCCGACTCCAGCCGTTTCTGGCCTGCTGCCAGCTACGAGGAGGGCAAGATCCAGCCTAGCTACGACAAGCAATTCGTCCGCAATTGGCTCAAGGCCAACTGGGATATGACGGGGGAGACCCCGCACCTGCCCGCCGAGGTCATCGATGGCACGTCCGAGCGCTATCGCGAGGCCTTCCAGATCATCACGGGCTCCCAGTTCACAAGCATGAAGGAGAACGCATAAGTGAGTACCCGTAGCGCCACGAACAAGCGCACGCAATCCCACGAAGTTACCGGGGTTGCGCGCAAGTCTGCCGCATCTGCTAAGCCCGCCCGCCAAGCAGCGAGCTCCGTTCGCGTCGTGCCGGCTTCGTCTAAGGCACGCCGCAAAGAGCTCGAGAAGGGCGAGAACCTCGAGGGCCTCTCTAAAGAGGAGAAGCGCGCCCGCAAGGCTAAGCAGCGCGCCAAGGAGGACCGCATCTATACGGTGTCGAATATCCTCCTCAAGCAGGACGAGGACTACACCAAGCGCCGCCGTATTTGGTGGGTTGTGCTCGCTATCGGCATGGTGCTCATCGTGGCAATTTGGGCCTCGCTGTACTTCGCTCCCGCTGGCATGGTGTCCAGCCCTGTCCAGATGGTCGGCATTGTTTTGTCCTACGTCATCATTTTGGGCGACTTTATCTATGACTTCGCTCGTATTCGTCCCTTGCGCAACATGTACCGCGCGCAGGCCGAGGGCATGTCCGAGAACAAGCTCAACGCTCTTATTGAGCGCGCGGCTGCCGAGGAGGACAAGAAGGACTCCAAGAAGAAGTAGCGTTTGCATACATACTTATCGCTAAGATATAAGGCGCGTCGTTTTTGCGGCGCGCCTTTTTACTGTTCTATAGATAGATGGAGTGGCACATGATTCGAGCTGCCCTGACGGTCGAAGAGGCTCTGGAGGGCATGAAGGCCCTGGAGCCCAAGATTAAAAACTACGCGCGCCTGGTCGTCCGCAAGGGCGTAAACGTCAAGCCCGGCCAGGAGGTCGTCGTTCAGTCTCCGGTCGAGTGCGCGCCGTTTGCGCGCGTGGTGGTCGCGGAGGCCTATGCTGCCGGCGCCGGCCACGTGACGGTCATTTGGGCCGATGATGCCGTGACGAGGCTCACGTACGAGCATGTCGAGAAAAGCTATTTTGAGCAGACGCCCGAGTGGAAGCGCATGCAGCTGGATTCCTTGGCCCGGGATGGTGCCTGCTTTGTCTTTATCGAGGGTGCGGATCCTGCGGCCCTTAAGGGCATCGATCCCGCTAAGCCCGCTGCAGCTTCTAAGGCAAGGAACACGCAGTGCAAAGTTTTCCGCCGTGGACTGGATTACAACATCAATCCGTGGTGCATCGCCGGCGCTCCGGTCGTGGCTTGGGCGCACGAGGTGTTCCCAGGAGACGCCGATGAGGTTGCAATCTATAAGCTGTGGAATGCGATTCTGCACACCGCGCGCGCCGATGGCCAGGACCCAGAGAGCGACTGGGAACTCCATGACGCCGCATTCGAAAAGAACCTGCGTTTCCTGAACGACAATCGTTTCGACTACCTGCATTACACCGCGGCAAATGGAACCGATCTGACGATTGGCATGACGAAAGGTCACGAGTGGGCCGGCGGCAAGGGCAAGGCGCCCGATGGGCACCCCTTCTTCCCCAACATTCCCACCGAGGAAGTCTTCACCTCGCCCGATCGCATGCGTGCCGACGGTATCGTGTACTCGGCCATGCCGCTCATCCATCACGGCAATAAGGTCGAAGATTTTTGGATTAAGTTCGAGGGCGGCCGCGTGGTGGACTACGACGCCCGCGTGGGCAAGGCAACGCTCGCAAGTATCATCGATACTGACGAGGGCGCTGCTCACCTGGGAGAGGTCGCGCTCATTTCCAAGAACACGCCGATCCGCGAAAGTGGTGTTCTGTTCTACGATACGCTCTATGACGAGAACGCTAGCTGCCATCTCGCGCTAGGTGTCGGTTTCCCCGAATGCATCGAGGGTGGGTATGACATGTCCAAGGAGGAGCTTCTGGAGCATGGCGTTAACGTCTCGAGCACGCACGTCGATTTTATGATCGGCACGGACGACATCGATATTGTGGGCATTACGCCTGATGGACGTGAAGTTGTGATTTTCCAGAACGGCCAATGGAGTTGGGAATAGTCCCAGACCGTGGTACAATGCCACCCGCGGGCCGTTAGCTCAGCTGGCAGAGCAGGGGACTTTTAATCCCAAGGTCCAGGGTTCGAACCCCTGACGGCCCACCCAAAGATTGTTGAGACGGTCAACTTCGGTTGGCCGTCTTTTTTGTCGCCCTTTCATGGGTTCGAACCCGTCGGGGCGCGGAGCTGAGTAAACGCGTGAGCGTTTGCCAGCGCAGCGCGCAAGGCGCGAAAGCGCCGCAGCGGCCGCCTGCGAAGCAGGCTGAACCCCTGACGGCCCACCCAAAGATTGTTGAGACGGTCAACTCCGGTTGGTCGCTTTTTTGTTGCCGGTGCACGGGTTCGAACCCGTATCTAGCTATATATAAGAACGCTTGGCGAACAAAACCCGCCTTTTACCGATGGGAAACAAATAACTGATGCCTTTGGAGTAAAGTAGCGCTCCAGAGATGACCGATGTCTCAATACACATAAAACAGCTGGTCATCGCCAATATCAGAAGCCAATGCTTCAGTTTTAACCTCAGTGATGCGACTGAGGGACCTATTCATTTGTGAACAAAATATGGAGTGCGCGATTCCCGCCCACGGCGCCCCTCCGGTCTGGCAATATAT
>OHHR01001064.1_pt1 | contig 13453 bp, 15 predicted proteins | sample 1568021 | NCBI WGS metagenome assembly OHHR01 (sample SAMEA3879560, study PRJEB24766) | human gut metagenome | biome: human-associated habitat; feature: feces | place: USA | collected 1985/1987 | reverse complement strand
TCGTTACTCTCATAGGATGACTCCTCTCTTCTTATCACGAGACCTTTTATACACCTGTCTCATTGATCAGCTTATCATAAATCTCTGCCAGAACAGAAACCATTTTTGAGGAAAGGTTATACGCGTTCTGGAATTTTACAAGATCAAGTGCTTCCTCATCATTATCAACACCGGAAATAGACATTCTCTGCTTCTCGATCGCACTTGAAATATTACTGTAATTTTTCTGGAAAATGGTCGCCTTCTGTGTATCCACAGAAATATCTGAGATCATACACTGTAAGAAATCATCTGCACCACCACCACGATACATCTCTGTATCACTCTTTAACAATAACATTTTCTCTACCAGATCATATGCATCTGCACCATTGGTAATCTTCTCGGTTGTTGCAATGGTTGTCGGATCTTTGACCGCAATATTGGAAACACATACATTTCCACAGGTAAGCTGATAGTAACTGTTACTTGCTTTCGCATTATAATCACCAGCCGCTTTGCTGAAATGATACTCTTCTCCTGTCTTGGTATGTGTACCTGTAAAGAAAGAAAAATAATTTGTCTGCTTACCATTCAGATCCTGCGCATTATCGCCATTCATGATCTCATTAAATGAAATCGCAAAATTACGAAGGAACTCATTCATCTGTGCAAGATAATAAGGAATACCCATCGCATCGATGGATTCGCCGATAGATGCCTGTTTTCCATCTATCTTTGCCTGCTGATCGGAACTCAACTGATTCTCCAATGTAAATGTATATTCCTTGACATTTCCATCTGCATCCGTCGTAAAAGTAAAGTCTGTATAGTTATAGTTCTTTCCATCAATCGTGAGAACACCCTCTGCCGGCATAGTCATGGCATTGACGTTTGTAATGGATGGATTGCTGATTGTAATTGTGCCTGCTGTAACCCCTTTGATGGAGCCTCGGAAGTTCTCACTGTTGTTACCATCCCGGATATCGAACAACGCTTTCAACGAACCGGAGCTGGAGTCGGAACCTGCTTTAAAACTGTTTCCGGTATCCGCCCAGACAATCTCATACATTCCTTCCCGGTCAGACTGATTGATCGTGTTTTTTCTTGCCACACAGGTAAGTTCACTATACTCGTAAGTATCAACAAACTTCTGTCCATTGATTTTTACCGTATAATAATTTGCACCTGTCTGCATGTCCGGATGTTTGGAATTCGTTACCGGAACTTCTGAAACCTCTGTTGGAACAATAGAGGATAACTCATCGATCAGAAGTGCCCGCTGATCACGGAGTTCATTTGCATAACCGCCCTGTACTTCAATAACGTTGATCTGTTTATTCAAAAGACTGATCTTTTTGCCGATCGCATTGATATTTTCAACGGTAGATTTGATCTCCTCATTCACACTGTCCTGAATCTCGCCAAGACCGGTTGCCACACTGTTAAAGTAAGTGGTAAAACTCTGTGCATCTGAGATAAACTGCTGTCTGACATTCACATCACCGGCATTATTTTTTAATGTGTCCAATGAATTGAACATCTTATTTAAAATGGTCGAAAATCCTTTTTCTGTATCATCATCAATAAAATAATTCTCAATCTGCTCCAGATAACCTAATTTCGTCTCATACAGACCAAGGCTTGCCTGATTCTGCCAGTATTTTGTATCATAGTACTCACTTCGGATCTGTTTAATGGAATTCACCGTAACGCCGGAACCCATGCTTCCGTATTTTGCATTGACACGAAGTGCATCCGATGCGGAAAGATTTGCTGCCTGTCTGCTGTATCCCTTTGTCTGTTCGTTTGATATATTATTGGCGGTGGTATTAAGTGCTGCCTGATAAGCACTTAAGCCTGACGATGCAATTGTTAATCCAAAAAATTGTGAAGGCATCCTCTCACCTCTCTCTTTCTGCTATGTAATCTGTGAAAGTAACTGTTTTTGTTCCACTAAAAAATCCGGTCTTTATGAGCCAAGCTGTGTGATCATGGATTCGATCATTTCATTCACCACATTGATAAACCGGCTGGATGCATTATATGCATTCTGGAACTTGATCATCTTGGTCAATTCTTCATCAGAAGAAACTCCCATAACCTGTGATCTCTGATTATCTACAGCTGTCACTGTTCCGGAAAGACTTTTCGCTGTGGATTCATAAACGGAACCGATCGTTCCAAATGCTCCCACCATATTATTATAGTAATCAATAAATGTAACTTTATTCGTGTCATCCGGATCCAGGGTAAGATACTCACCCTTCCAGAGAGCTGCTACTTTCTGGGCGAGATCATAATTCACTTTCCCATTTTGTGAAAGATGTGGAAGCAGCGACTCCTGTTCTACCAGCTTATCATTTACACTGACACTCGCTAATGTATACTGTTTGGAAGTATCTGTCTCACTCTCTTCATTGTATACATAATAATCGTTGGTAACGGTATTGCCATTGGCATCTGTCTCCTGCACAGAAACTTTGGTATAACGCTCTGTACCAAGTCTTGTGAACAGCTCCTGTGGTGGAATCTGCTTGTCACTTCCGGTAGAGCAGTTTTTCGTATCCAGCACTTTCATTCCGGATGTGATCGTAACGGTATTACCATTCTCATCTGTTCCGGTAAGGGATGCTGTATTTCCGGTCAGTTCTCCAAGTGTTGTATTCGGACAAAGTGTATCATTAATCGCTGTGATCATCCCATGTACTAACTGATCTAACTGTGCCTGTGCCTGTAACATGACAGACATTCCTGTTGCGATGGAATCTGCCGTTGATCTGTTATATTCATCCGATGTCAGCCCTACAATATCTTTATAAGTCGCTTTTCTGTCTCCCCGTGCCAGGATCAGTGCTTTTAATTCTCCAAGATCATTATTAAGATCCGAGGAGATCGGTGTTGTAAAGCTGAATACATTGTCGTAATCGCCGTTCTCGATATCGGAAAGATGTGTCCAGTAAGGTGTGACAAATCCCGTGATCTCATCACGGTTCTTCCCCATCTCGTAACATCTTGCCTCGTCTACAAATTCAACACCTTCGACACTTACCTTTACAATTCCATCAGAATTCTCTTTGTAACTGATATCTACATAAGAAGCAAGTTCATCCAGCGCATTATCTCTCTCATCACGCAATGTCATTGCAGTCTCAACATTACCCGATTCTACTTTCTGGATTTCCAGATTCAATTTAAAAATGGTATTTCCCAGCTCATTGATTCGATCAATATCATCTGAAATCTGTGTATTGATCGTGCTCTGGTAGTCGGAAAGTCCCGTATAGACTGCATTGGATCTGCTGACAAACAGATTGGCCTTCTGAATGACCAGATTCTGCTGCACACTGTCATCCGGAGCTTTTGCCCATTCCTGAAAAGCTGTCCAGAAATCTTCCAGAGTTGTCTGGAAAGCCTGTCCCTGTAACTCCTGATAAAAAGTGTAAACTTCATCCACTGCCTCATACGTGGCTGCATAAAATGCCTGACGTCCTGATGCGTTTCGATATGATTTATCCAGAAAAATATCCCTCGCATGCACTACATCACCGATCTTCATGCCAAGACCGGACTGCTGCTGGCTGATCGATGCAGTTGTATTGAAGGTTGTATAATTTCTGTCTACCTGTAAAACCTGCTGACGTACATAACCCTTGGTATTTACGTTTGCAAGGTTGTTTGATGTTGTATTTAAAGCATTCTGGGAATTCTGTAACCCGGATGCTCCGATATATAAGCTTCCAAAGCCGTTAGCCATGGTGCTCCCTCCTTACATGTTACTGTTTTGCGTCAAAGCCACTGCTGCCAAGCAGATCACCTGTATTGCAGGCGTTCTTATTATAGTTGGCGGTCTCAGGTGCCTGTCTCATACTCTTAAGCAATGTAAGGTCAAACTCCACCATCTCTAATGCCTGATTTAAAAGGATCTCATTCTGTTCATTAATGGCTGCCATCTCTTTTCCTGTCTGTAAAAGCCGCTCCTTTACTTCCATGAGCTGTTTCTGCTCGACCGGCTGTTCCTCCAGATAAGAAATCATCTTTGTGATCGTAACCTCCCCCGGATTCCTGCCAAGAACCGTCGCCATATCATTCAGCACTCTGGCTCTCTTCTTCGCCAGATTCTGCAGATTGCTGGCAGCCTCCTGCTCTGTTGCGGTGATCTCATCCAGTGTCTTAATATCCGCCCGGATCACCACTTCCCTCTTTTTCTTTCCGAGTTCGATCAATCCCTGATACTGTTCTTCTTCCTGGTTTAGAACATTGATCAGGTCTTCCATTAAACTAGCCAAAATTCATCCTCACTTTTACATTAATGATGTGTTGTACTTTTCCAATAATTTTTTCGTAAAATCTGCAGTATCCACGGAATAATTACCAGAGTTAACCTTTGCTTTTAGTTCTGCGACTTTATCTTCCCTGATATCCGCTGCTTCAGTGACTGCCTGTTTTGCGATCTGATAATCTCTGCCAAAAGACGAAATCTGTACTTCATCACGTCCATGCCTTGCATTCTCTGTCTTCTGTAACTTTGCTGCGCTTGTCGTCTTGTATACCTGCGCGATCTGATTATAAGCATCTATACGCATATGAGGCATCTCCTTTCTTCCTTGAAATTCGCTTTCACGTTATTTATCGGACATTTTTTGATTTTCCTTAGAGTAAAATCAGTAATTATTACATTCTGTCGGATCTCCGTCTGTAAATCAGATTTCCGTTTTGCTCACAACCAGCATATCGCCACTTTCCAGCCGGATATTTCCGTGCGGGATAATGACCTGCTCTCCTCTCTGGATCATGATCACTAACGTATTCTCTTTCTTTGGAATCTCTGATAACAATTTTCCGTTATACTTACTGTTGTCATCCACATAAATCTCAACAAGTGATACACCCTCGACATGATCCGGCGAAGTTGCGCTTAAGACCAGAACATCGTTTTCGAGAAGTCTGGTATCCCCATTTGGGATGATATTCTCTCCATTTCTTTTTAATAGCTCTTTTAATGTTTTTCCACACCAGTGATGGCTCTTTGGAATACTGAGCTGGATAAACTGCACCGGAACTTCATCGGAATAATCATTAAACGTTTTCATGACATCGCCTTTTTCATCGATCATATCCAGCTTCTTTGCCACAAGCGGCAATAACGAGCCCTGAAGCAGGATAGAAAACAGCACGATCATAAAAACAATATGGAACACATCATTTTCTGTTTCCACTGCCATCTCTGCCATAATTGCAAACACGATAGACGCTGCACCCCTCAAACCTGCCCACGACACCAGAAGCTGTTGTGAAATTTTCCCTTTAAACGGTGTGAGTACAAGTGCAACTGCCACCGGTCTTGCCACAAATGTCAGAAATACTGCGATCAAAAGTGCCGGAAGCACCACCTGAGGCAGTCTCGATGGAAATGCCAGAAGTCCAAGCAGAAAGAAAATGAGCATCTGCATCAATCCGGTCAGCCCGTCAAAAAAGTTTACCAGATTCCGCTTGTTGCGGATCTCGGTATTTCCGAGCACAATTCCCACAATATAGACACTTAAAAATCCATTTCCACCAAAAACTGCCGGAAGTGCGTACCCGATCACTGCAATTCCGACCACAAAAACCATGTCAAATCCTGCGGTCGAAAACTTAATTTTTTTCAACAGCAGCACTGCAGCTGCTGCGATCAACCCACCAAAAAAAATGCCAAAAAGCATCTGTTTTACAATGAGAAGTCCAATCTGTCCACCACTGGCGCTGCCCTGCGCGATCGCAATAAATGTCACCGTGAGCATATATGCGCACGGATCATTACTACCACTTTCCACTTCCAGAAGGGAAGCCGTATTATAACGCAGACTCAGCCGTTTTGATCGCAGCACTGAGAATACGGACGCCGCATCTGTGGAACCGATCAGTGCACCGATCAGCATACTTTCCACCCATGCGATATGTAAGGCGTAATGACAGAAAACTCCGGTAAGTGCAGCTGTTATCACAACTCCGGCCGTCGATAACAGCCCTGCCTTTACCGCAACGGACTTTGCCTGCTGCCAGTTCGTTCCAAAGCCACCATAAAACATAATGAAGATCAATGCGACCGTACATATCTGCTCTGCAAACGCATAATTATCAAAGGGAATCTTTAAAATCCCATCCGAACCAAACAGCATTCCAAGCAAAATGAACGCAAGCAGCATTGGAATTCCAAGTCTGCTTGACACCTTGCTCAGGAATACACAGGCAAAAATAACTACCGCTGTAATAAGAAGATATGTTGTCATAAAGTGACCTCCTTTTTAAATGCATGGTTTCTTTTGCTACTTTTGTCCGCAGGAAATCACCTCTCCCAGATCTGTGCTATTTTTACCTGATCAGCAGATATGCTGTGTATACAATATACAGCAGTACACAGACCGCGCCTTCCCATCTTGACATTGTCTTTTTGGTCTTTGCCAATACAAACAAAATAACTGCGCTGATCAATAGAATGATACAGTCCGTCAGGGATTCTCCTAACACATTGAGTGGTGAAATTGCTGCTGACATACCAAGGATAAAAAGAATATTGAAAATATTTGATCCGATCGCATTGCCCAGTGCAAGACCACTGTCTCCCTTTCTGGTTGCAACGATGGACGTCACAAGCTCCGGAAGTGATGTTCCGATCGCTATGATCGTAAGTCCGATAAAATTCTGGCTGACACCAAAATTTGCTGCGATCACACAGGCATTATCCACCACTAGATCCCCACCAAAAATAACTGCCACAAGACCGCCTGCCATAAACACAATACTTTTTGGCAGCGACAGTACCTTACAATCCTCACCAGTTTCACGATTTTTCAAAGCAGAATAAATCATGCTTACAATATATGCTGCCATTCCTGCCAGTAGAATCAGACCTTCGATACGGCTCAGTTTTCCATCCATAAACATGAAACAGAGAATCATTGTGATCACAATGTTGAGAGGCATATCTCTTTTTAAAATATCGAGATTTGTCTTAAAACTTGCTAAGAAAGCACAGATACCGACCACCACAAGACCGTTAAAAATATTCGAACCGACAACATTGCTGATCGCAATGTCATTATTGCCTGTGAGCGCCGCATTAATGCTGACAGATGCCTCCGGGGCACTGGTTCCCATCGCAACAATGGTAAGACCAATGATGACGCTCGGTACTTTCATGATTTTTGCGAGAGAAGAACTTCCCTCCACGAAAAAATCTGCACCTTTTACTAAAAGTACAAAACCAACGAGTAACAGTAAATATTCCATAACGCCTTCCTTTCCTGCGATAAAGGATTGATTATGAAAAGAGACCTTTATCGCATCAAAAAAATTTTTGAGTGATAAAAGTCTCGTTACTTACAATAATAACCGGCCTTTCAGCGTGATGACGACTACTATTCCATCCGAAGATGCTAACTACTCCCTCTTATATTCGTTAGTTTAATATAAGAATGCCTGTCCTGTCAATTTCGTTATAAAAATTTTTCCAAATCTTAACTATTTTTTATTAATTCTGCCGCAGGATCTGCTCTTTTTCCAGCATCGGATAATGGATCAGTCCACTTCCATCCAGGTCTTCCCTGTGCATATCTACCGCTGAGATCTGGCGGTTCGTATAAGTTGTGTAATAATAAATACCTTTTGTGGCGTTACAACAGGAAGTATAAATCGTGATCTCATATTTTCCTTCTGCCACTTCACAGCATCCTCTCTGCTGCTCCACGGATCCTAAAATATGGAAAAACTGACCAACGCTCTCCTCCTCCGAATCACCGGAAACAGAGTTCATCTTCGTAAAAGCCACCCTTGCAAAACGGGATGCACTGGAAAGATATCCCGGCAGACCCAATGCTCCCATGCCACGGCTATAGCATTCCAACGGAAGTTTCTCAGAAAAATGGTTTTCCGGCTGTCTTGGCGAAAGTCCTCTGTAATTGTTCAACAGAAACATCTGCTGGTCAAATGGTGGGTTATTTGTCATAACGCCCGTCGGGTTGTCATAAATTTTCAGTCCATCCTTCATGGATTCGACTGTGACAGCCTCATCAGCGTCCGCAATGATCCAGTGCAGGGAAGCCGCCGGCATATTCTCCGCAAAAGGTGTTCCTGTAATATTGATCTTAGCCAGCAATGCACGTACTTCCTTCATATTGGCACACTGTCCTAACACCCAAGGAATAAATTCAAAGGAGGCAACATTTTCTTTTCCCTCTGTCACTTCCGGGAAATACGCATTTCCGACAAAATTCAGTCCTGCCATCCCAACACCTTTTTCGTTGACCGCATCATAATACAGCGGATAATCTGCTGCAACATGCGCCATTCCTATGATTGCATAGTGTTTTGCAACATCCCCCATATGCCGGAAATGAAACGGATAATTGCGCGGTGTCACTGCAATCTGCTCTCCATATGAAAATTCATAATCTAACGTTCTTCCAAAATAAAAATCTTTTGTTTTATAAGTTGCTGCTGTACACATAATTTTCTCGCAACGATTCCTTACGAATCCCTGCTTTCCTCCTGATCTTATATTTATTTTAAGTCCTGAAACCTTGACTTTTTGCTCTTTTCTCTTATATTTTCCTTAATCGGGGAGGAATTATACCACGGTCAAAAATGTTTGTCAAAAAGTCTTGCAGTGCGAATTCTTTATTGAATATCCAAATCCAAATGTGCTATAGTATCGCTGACAGACTTATTCGTATTAGAGTCCATTCCTTATGGGGGATTAGTATGTACTTACAAAAGAAGGAAACTATTTTAATTGTTGATGACTCAAAATTTCAACGTGCAATTATAAAAGAGATGCTCGGAGAACATTTTCATCTCGAAGAAGCCACTTCAGGCGAAGAATGTTTAATGATCCTTGAGAAAAGCAGCCATCTGATCGACCTCGTTTTACTTGATCTGGTAATGCCGGGGATTGACGGATTCAAAGTTCTGCGACGCAGACAGACGATGGATGCATTTAAAGATATCAATTTTTGCAGATGTATCTGATACAACAGATTCCGGCAAATTTATATGGGATACGGTAAAAGATGCAAACCCGAATCACGTATGCCCGGTCATTGCAATCTGTAGGGAGGGCTCTTTAGACCAGATACAGACAGCAGTTTCCTCGGAAATCATTGACGATCTTCTTTTTTCACCATTGGAAGTCTCTGTTTTAAAACGCCGGATCAAGGCAAGTATTCATCCTGATAAAAATAATGAAGCCGATGCGTAAGCATCGGCTGTTTTTATATACTATGTATTTTCAGTATGCCTGCAATCCGGGTACCCTGTGCAGCCCCAGAATTCCCCGAAACGTCCATTTCTTTTTTTCATCGGAAGCCCACATTCCGGGCAGATTTTTTCTTTCGACTGCTTTTTTGCTGCCGGCATTTTCTCCAATTCTTTTGCCAGATACTCAAATACCTGCTGATTCATCTTACAGTCTGTCAGCGCCCTGTGTGCACCTCTCGTTGAAATTCCATAATGCTCTGCAAGATCGCTGAGTCTCCTGTGCCGCCACTCTGGGAAACAGAGCTTTGCAACCCGCAGCGTATCAACATAATCATTCGTTAATTTCTGCTGGAAAAGCCGCTCACAATCCCGATATAAAAATTTCATATCAAATGTCTGGATATTATGACCTACCAGAATATCATCTCCGGCAAATGTTAAAAACTCAGGCAGCACCTGCCCAAAATCCGGCTCATTTGCCACCATCTCATCCGAAATATGATTAACCATACTCGCGGCATACGGAATCGGTCTTTTCGGATTCACAAGCTGGCTAAACTCCTCAACAACTTTTCCACTCCGTACTTTTACCGCTGATATTTCAATGACTTCATCATAAATACAAGATGTTCCGGTCGTCTCCAAATCAAAGAGTACATAATCCGGTACATATCCGCATATCATCTTTCCTTTTTTATTTCCTAACATATCTTCTGCTTTCTAATTATTTGAACTGCCAAATATTTTTCTGTGTTTAATTATTATTCACTTAATCTTGTACCGCATTTCGGGCAATATTCAAAATCTTCCGTTGTGGAAAATCCACAATTTCTGCAGCGTTTCATGCTATATCCGTACCCTTGCTGATTCATTCTTCTTAAATGCTGTGGCAGAATTTCCACATCTTCGCCTGCTGCAATTCTTTTTCCTACTTGCGCATCCAATTCGTACACCGTATTACAGCAACTCGTCTGCACATAATAATGCTTATTCCATTTAAAACACGGAATAAAGAATAAAGATAATACTGTATACGTCATAGAAACCTGAAATCTTCCATACTTTCCACAAATATCACAAATGATCTGTTGGTGAAAGTCAAAATCCTTTCTTCCGTCCGTGATTCCCATCATAAAAAACATGTTGCCTACCTTCTTTTTCTAAAATTCATCTTGCTTATTCCATAATTTTACTTCCAAAATACGCAGATAGCAACGTTAATATACATTATAATTTCCAGAAGAAATCCGCTACGCCAATCATTTTAAAGATTCCCAAAATTCCTTTTACGATCCATCCCATCATTTTAAATGCAATAATAATAGGAAAAAACATAAGGTAAACTAACAATTTTAACATACGCTGCTCCTTTCATATATCGAAACATTTTTTAAGCTTGGATTTTGTCTTTCCAACATGGCAAACAGTGTGTCCATTCTTTTCACAGCCTCTCTCTTCACTTTTCGCTCTGCCTGTTTATAATATTTTTTCTGCTTTTTCGTGCGTCGTGGAAGATTATGGTAATCATCCTGAATTACAACCTTGGCTTTGTCATGCGCATCTATGTACTCTACTAATTTTACTAACGAATCTGTCTGTTTCACATCTTTTTGTCTGTGAAATTCTCCTCGGATAAGTTCCTGATAATCTGTGTTAGCTTCAAATTTATTTCTATGATATAAAAGGTATTTATCTATATCATCTTTTAAATATATTTTCCAAAAACCAATTTTCGTTTTTATATATAATGTTTCTGTATGATCATCAAATTTAAATTCCATTTCTTTTTTGTGTGTCCAGGATAATATTTGCGCTTTATGAGTTCTGACATCTCCTCTGAGTCCTGCGCAATATTTACACTCACAATAACCTTCTTTTTCTGCTTGTTCAACTTTTATTTCCAATCGATTTTGAAATTTGATTCTTTCTGCATATATGCAGCCCATTTTGTGATAAATTTTTATTTTCTTTGGTGCTTCACTACTTATTACAACTAACATATCCATATCCTCCATTTCCAACTGAAATCAACTTTTCTTGTTATCTCCAATTGTACTCATCATCTGTCCTATAAATCGTACTAAAAAAGGTGTTTTGACAAGTTATTATTTACATAACTCTGTCAAAACACCTTTTTCTTATTAAAATTATTCTTTTTATTTATTCGTTATCTTCATTTTCTTCAGATAACTATTTTTCAGCTGATTCTCTTCCCTCAATTTCTCATTTTCATCCTTGAGATACTGCATATACTCCCGCGCAAGCTTCACACCGCAGCGCACTGCAACATCGTCATGCTTTTCCATCTCATCCAGCCATTGAAGAAATGATTTTTCCCGAATATCGTTATACTCATTTTTTTCTGTAAAATACATGCTTCGCACCTTCTGCCCCGAAAAAATATTCCATTTATTATTTTTCCATATATTTTATTGTCCATAGTAACAGCGTTCTCTGCCTGGCATATCTTCTCCTTTGACGTAACGCGCATTAAATTCCATATTGATTTCCCGCAGCTCTCTTTTCCCGTCAATATAGTCCTGATACATTTCTGCCAGCCCGGACATACAGCCATCACAGCTTGCTTCAATATTTCCAAGAGATTCCTTGACAATCGCCTCTCTCTCTTCTTTTGTTGTTTCTGAAATTAAATACATTTTTCTACCTCTCTATACCATCTGTACAAGCCATACATTGCTTCGTACCATAAAATAACCAATTGCTACTTTTATAAGTTCTGTCGCCTGCACAAAAAAATAAACGCTCACAATTCCAAGTCCTGTGTAATGTGCCAACACAAATGCTGTCGGAACTACAACCACCCAGGTAAAAACCGAATCAAACAAAAAAGTGACCAGCGTTTTCCCTCCGGAGCGCAACGTAAAATAAGAAGCATGACTAAAGGAACAAAATGGCATAATAATTGCCGAAACTGCAATAAAACTGGTTGCAAGCTCTTTGATCTGTTCAGAAGTATTATAAATCTGTGGAAAAAATCTGCCGATCACAAGCATCACGCCACAAGCGCACAGCAGAATACACTGAAAACAATCATTTTATTATCTGCGTCTTTCGCTTTTTCCAGTTCACCAGCCCCAAGATACTGACCAACCACAATGCTGATACATGCTCCAAGCTGGATATAGATAATGTTAAACAGATTCGTGATCGTAGTTGCAATATTAAGACCTGCCACAACTTCCAATCCTCGAATGGAATAACACTGGGTAACGGTTGTCATACCTGCTGCCCATAAAACCTCGTTGAACATAAGTGGGAAGCCTTTGATAATAATTGCCTTCAATTCCCCTTTTGGCATTCCGAATCCGGTGTACGCACCTTCCAGATACCTGTTTTTCTCCTTGTGGGAATGTGCCCAGATAATAATGATAAATGCTTCTATGTAGCGTGCGATCACAGTTGCCAGTGCTGCACCAATAACTCCTAATTTTGGAAATGGTCCAATTCCGAAAATAAACAGATAGTCCAAAACCGCATTACTTCCAACCGCTACAAAACTTGCGATCATCGGCACCAACGTCTGCCCGGTTTCTTTAATATTAGTAGCATAGGACTGGTTTACCGCGAATGGAACCAGACCAACCATCATAATGCCCAGGTATTCCAAACCATACTGCAGTGCCACCTCGGTTGCTCCACTTCCTGCCGTGTCGGTGAGATACAGGGAAATCAGATCTGCTCCTTTTGTCGCAAATAATAATATCGTTAATCCCGTTACAAGCAACGTTGCATACAATTTAAAACGGAAAGAATACATATGTCCCTTATGATTTCCTTTTCCGTAATACTGTGCCCCAAAAATGCTGGCTGCAGATGCCGCACCAAATATTGCCAGATTGTATACAAAAATCAACTGATTGACAATTGCAACGCCGGACATTTGCTCGGTTCCCAACTGTCCTACCATAATGTTATCCAGAAAACTGACCAGATTCGTTATGGCATTTTGTAAAATCATTGGCAACGCAAGATATAGATACCTTTTGTAAAATGCAGCATCGCCAATATATTTTTCCTTAAATCGTGTTAACATATATTTTTCCTTTATTACATATAAAATCTATTTTTTCTACATCTTCCGCTAATTATAATTTGTCCTCACATATATATCAATCCCTCCTGTATTCTTTTACAGAACTTATGCAGTTTTATATGCAGGATTACAGCATTAGCCTTTCGCCTGTCTCAAGTTATACACAGTCGCCGAGCCAATGAC
>OHHR01001025.1_pt1 | contig 14005 bp, 10 predicted proteins | sample 1568021 | NCBI WGS metagenome assembly OHHR01 (sample SAMEA3879560, study PRJEB24766) | human gut metagenome | biome: human-associated habitat; feature: feces | place: USA | collected 1985/1987 | reverse complement strand
ATTTCCTCACCCCAACATTTATTATAGAACCAAAATTTGACAAAGAACCAACATTTGACAAAGAACCGAAAAAAGGACCGCTGCAGAAACCTGCAGCAGTCCTTTTATTGATGACAGAGAATTGTGCGTCATGCACAAAGTTATTTGGCCGCGCCAATCATGGCCAGCATGGTACCAGCCGCAACAGCCGTACCAATAACACCGGCTACGTTCGGGCCCATGGCATGCATGAGCAGGAAGTTGGACGGATTGGCTTTCTGGCCGACAACCTGGGAGACACGAGCTGCCATCGGAACGGCGGAAACACCGGCACTGCCGATTAGCGGATTGGTCTTGCCATGATCCAGGATGCACATGAATTTGCCGAAGATGACGCCAGCAGCGGTACCACCGGCAAAAGCGACGAGCCCCAGGAAAATAATCAGGATTGTTTGCGTCGTCAGGAAGCTTTCGGCCTTCATCGTAAGGCCGGTCCCCGTTGCCAGCATGATGGTCACGATGTTCATGAGGGCATTTTGAGCCGTGTCGGACAGACGGCCCAAACAGCCTGCCTCGGTAAAGAGGTTACCCAGCATGAGCATCCCAATCAGGGAGCATACGGAAGGAAGCAGTAAGGAGATGAAAATGGTGCAGACAATGGGGAATACCACTTTTTCGAAGTGGGAAACCGTACGGAGCTGAGCCATTTTGATCTTGCGGTCTTCCTTGCTCGTAAACAGCTTCATGATTGGCGGTTGAATAAGCGGTACAAGGGACATATAAGAATACGCAGCTACAGCAATGGCACCTAGCAGATGCGGAGCCATCTTGGAAGCAAGATAAATGGAAGTCGGACCATCAGCACCGCCAATGATGCCGATTGCAGCGGCTTCCCTTACGTTAAAGCCAAGAAGCATAGCGCCAAGAAGAGCCACGAATACGCCAGCCTGAGCAGCAGCACCAAGAAGCAAGGTCTTCGGGTTAGCAATCAGCGGACCAAAGTCCGTCATTGCCCCAACACCCATAAAAATGAGCGGTGGAAAGACTTCATACTTGATACCAGCCAGGATCAGCTTCATAACACCAGGATCGGTTTCAAACCCGGTTCTGGGGATATTCGCCAAAAGGCACCCGAAAGCAATCGGGGTAAGCAGCAACGGTTCAAAGCCCTTGACGATGGCCAGGTAAAGCAGGATGCACCCAACCAGGATCATAATGGCATTGCCCGCTGTAAAAGCCATGAAACCACTGACCGTCAGGACAGATTTCAGAGCTACCAGAAAAGCATCCATAATCTAAACGTCCTCCTTTGATATAGGTGGCGTGAGATTAGAGAACAACCATCACGTCGCCAGTGGCAACCGTATCGCCAGCGCTGACGCGGACATCAGATACAGTACCATCTTCCGGAGCCATGATTTCGTTCTGCATCTTCATAGCTTCAAGGATCAAGAGGACATCGCCAGCTTCAACTTTGTCGCCAGCTTTGACGTTGACGGACAGAACCTTGCCAGGCATCGGAGCTTCAACCGTAATGGAACCGGCAGGAGCAGCGGCAGCTTCTTTCTTAGGAGCCGGAGCAGGAGCAGCGGCCGGAGCGGCAGCAGGAGCCGGAGCAGCAGCAGGAGCAGCGGCAGCAACAGGAGCAGCGGCCGGAGCAGCAGCAGGAGCAGCAGGAGCAACAGGAGCAGCAGCGACGGTGCCGCCGACTTCTTCAACTTCTACAGAATAAACCGTACCGTTAACGTTGACATTGAATTTTTTCATGAGAAAACCCTCCTTAAAAATGTAACTGAACTGTTTGCCTAATGGCGAATGATTGGTGAATAGTCCCTCTTCTATTCATCAAAAGTAGTGATGAGGCAGCGCCATCGGTTCCATCTTCCGTTTGTGTTCGGCAATGGCGGCCATGAGTGCTGCAGCAACTGCGTCATCCTCATCCTGGATCATAGCCAGGACAGCTGCGATGGCAGCTACTTTTTCTTCCTCTTGGCGCTTTTGAGCGGCATTGGAAGCCGGTTTTACTGGGACGGCAGCTTTCTTAGGCTGCGCTTTCTTTTTTTTTGTCGGATCGATCCAGTAAATCACTTTCATCAGGATTCCAAGGATGATCAACACACCAAATACGATGGTCATGTTGATGACCGCAATGAGCCAAGGATTCTCTGTCATGAATGTCACCTCTCTTTCCTTTTCGTAGGTAATGGTTTATATCAAAATCACAGAGGAATATTACCGTGTTTTTTCTTTGGCCGGTCTTCCTGCTTGGATTTTAACATACGCAGCGCTTTGATCAAGGTCGGACGGGTCGTCTTCGGTTCAATGACCATTTCGACCATCCCGTGTTTAGCCGCATAGTAAGGTGTTGCAAAGTTCTCGATGTATTCCTCCGTCTTTGCTTCGACATCTTCCTCATGACGGAAAATAATCTTAGCAGCTCCCTGAGGACCCATAACGGCAATCTCGGCTGTCGGCCAAGCAATGACGTGGTCGGCGCCAAGATCTTGGGCGCACATGGCAAGGTAGGCCCCACCATAAGCTTTGCGGGTCACAAGAGTAATCTTGGGAACCGTGGCTTCACAGTAAGCATACAGCATCTTGGCCCCGTGACGGATGATGCCGCCGTATTCTTGATCTGTTCCCGGCAGGAAGCCCGGTACATCAACAATGTTGATGAGGGGAATCCCGAAGGAATCGCAGAAGCGAATGAAGCGGGCCGCCTTATCGGAAGCATTGATATCAAGACAGCCAGCCATGATACGCGGCTGATTGGCAATGATGCCGACCGTACTTCCGTCCAAGCGGGCCAAACAGGTAATGATATTGCGGGCATACATACGATGCGGTTCCACATATTCACCGTTATCGACGATACTGCGAATGATCTTATACATGTCGTACGGCATATGGGACCCATCAGGAATGATGGTATTGAGTGATTCATCCATGCGGAACGCGCTGTCACCTGTATCATAGACCGGCGGCTTTTCCCGGTTGTTCGAAGGCAGGAAGCTTAAAAGATACCGGATCTGTTCCAAGCAGTCCGCATCGTTTTCCGCCGCAAAATCAGCCACGCCGGAGCGGGTGCTGTGCGTGAAGGTTCCACCCAGGTCCTCCTGACCAACATCCTCGCCGGTTACGGATTTGACGACTTCCGGACCGGTAATGAACATCTTGGAGCTCTTTTTCACCATGTAAATGAAGTCTGTCAGGGCCGGGCTGTAAACAGCACCGCCGGCACAAGGGCCCATGATGGCCGAAATCTGCGGAATCACACCGGAAGAAAGGGTGTTCTGCTTGAACATCTTCCCAAAGCCAGCAAGGGCATCCGTAGCTTCTTGAATCCGGGCCCCACCGGAATCCGCCATGCCAATGATGGGTGCACCCGTTTTTAAGGCCATGGCCTGAACCTTGGCAATCTTATTGGCATGCATCTCACCCAGGCTACCGCCTTCGACGGTAAAGTCCTGTGCAAAGACAAAGACTGTACGACCATTGACCGTACCATAGCCAGTTACAACCCCATCACCAGGCAAGTATTTCTTTTCCTGGCCGAAATTGGAGCAACGATGTTCCACAAATTTATCAAGCTCTACAAAACTGCCTTGGTCCAAAAAAGAATTGATGCGTTCACGAGCCGTCATCTTTCCGGAATCGTGCTGTTTGGCAACTCTTTTGGCACCGCCGCCAGCTTCTATTGTTTCGTAGCGCTGCAGCATATCATCGATTTTTTCTCTAGTAGTCAAATGCGATACCCCCTTATGGATCTGTATCGAAAATCTAAAAATTCATTAATTTACTAAATATTTAAAACAGAGTCATTGTAACATAAATTGCAAAAACTGACTAGTTGTTTTCACCAAATAGCCTATAGGAAAAAGCTTGCCCCCCCATGGGATTTTTCTTATATATCCAAGAAAGGCAATGTAACGGTTTTCGTTCAAGGCACTGCATTGTAGATGATAGCAAGATTTCTGACAACTTGCAAGCAAAGGGGAAGCGCATTTTTCCCACACGTTTTTCAAGCCCGCATGGGTTCTCATTCTCTTTCCCTTCAGCCCATAAGTTTTCTCAGTTTTGCCTTCAATATGAGTTGACACCCCAGCCGTCATTTCTTTCGAGATTGGCGCGACCGGATGATGCAGTCTTCCTCCTTGGCAAAGCCCCGAATGACATCCTCTGCAAAGATGCGGCAGGTTGGCGCCCCGCAGGCTCCGCAGTCAAGGCCGGGGAGCCGTTCCGCAAGGGCCGTCAGCCGCTCCATCTTTTCCATGGCCGTCCCAAAATCAGGGTCAAGGGGCGGAGCCGGTTTTGCCTGGAGGGACTTGATAAAGTCCTTGGACCTTGGGAAATTTTCACAGATGCGGGCGGCCTGCATCGCTTCCCTGCGGTCCTCCCGCTCCCGTTCATGCCGCAGCATGGCCCGTCTTTCAAGGTTCTTTGTCCCGACAAATTTATTGACGGCCACACTGGGCCCACCGACACAGCCACCGTCACAGATATAGCAGCTGACGTATTCAACGTCGGTGAGACTCCCCAACGTAATCTGCTTTAGGACCTCATCCACGTCTTCCGGTCCGCTCACGCTGAGTCCATGACGGCATCCCGTAGAAAGCAGTTCTCCTCGCTCGGTGCCCCAAAGCAGTTCATAGCTGGTTCCCACGAGAGCTTGGGGCAGTTCATTTTTTTCTTTCCGGATCTCACTGATGACAACGGAAAGAGGTCCATAAAGGGATGCCAGTGTAAAAGAGCCGGTTACGGCCGTATGGGCTACATCCACCGACTGATGGATATTCGTGCCCTTCGCGGGACAGGGAGAAAGGAACCATATGCCTACATCCTCCGGCACCAGATTCAAGCGCTTCATGGTTTCACGCCGTACATAGATAGCGGCCGCTTCAGCCGGTGCAAGGGCTGGAACAACGTGACAGATGAGTTCCGGATATTTTGTTTGAATCAGGCGGAGCACAGCAGGACAGGCAGAGGAAATCACAGGATAGGACCCTTCATAGGAATCAAGATAGGCTTCGATTTCCTCACTGATATAGTCCCCGGCAAGGGGCACATCAAAAACACTGTCAAACCCAATTTCCTTGAGTCCCTGCCAAAGGATGGATGCAGAAATGTTTCCATCAAACTGGGCATAGAAAGACGGTGTTGCCAAAGCAATGTTGACCTTGTAGCTTTTCAATTCCTCCAAAGGTTCCACCAAAGCGGCAATGGCTCGGGTCGGACAGCAGCGGATACATTCCCCACAGTCAATGCAGCGGTCGGAAATAATGACCGCTTTGCCATCCCGGACCCGGATGGCCTGGACAAGGCATTTCTTGACACAGAGGAGACACCCGGTGCAACGGTCCTCTTCGACACGAACGGAATTCAAATAGGAACGATCCACAGAGGGTCACCTTCTTTCTCGTTACTGACAAAGGAAGGTCATGATGACCGTAGTTCCTTCCCCTACCTTTGTCTGGATTTCAAACGCATCGGATACTTTCTTCATATTGGGAAGACCCATGCCGGCCCCAAATCCCTTGGCACGGATTTCTTCCGAAGCCGTGGACCAGCCTTCCTGCATGGCCTTCTGTACATCCGGGATCCCCGGACCATGGTCGATGACCCTTACAGTAATGGCTTTCGGCGAAAAATCCGCAAGGACCTTGCCCCCGCCGCCATGGATCAGACAATTGATTTCCCCTTCGTAGGTTCCAATGGCAACGCGGCGCACAAGTTCCGGCGAGAGCCCCAGCTGCTGGAGCATTTCCTTGATGGAAATTGACGCCGCACCGGCCCGTTCGAAATCGTCTTTTACAACAGGATATTCCTTTTCCACGTCAGCGACTCTCCGCATCCTTCGCGGTGCAGCCTCGCAGTCCCAGACTGTAGAGACGGCCACAAGCTTCGAACATGGTGCACTTCGTGTAAAGAACGGGGATATCCTTTCTCTTGGCGGCCATGAGAACATCGCTTTCAGGATGCTTGTCACGAACAAAAATAATGGCAGCAATATCGCTGACATCAGCCGTACGGACAACTTGGATATTGAGAAGTCCCGTCAAAAGCACTGCCTTGTTCTTGGCATAGGCCAGGACATCACTCATCATATCACTGCCGCAGGCCATTTTTACTTCCCGGTTCAGGAGATTTTCCCCACTGGCCACTTGGGCATCCAGGACTTCCACTGCTTGTTTCAAAGTAATCATGTTTTTTCCTCCTCTTGGTGATCAATCAAATCGCGTTAGGAACGTCGTGTAATACAAAACAGACTTTCCAGCTGCTGCCGTTCCCAAGCATCCCGATGGGAGTCAAGGGCCTGCAGCGCTTTGGTCGCATAGCTGGACATACTTCCCGGGTAATGGATACTGATGGAACGTTGGGGATACTGATGCTTGATCAGGGCAATCGCCATATAGACATAGCCCGCTTCCCGGGGATTATTCATCTTACTGAGTTTCTGCACAGCATCATCTAGGAAGCACTCAGCCTCCTTTTCCTGCTCCTTGCGCATGGAAAGCAGCGCCAAATAGGCTTCCACGATTGGATGGCGCCAGCAGAAATTATAACGGGGGAAGAGTTCATAGGCCTGGCGAAAATATTTCTCAGCCTGCTCATAACGACCCATGGCATAACAAACGACACCGGCATTACAGGAAAAGACAACCCAAGAGCTGTAGGCATCCTGGTCCCGTGCGTATTCCATGGCCTTGTCATAGTAGTCAAGGGCTTCTTGGTAACGGCCCATGCCGCGCCGGATTTCACCCAAATAATTATAGGCACCAGCAATATTCAGGGCATACCGCCGCTGGACGCTCTGGGTCACCATGAAAGTGGAAATTGATTCCTTGAGGAGCCGTTCCGCTTCAGAGAAATTCCCCTGCATGATCATGTTAAGCCCTTTGAGACGAAGGAGAATACCCATTTCCTTATGATAGTTGCACTCATCGGCTACATTGAGGGCAAGTTCCAGATAGTTCCGCATCTCTTCCGTATTGCCAATCTGGATGTCGTAGTAAATCATCTGCTTGTAGCCCATAAGGAGATAATCGAGATTTCGCACCTCGGAAGCAATCTCCACAAGGCTCAAGATGTTCCGGACCCCTTTTTCATATTCACCGGTCCGGATATAATGGCGGCCCATAAGGTGCAGGTAAGTCATATCAAGGTCCTTGACCTCACTGGTTTCCCCATAGGTCCGATGGATGGTGTGCATCATCTCATCGACTTCACTCACCAGTTCATCCAGGTGCAGTTCCAAAGAAGAGCTTTCAAGCCGGCTTTCTTCCACACCGCCGGTCACGTCAAGGACAGGAAACAGTTCATTGCTGAAATTGAGGTAATACATGAGGGTCTTGAGCTTATAGCGCCCCATGTTCACCAGTTCCCCCGACTCCTTATAGTGATATTCCAGATGGCGATAGATCCGGATATCCTGAGTGGAATGAGTGAGTCGTTTTTCCCAAAGTCCGGCCACGTAGCTATGAAGGATCCGCCATTTTTCCGGTGAAATCTGCTGTTTGACATAACTTGCCAGTTTCCGCTGAATGATTTCATAGAGCACTTCCGGCTGTTGGGGAATGGCCTTGATAAAGCCTGTTTTTTCTAGAACTTCCAGGCTTTCCAGGACCTGAAGGTTATTGAGGTGCATATATTCCGAAATCATGGCCAGCGGCGCGCCGTCGTAGAAAAGAGCGATGAAGTCAAGAATCTTGCGCTCTTCATCGGACAGAGCAGCACAGCCATTGCGGAAAATGGTTCGAACATTTTCCGTCAAGTTGTCGAGGCTCCCCGTCGTTTTCAAGGCCATAAGGTATTCCTTGAGAAGAAAAAGATTGCCCTCCGAATCCGCAAGGAGTTGACTAATGATGTCGTCTGTAAGGGGAACGCCCGGTTGGGAGGCTTCACTGACAGCCTTGACCGTGTCCTTCGTCAAGGGCAAAAGCTCCACACGGTGCACTTTTTCATACATGGAAACGGTTGAGACAAATTGCTGAAAGTCCTTGTCCTCACTGCTGCGAGCCGTGAGAAAAAAGAGGAAGCGATGGGATTTTTGATGAAGGATCAGGCTTGTCAGAAGCGACAGACTGAAGGGATCCATCCACTGCAGGTCTTCAAAAACAATCACGAACGGTCTTGCAGCCGCCACTTCTTCCAAAAGGGAATAAAAGGTATGGAAAATGGCATCAAATTTCAGCATTTCCTTGATTTCGCCAAGACCTGATTCATGTCCATCCGTCACGTCAAACTGTGGAAAAAGTTTGTAGATCCGGTTGGGATCGATGGTGGAGACCCGAATATGTTCCTTTTGGATCAGGCTGCGCAGCGCATCAAGGATGCTTGTCCACGGACGTAGGAGAATATTGCGTTCCGGCTGAAAGCAATTGGTCTGGACGATAGCAAATTCCGGAGGCAGCTGATCCAAAGCCGCATCTTTCACAAGGGTCTTGCCGCTGCCCGCATTGCCATAAAGGAATATGGCTGTGTTTTCCCCCGCCCTCACAAAGCGATCCAGTTGGTTCCGAAGCAGCTGGGTTTCTTTTTCCCGCCCCAAAACATTCGGTCCCAGGCTGCTCAAGGTGGAATGTCCCTTGGCTTCTTTTGCCGAAGCCTCCTTCATCATGGTTTCAATTTCTGGCGGTACGCTGCTCTGGAGTTCTTCACGGAAGAGTTTTTTCATCTCATCGTAAAGCTCCAACGCCTGCCGCATATTGCCCTGCTCACAATAAGTACGCAGCAAGAGGATATAGATGCTTTCATCATAGGGGTTATGGGTAATGAGCTGCCGGCCGTAGCGCGTGACTTTGGCCATGTTGCCAATGGCAACAGCTTCCTTGAGCTTTTGAAAAAGAACGTCCAGATAAAGGCCTTCAAGACGGTCACGTTCCGTAAGATACCAGGATTCATATTCCGGGGAATCCTTCACATAAAAACCTTGGAGGAAACTTCCTTGGTAAAGGTCCAGCTGGTTGCCCGGGTCCCTTTCAAATTCCGTAACGTCCACCTTAAAGTCAATGTCCGGATTGACCTTGATAATCGCCTTCCGTGGGGAGACAAAGACATTGGGTCCCAAGAGCTTTTTCGTTTCATAAATGGCATTGCGGAGATTTTTCCTAGCAATGGCATCGGATTTATCTCCCCAAAGGATTCCACTCAGCTCATCACGCATGACCGTTCCTTTGACGAGAATATAATATACGAGGGCATTCACTTTATTGTACGGAAAAAAGACTTCCTGCCCATCTTTTTTGATTACTGGTGCGCCTAAAAAACGCGCCTCAAGAGTATGCGCCATGATCCCTTTCCCTCCAATCATCCGGCACGCATCCGCATCAGATGTCATTACTCAAAGTCTCCTCCATTATAATATAAAAACGCCGATATGACAAAGGAATCCGGTCGTAACGTTGGCTTATTTCCTACCGTTTCCGCAATTTGCAGTTTGGATGATCGAAGCTTTTCCTTACGTCTTTAGAGAAGCAGCATACAAAAGCCTTGCGCCGCGCAAAAAGGCAAAAAAGGAAGCTCCCACCCGAAAGCAGGAGCCTCCTTTGATTAAACGGAAGCCGTATGAACGAGCTCACCTTTCTTGATGACTTTTTCTACAATGTTGACGCCTGTATGATAGGGGAGGAACTTATAGGAAGGATATTGAAGAATCGTCAGATCTGCCTGTTTACCGACTTCAATGGACCCAATCCGGTCAGCTCTCCCTACGGCAGCAGCCCCATTCAAAGTAAGGGCCGTAATGGCTTCCTCGGCCGTCATATGCATATAGATCACAGCCAGGCCAAGCATGAGCGGTACGGAGAAGGTAAAGCCGCTTCCCGGGTTGAAATCCGTTGCAAGCGCCACGGCACAACCCGCGTCAATCATCTCCCGAGCCCGGGCAAAAGGTTCACGCAAGCAGAACGCGGTCGTCGGCAAAAGGGTCGAAACGACACCATTTTCAGCCATGGCCTTGATGCCTGCATCGGACGCGTGAAGGAGATGATCTGCACTTGTGGCTTTAAGTTCACCAGCAAGTTCCGAACCGCCAAGGGATACGATCTCATCTGCGTGGATCTTGAGCTTGAACCCCATCTCCCGGGCTTTCTTAAGGTACTGACGGCTTTCGTCAACGGAGAAAACCCCTTCTTCACAGAAAATATCACAAAATTCGGCAAGGTTTTCCTTTTTGACAACAGGCATGACTTCCTTTAGGAGGAAATCCAGAAACGCTTTGCTGCGCCCTTTATATTCAGGCGGGACCGCATGGGCCCCAAGGAAGGTAGAAACCAATTCAATCGGCTGGGAAGCATTCAGCTTCCGCGTCACATGAAGCTGCTTGATTTCTGTGTCGTAGTCCTGCCCATAACCGCTTTTGGCTTCGACCGTAGTCACACCCATGGCGAGCATCTTCTTGAGATGGTCCATGGCATGATCGGCAAGTTCCGCTTCCGACGCTTCCCGAGTTGCTTTCATGGTGTTAATGATTCCGCCGCCGCGGTTCATGATGTCCATATAGCTCATCCCGCCCATACGCCAGAGAAATTCATCTGGACGATATCCGCCAAAAACAAGGTGGGTATGGGAATCAACAAATCCGGGGAGGACCGCTTTGTGAGCAGCATCGATCTGGTTTTCCCGGGGAACTTCCTTTTCCCATTGGGCTGGGTCACCAATTCCTTTGATGATTCCATCCTCGATAAAGATGGAAGTATTTTCATAGACCTTGACATCACCCATTGCCTTGCCAAAGCAGGCCGAATGGCCTTGGGGCGTCACAATTTGGGATGCATTGCGAATCAATACTTTTTTCGTCATAGTGGGCTCCTTTTTCAGAGGGGGGAGAAGACTCCCCCATCATATCGTCAAAGAGATTGCCGCCTTAAGGCAGCAATCTCCCGACCAAAATGATGAAGTTGAAGAGGAATTGAAGGGAAACTCAATCTTTGATGACATGAGCCGTCGGATATACCTTGGCAACAGCCTCCTTGACCTTCTTATCATCAGCCAAGTAAGGAATCGTCAGGTGCCCAATCCCAGCGCGGGTACCATTGAATTCAACAGCCGTTTCCATAGCATGTTCGTTGCGGGCCCAACTGCGGCGGGCAACCCCGCTCATAACATCCCAGCTCAGTGCGCTGCGAATGATTTCATCAACTCTGTGGCTGCCGTCAAGAACAAGGCCGAAGCCGCCATTGATGGCTTTACCAATCCCGACGCCGCCGCCATTGTGGAGGGCAACAAGGCTCATGCCGCGGGCCGCGTTACCCGCATAAGTTTGAACGGCCATATCAGCCATAACGTTGGAGCCATCTTTGATGTTGCTCGTTTCACGGAACGGGGAGTCCGTACCGGATACGTCGTGATGGTCACGTCCCATCATGACAGGACCGATTTCACCTTTGCGGACCAGTTCATTGAACTTGAGGGCAATATTGACACGGCCGATTTCATCCTGATAGAGGATACGGGCCTGGGTACCAACGACCATCTTGTTCTTTTCAGCGTCGCGGATCCAGATGTAGTTATCGCGATCTTGATAGCGACGGTTCGGATCGATGCAGCTCATGGCAGCCATATCGGTCTTATGCAGATCTTCCGGCTTGCCGCTCAGGCAGACCCAACGGAACGGGCCATAGCCGTAATCAAAGAGCTGCGGTCCCATGATATCTTCGACATAGCTCGGCCAAATGAAGCCGTCCTTATCATCAACGCCGTTCTTGGAGATTTCCGTTACACCGGAATCAAAGACAGCTTTCATGAAAGAGTTGCCATAGTCAAAGAAATAGATTCCTTTGCTGGTAATGCGTTTCAGTGCATTGTAATGGGCATGGAGGGTCTTATCAACGAGTTCACGGAAATGCTTGGGATCTTCGGCAAGCATCTTCGTACGTTCTTCAAAAGTCAGGCCCTGCGGGCAGTATCCGCCGTCATATACGTTGTGGCAGCTGGTCTGGTCGGACACAAGGTCAACATGGACATCATGGTCAGCGATATATTCAAGAAGGTCGACAATGTTCCCATGATAAGCGTAGGCTTTGCCTTCCTTTTTAGCCATTGCATCCTGAGCCAATTTGATGACCTCCGGAATGGAATCAGAGACTCCCGTAATCCAGCCCTGATCAAGACGGGTCTTGATGCGGGATGCATCGACTTCAGCAATGATGGCTGCGCAGTTAGCAATGATAGCCGCCTTGCCCTGAGCGCCACTCATACCGCCCAAGCCGCTCGTGACAAAGAGTTTGCCGCCCAGGTCCCCATCTTCTGGAATCCCCAGTTTCATACGTCCGGCGTTGAGGATCGTATTGAAGGTCCCATGGACAATCCCTTGAGGGCCAATATACATCCAGCCGCCAGCAGTCATCTGACCATAGTTGGCAACGCCCATTTCTTCGGCGATTTCCCAATCATGGAGGTTATCATATTCGCCAACCATGATACCGTTGGAAATAATGACACGCGGAGCTTCCGGTTTAGAACGGAAGAGGCCCAGGGGATGACCGGATTCCATGACAAGGGTCTGATCCTGTGTCATTTCTTCCAAGTAGCGTTTGATCAGAAGGTACTGCATCCAGTCATGGCAGACGGATCCTGTTTCACCATAGGTGACCAGTTCATACGGATAGAGGGCAACTTCAAAGTCCAAGTTGTTGTCAATCATGACCTGGAAAGCTTTGCCTTCCGTGCATTTTCCTTTATATTCATCAATTGGTTTGCCATAGATGCGGCCTTCCGGGCGGAAACGATAGCCATAGATACGGCCGCGAGTCGTCAATTCTTCGAGGAACTCTGGGATAAGTTCATCATGATATTCTTCAGGAATGTAGCGCAGGGCATTTTTCAGTGCCAGTTCAGTCTGGGCAGGGCTGAGGCGGAAGCCGCGGTCAGGGGCTCTGCGGATGCCTTCCTGGAAAGGTTTCTTCGGAGGAAGTCCATTGGGGAATTCCAGTTTGATTGTCATTGCCTTTGCGATATCAGCATTTTTCATGTCGTAACCACTCCTTCTTTCACACGATATCCTGATGAACGGGGCTTTTCCCCCATCTCGTTTACGACCTTATTCTATCGATTCATCATCTAAAAAACGTCGAATTTGAACAGTCAAAGAAAATCATTTTAAAAATATTTCCGACTGTTTTTTGACGGAAAAACGCTTCACCGTCAGAAAAACCGTCCAAAAAGGAAGTACTTTTCCGCCTTATGAACAAGAGCAGCCGCCCAAGGCCGCTGCTCTTGTGTAACCGATAACTCCGGTTCAAAGTATGGATCAGAAGAACTTGAGGTCTGCCTTATCTTCAACGGCTTCAAGGATGTCACCACGCTTGACGACGTCCGTAATCTTTTCGAGTTCCTTGAACATTTCAATATCCTTATCATAAGCGATGAAGGCATTGGTCTTACGAACCGTGTCGTAAGCAGCCTGTGTACCATCACCCAGTTTGAAGCCTTCACCAGCACGCAGGTCGATAGCTTGGCAGGCGGCGAGGATTTCCGTTGCAATCACGCGGCGGACGTTGAAGCAGATTTCTCCCGCTTTGCGGGCTGCCGCAGCGCCCATGGAAACAAGATCTTCCTGATTTTCGCAGCTTGGGATGGAGTCGACCGATGCCGGATGGGCAAGAACCTTGTTTTCACTGACAAGGGCAGCGGCTGCATATTGGGTGATCATGAAGCCGGAGTTCAGGCCCGGATGAGCAACGAGGAAGGACGGGAACCCACTGAGGGAGTTGTTGATGGTCCGTTCCAAACGACGTTCCGAAACGTTGGCAATTTCCGAAAGACCAATACCAAGGAAGTCAAAAGGAAGGGCCATCGGTTCACCATGGAAGTTGCCTCCGGAGATGACTGCGCCATCAGGCAGGACAATGGGGTTATCCGTAGCGGAGTTGATTTCGATATCAACCTTTTCTTTGACAAAGCCCAGGGCATCCTTGCTGGCGCCGTGGATCTGCGGTACGCAGCGGAGGGAGTACGGATCCTGAACCTTCAGTTCCCCCTGATGGGTAACGTAGGTAGAGTTTTTCAGGAGGCTGCGGATGTTGTA
>OHHR01001019.1_pt1 | contig 14063 bp, 10 predicted proteins | sample 1568021 | NCBI WGS metagenome assembly OHHR01 (sample SAMEA3879560, study PRJEB24766) | human gut metagenome | biome: human-associated habitat; feature: feces | place: USA | collected 1985/1987 | reverse complement strand
GAGCGGAAATTTCACATCGACCCGCTTGCCTCCCCTTTCGTGCTGGAATCGTTCACGAAGTATCGGGATGGCCTCACGATGAAAGAGATTCGGGACTGGCTGAATGAAAACGGCATCAAGAACCCGGTCGGAGGCGAATTTACTTACAACAGCGTGGAGCACATGCTCAAAAACCGGCGTTATATCGGAGAACTGAAATTCCGGGATGTGGTCGTGCCGGATGCGATTCCGCCCATCGTGCCGCTGGAACTGTTCGATGATGTGCAGGAAAAGATTGCCAAAAACAAGAAAGCCCCTGCCCGAAGAAAGGCAGAGGACGATTACCTGCTGACAACCAAGCTGCACTGTGGTTGCTGCGGTGCGCTGATGTTTGGCGAAAGCGGCACAAGCCGGACGGGAGAAGTCCACCGCTACTATAAATGTGCCACGGCCAAAAAGAAGAAGGGCTGCAAGAAGAAAACTGTCCGCAAACAGTGGCTGGAAGATCTGGTGGTGAACCAGACCATGCAGCTTGTCCGGGACGATGCCGCCATGGAATCCATCATCGCCAAGGTCATGGAGCTGCAAGACCGAGAGAACACCAACCTTCCTCTCTATGAGAAACAGCTCCGGGATGCAGAATCGGGTATCCAGAATATGCTCAACGCAATTCAAGCCGGAATCCTCACCAGTTCCACCAAGGAACGGTTGGAACAGCTCGAAGAAACCAAGCGTGAGCTTGAAGCCCGCATTGCGGAAGAAAAGCTGGCAAAGCCCAAAATCAAAGAAGAATTTATCCGCTTCTGGCTGATGCGGTTCCGCAAGCTGGACATGAGCCTGAAAGACCAGCGGCAGGCATTGGTGGATACGTTCATCAATTCGATTTATCTGTACGATGATAAGGTTTTGATAACCTTTAACTATAAAGAAGGTACACAGACCATCACGTTTGAGGAAGCGGCCCAAGCCGCATCAAAGGAAAATGGTTCGGATTTGGATTGCTTTACTGCACCAAGAAAGACCCATACACATTGTGTATAGGTCTTTCTTTATTGCAGACGCCGTTTTCTGCCAGCCGGTAGAGTTCGTTTTCAGAAGCTAAGAAGCCTCAAATCATATTGCAAAAAGCAAAAACATCTTTATAATAGAGCTTGTGCCCCGGTGTGCGCGGGTACTGTTTTGGGATAAGAAAAGGGAAAAAGAAACTATGAGTTCATCCGCAAAGTCTCTGACCGAAGGGCCTCTGGCCAAACAGATCTTCCTGGTCAGCCTGCCGCTGGCCCTGTCCAATCTGCTGCAGGTGCTCTTTAATATGTCGGACGTGGCTGTGGTGGGCCGGTTCGCAGGCTCCACGGCCCTCGGCTCGGTAGGCTCCACCAGCATCTTCGTCACCCTGTTCACCGGTTTCCTCATCGGTCTGAGCAACGGCATCAACGTGCTGGTGGCCCGGTTCTACGGTGCGCGCCATGCCGACGATGTGGAGAAGACCGTCCACTCGGCTCTGCTGGTCAGCATCGCCGCCGGCGTACTGCTCCTGCTCATCGGCCTGCTGGGTTCTCCGGCCCTGCTCCATCTGCTCAACACCAAAGAAGACCTCTACCCCGGCGCTGTGCTCTACCTGCGGGTGTACTTCCTCGGTATGCCGGCGCTGGCTCTTTATAACTACGGCAACGCCATCTTCAGCGCCATTGGCGAGACGAAAAAGCCGCTGTACTACCTGTGCATCGCGGGCGTGCTGAACATCCTGCTCAATCTCTTCTTCGTCATCGTCTGCCATCTGGACGTGGCGGGCGTGGCGCTGGCAAGTGCCATCTCCCAGTGTGTCTCGGCCTTCCTTGTTCTGCGGGCGCTGACCCGCGTGCAGGACTGCTACGCCCTGGACTTCCACAAGGTCGCCCTCGACCCTGCCACCACCCAGCGCATCCTCGCGCTGGGCCTGCCCGCCGGATTCCAGAACGCCGTCTTCGCCATTGCAAACCTCTTCATTCAGGCCGGTGTCAACTCCTTTGACTCCCTCATGGTCAAGGGCAACTCCGCCGCTGCCAACGCCGACAACATGATATACGACGCAATGGCCGCGTTCTATATGGCCTGCGCCAGCTTCATGAGTCAGAACTACGGCGCGGGCAAGCCTGACCGCGTGAAGAAGAGCTACTTCATCGCCCTCGCCTACTCCTTCGGCGTCGGCCTCGTGCTGGGCGGTTCGCTGTTCATCTTCGGGCGGCAGTTCCTCGCCCTCTTCACCACCGAGGGCGCCGTCATCGATGCCGGCATGAAGCGTGTGGGCGTCATGGGCTTTGCCTACTGCATCTCGGCCTTCATGGACTGCACCATCGCGGCCTCCCGCGGCCTGGGCAAGACAGTAGTGCCGACTGTCATCGTCGTCCTCGGCTCCTGCGTGTTCCGGGTCATCTGGGTCTACACCATCTTCGCCCACTTCCATACCATCCCCTCGCTCTATCTGCTCTACCCCTGCTCCTGGACGCTGACCGCCATCGCAGAGATCGCCTACTTCATCCACGCCTACAAGGACAGCATGAAGATATTCACTCAGCCCCAGCCCGCAGAAGTCTGATAAGACACAAAAATGCCATCGCCGCGCGGCGATGGCATTTCTTTATTTCATTACTGATAATCGTGGTTGAGGAACATGGCCTTGATCTGGACGATCTCGTCGTACTCTTCCTGCTCCACCTGAACGTCGGCGTTGACCTCTTTGAGGCGGTTCTTCACAGCCTCGAGAGCTTCGGGCAGGGTGACGGCCCGGCCCTCCTGAAGAGCGTCGGTCATCTGCTTGAGCACCACAGGGTGAGCGTAGATGTCCGGCACCGGGAAGTTCCCGCCGGGATAGGCTTTGATGTACTCAGCCATGGCCGCTTCGGCCTTGTCGGCACGCTTCATGATGGCGTTATGGTTGTTGTGGGCCGTAGGCATCATGTTGTAGCTGGAGAAGAGGAAGATGGCCGCAAAGCCGAACAGCGCAAAGTAGATGCCGTAGTTTCCGGTGTGGTTGATGATGCTCTGGATGCCATAGGCCGCAGACACCACGCCGAACAGACTGATGATGAGGGCCACATATTTATACACCGGCTTGCTCTGCAGCTGGGCGCGCTTGCGGCGCTCGGCGGCGCTGAGCTCTTTGGCAAGCTCCGGTTTCTTGGCGAGGTAGTCCGATGCGCGCTTGAGCTGGCCCACGCTCTGCTCTGCCTCTTTCGAGAGCTGGGGCAGCCTCCGGGCGGCTTTCTCGGCCTTCTGGCGGGCAATTTCCGCCTCGCCTGCGGCGCTCAGACGCGGGATGTTGGGCTGTTCTTTCGCCAGAACTTCCAGCAGGGCGTCCACATCCCGCTCGTCCTTGAAGTTGCACTGCTTCTGCTTGCCGCCGTCGTACTCCACCACGAGGTAAGCCATCGAGGCAAACATCCCCTTGCCGGAGAAGCCTCCCTGGCTCATGGCCACCCGCTTGAACACGCGGCTGATGCTGCCATAGGGCAGATAATACCGGCGGTCGATGTAGAAGCTGTTGAGGTAGAGGGCCTTTTTGCCCACACCGCAGGGGCCGATCTTTTTGCAGGCTTTCTTATCGGCTTCCAGCGTTGCTTTGTCCAGATGGGCGAGGCCCAGTTGTGCAGGATGAAACAGCATAGAGAATCCCCTTCTTCCATTTCTTTCCCTCATTCTGCCACTCTGAGCCGAAAAAAGCAAGAGGCAGTTTCAGATGACCTTCTGCTCAAGCCATTTTCCCCGGACAAAACGCACCATAAAGCAGATGGAGCGGAACGCCCAGTCGAGATACATCCCCATCCAGATGCTGAGCAGTCCGCCGCCCATCTTCAGGACCCACAGGTAGCAGAAGCCCACGCGGAACACCCACATGGACACGATGCTGACGGTCATGGTGTTTCTTCCGGCCGCTTTCGCCTTCTCGTTCCGTGCGGTCGGCATGTATCGGACGGAGGATCTGGTCAATCCCCACGCGTCGGTCCAGGCGGCGGCGGTTGCGGCGCTGTGTTTCATTCCGGTCGTCGCCGCGCAGCCGCAGTTGTTGCTGCCGCTGATGCTCACCTTCCTGGGATTCCTGCTGTTCGTCCGCTCCCATAAGCCCGCGTTGCTTCTGATTCCGCTTCCGGCGGCGTTCGTATGCGCGCCGACGTTGGTCAATGCCGTTCGTTTCGCTTCCGACGGTACATGGCGTCAGCTGTTCGGCAGCGTCATGCTGCCCTCCTCCGCGCATGATGGCAAACCGGTCGTCGCGAATCTGTCCGATCTGTTGCTGCGGGTGTTCGGCATCGGCGCCGACGGTGGCGCATGGCGGTATGTGGCGGTTTCCATACTGGCGTTGATCGTATTGCTGGCCGCGGTGTCATTGGTGTTGCCTTTCGTGCTGCGCGTGTCCCGTATGATGTGGGTCGCCGTGTTCGCGGGATTGGCGACGGCCTTGCTGTCCGCGGCGATTGCGGTGGCCGTCGATGTGGATGGTCCGGTCTCCGGTTCCATGCTTCCGGGAACCACATATGCGATGATGGGCTTGCTCGCCTGCATCTGCATGATGTCGGGCGGCGCGGTTCGACGTTTCGTCATGCTGAGACAGCATGAGAAGACCGGCGCCGTCGAAATCGAAGGACGTGGCTCGAAGGCAGTGTCGATTGCCTCGCATGTGGGTCGTGCCGTATTGGTTTGCCTGCTGGCCGTCTCCGTCGTGGCCTGTGCGGGATTCAACTATGTCGAATGCGATCACAGCCAGGTAAAGACCAGCGATGCTGGACTGCCGATGGTGGCGACCGATTTCCTTGGGCAGGATGATGCACGTCGCGTGCTTGCCTTGCGTGCCGATAGCGCCGAATCGGTCAGTTACAGTGTGATGCGTACCGGTCGTGGCGACTTGATTGACAGCTCTCCCGCGCAACGCGTCGAAGTGGTTTCGGGACGTTCCGACGGGTCCAGCAGAACCATTGCGCAGGATTGCGCCCAGTTGCTGGCCAATGCCGATTCCGATGCCATCAACGAGCTTGGCAAGTTGGGTTTCGGCGGCATTTACGTTATCAAGCAGAACGGCGACAAAGCGCAGCGAGAGGCCTCGAACCAGCTCAATTCGAACATTGGAGCCTCCGACGGGACACAGAATGTCGTCAGTCTGGATAATGGCACGTATTATCGTTTGACGGTTCAGGATCTATCCAAGCAGCATATCGATCGAAGCGGGCTTGATAAGGCCGGCTCAAGTGTGTGGCGTCGTTCATGGCTGTGGTGCATGGGCGTCGTTCTTGTAGCGTATTGCCTGGTGGCGCTTCCGCGCATTCGTCGTCAGGGTCTGGAGGAAGCATGAGCAGACATTCTCGTCCCAATACGCCTTTGCGTATTGCGCTTGCCGTAATCTCGGTGTTGCTCATCGTGGTCCTGATGGCCGTGACGCTCATATACCGGCCATCATGGCTGCATGTGGACACGCCCACGGTGGAACGCTCCTCGGTGGGTCGTACCGTCAGCCCCCGGCAGCGGCAGACGTACTGCCCGTCTCGCATGACCATTGCCGATACCGATGCCTATGGAGATAGCGAATACCAAGCATCCAACGGCAATATCGCGTCTTCCGCGAGATACGCCGCCTTCGGTTCGGTGTTCCATTCATCCGTCGCCTCGATGGGAGCCGACATGACGGCATCCGTGTCGATGCTGGACAAAAAAGACGACTCGTCCGATGACATCTTTGTGGCTTCCGGCAATGTCGATGACGGCTCCCGATTGCAAGACACGCGTCTGCTGACGGCTTCGAACGGTACCGGCGCGGTTTCCTCAGTGATGTCATGGGCCACGGACGGTGATTTGAAGGGCGTATCAGCAGCCTCCTGCGTCGTGCCCGCGCTGAAACAGGCGTTCCTGCTTTCCGGTACGAAGACCGGCTTGACGCAACAGCTTGTTGTGGCCAATCCCTCCGCCAAGGACACATCGGTGACCATCAGAATCTGGGGCTCCGACAAATCCGGCGCGCTGGCGCTCTCCACCGGATCGACGCTGACCGTGGCCTCAGGCAAGGAAACGGTACTGAATCTTTCCGCAGCTGCTTCCGGCCAAGACGCGCTGTATGCCACGGTGACTGGAACGGACACTCCTGTGGCCGCAATCGTCCGCACCGTCTCCATGGACGGATTGACCTCAAAGGGATCGGATTACGCGCTTCCGAATAACGCTTCCGCGAAATCTCTGGCCCTCTACGGCTTGAATGGCGGAGACCATGCGACACTGTACCTGTATACGTCCCGCAAAACGGATGTCACCGTATCCTGGATCGACTCCAAGGGGGCGCAGCAGACCAATCAGCAGGAGCTGAAGGCGAACCGCGCGTCCGCCATCGATCTTGGAGACGTTCCAAAATCCGCTACCGGCATCGCCATAGCCGCTTCCGAACCGGTGTCTGCCACGGCGAAGATTTCAGACGATGGCCCCGATGGGCAGTCCGATTTCGCCCTAGTCAATGCGTCCGCTCCGGCGAAGATCTCCGCCATCGCGGTTCCTGACCAATCCACCGCGACGGTAGGCTTCGTCAACACCGCGGATGGGGATCGGACCGCGATCGTGACGGCTTACGACACGGACGGCAAACAAGTGGACAGGCGTGAAATCGCCATCCGTCCCTCGGCCTCGACGTCGGTGCGCATCGCCGATATTAATGATGGCGATGTCGCCGCCATCCGTTTGAAGGATCCCGCCCAAGCCGTGGTCTGGAATCTTCGTGTCGGACAGAAAGATGTGTCCGGTGCGAAACTCGCCGGACTTGCCATCATCGGCGCCGTCGATTTGAAGGAGGCCAGAGAGCAGGTCTGGGCGAATCAGGATATGACTGTTGTCCGTTGAAAGTCACATGCCCCAATCAGGATCTATTTCTTCCGGACGGCGTCCGTAGATTTCCGCCAGACGTGAGACCACCTCGTCCCTGATTGCGAATTGCAGGTCCATACGGTTACGGGCATGCGATTGCAGCGGCATGCGGTACAGCACGATACGGGGTGGAATGCCGTGCCCGGCGGGAAATGACTGCGATCCAAGATGCGGAACGTCCTCCCAAAGCGCGGGATCGGATGGCGGAACATCCTCCACAGCGAATTGGACCGGAGCTATGAGCTCAGGCCATGCCCCGTTGAGTCTGCGGATTTGCGCCACCAGCATATCGTCGAACATACCGCTTCTGGTACGGTACCGGGGCAGTCTGGTACCAAACATGGGCGTACGCGTGCCACGTCCATGGCGGTTGCGGTATATCGGGGTCTCCCAAGGCATCTGTTGCATGGTTTCTACCTTATCAGGGCTTATTCGAAACATGCGATACCATGGTATGGGCTGCTCGACAAGGGGAGAAATGATCATGGCGGATATTTCCGTACCTTATTGGAACATCGTTGATGTCAACATGCTGTGCGAAGGCGCGCGGCTGATTGGGTTTGACCTCGACAACACGTTGGCGCGGTCCAAGAAACCTATGAAAGCGGACATGGCCGAATGCTTCTCTGCATTGACATCATTGATTGACGTCGCGGTGATCACCGGCGGCAAATACTCGTTGCTGCAAAGTCAGGTGGTGGACAGGCTGTCCGACCATGCCGACAAGTCGAAACTTCACCTCATGCCGACCAGCGGAACCCGCTACTACCGGTGGGACGGGCAACGGTGGGGGAAAGTGTTCTCCCACGATCTAAGCGACGAGGACCGTGCCAAGGCGAAGGAATCGCTGGAACGGAATGCTCGTGAGCAAGGCATTTGGGCCACTCATGTCTGGGGCGAGCGCATCGAGGACAGAGGCAGTCAGATCACCTTTTCCGCATTGGGGCAGCTTGCCCCCGTCGAGGCCAAGGAGGCTTGGGACCCCACCAACGAGAAGAAGAACCGATTGGCCTGTGCGGTTGCTGCCGAACTACCGAATCTTGAAGTAAGACCTGGAGGCTCCAGCAGTGTTGATATCTCACAGCGTGGCGTCGATAAGTCGTTCGCCGTCCGTGAACTCGCGGATATTCTCGATATCGAGGTCGGCCAGATCGTGTTCATCGGAGACCGGATGGAACCCGACGGCAATGATTATCCCGCGGCGAAGGCCGGCACAAGGGCTGTCAAAGTGAACGGTCCCGCGGATACCGTGAAATTATGCGGCGAGATCATTGCCAGATTGTCCCGATGACGGAGCCGGTGTGAATCTGATGGCGGGCTCATTCGCGCATATGGCGAATCTGTTGTTCCCACGAGGCTGTGCGGGATGCGACAAGCCTGATGACGTGTTGTGCGATGCCTGTCTTGCGTCATTCGACTGCGAACTGTCCCAACCATTGGAAACGGCTGAGATGGGTCGATGGTTCGCGTGCGGATGGTATCGGGGTGCCGCCAGACAGTCGATTCTGGCATGGAAAGACCACGGAGACGAGGAATGCGACCGTCCGTTCTCGGATGCGTTGTGCAGGCTTGCGGAACGCGCCGGTGTGATTGACGCCATGGATGGCGTTCGTGAGATCTGCGATACCATACTGGTCGTTCCCGCGCCGTCGTCGATTGCTTCCATGCGTCAGCGCGGACGACGGCACATGATGCCGCTGGCAAAACGGTTGTCGGCGTTTCTACGGTGCCGGACAGGTTTCCGCGTACAGGTATGCGATGCGTTGACGAACAAAGGAATCAAAGGCAAATCCGTCGAGACCAAGGGCACGGAACAGAGGGCGCAACGCCTTAAGGGGCATGTCATGGTTCGTCCGGGCGTCACCCTTCAAAACAAGGCGGTGATTCTGGTGGATGACATCGTCACCTCTGGAGCCACCATGCGTCGTTGTGTTGACGCTCTAACTTCACAGGGAGCTTTGGTCATTACCGTGCTGGCGTTGGCACACACTCCGGCCGGCAGACCTTTGACGGCGTAAATCGTCACTCGTCATCGGAAATGTGATATTTCGGCAAAGTGATTTCGAAATCGGCGCCGCGCGGATCATCCACCACTCGTACCGTGCCGCCATGCAACTGCGCCGCCCATCGGGCGATTGACAGTCCAAGACCGGTTCCTCCCGATTCGGTACCTGGTCCCGTCTTGCCTTTGACGAATCGACGGAAGATATCGGACCGCGCTTCTTGGGGAATCTGCGAGCCGAAGTTGACGACATTCGTCACAATCGTGCCGAAATCCTTGTTTTCATGCGCTTCGATGAGCACCGCGGTATTGTCTGCGGAGTGTTTGAGCGCATTGGCGATGATATTGGTGAACAACTGGCGCAGACGATCCTGATCGCCTTCCATTTCGATGTCGTCGGGCACGTGGATTTCGATATTGTGGGCATGCCCGGCATCGGCGATTTCCAACGGTTCCACGGTTTCGTCGATGAAATCCGCGAAATTGAATTTATCGATCTGCAGGCTCGCCGCACCGGCTTCCATGCGGGACAAATCAAGCAGAAACGCGATCAGATCCGACAAACGGTGCGTTTGGTTGAGAATGCTTTCCAGATTCGATGGGGTCGGTTCCACAACGCCGTCGGCCATGTTCTCGACCATGGCCTGCAACGCGGATACAGGCGTACGCAGCTCGTGGCTCACATTGGCTACCATGTCCCGTCTCATCTGGTCGGCATGCTGCAGTTCCTCCGCCATCTCATTGAAAGACAAAGCCAGCTGTCCGACCTCGTCGCGGCTGTTGGCATCGACATGCACCCGGACGGTGTAGTCGCCGTCCGCCATAGCCTCCGCGGCATCTCGCATCTCGCGCAGGGGAGAGGTGAGTCCTCTAGAGAAGAAATAGGTGATGCCCAAAGCCACGGCAAGGGTGATCGGCATGGCTATCCACAGGCTCAATCCGACTTTGAGCAGGAACCAAGCCATGATGAATGCGATGATGGTGGAAATGGTGATCAGCACGCTCAATTCCATTTTGAGCGAAGAGAACAAACCAATAGGGCGTTCGGTATCCAACGGATTGACCGAACGCCCTGGTTTTGAATCAGTGGTACGCATACCACCAAATCTTAGCGCATCATACTATTCTTCCGGCGGCTCGAACGCGTAGCCTACGCCATGCACGGTTCGAATGGTCTTCGAACCCAGCTTGTGACGTAGCGCCTTGACATGCGAATCCACAGTACGGGTGCCGGACGCATCCACCCAATCCCACACTTCCTCGAGCAGCTTCTCGCGAGTGAGCACGGACTTCGGCTTGCGGGCCAAAGTGGCCAGCAAATCAAATTCCGTTGGGGTCAAATGCACCTGCTCCCCATTGACGGTGACGATACGCTGGGCCGGATCGATGACCAGAGAGCCGAAATCAAGCAGTTTCTCGTTTTCGGAGTTCTTGGCGATGACCTTCGCCCTGTCCACACGACGAAGTAGCGCCTTGCACCGGGCGATGAGCTCGCGCATGGAGAACGGCTTGGTCATGTAATCGTCGGCTCCGGCACCAAGACCGATGACCTTGTCGGCCTCGTCGTCTCGCGCCGTCAGAATCAGCACAGGCACAGGACGTTCAGCCACGATGCGCTTGGTGGCCTCAAGACCATCCATCACGGGCAGCATGATATCCATGATGACCAGATCCGGACGGAGCGTGGAAGCGGCCTGGACGGCGCTGGCGCCGTCGGAAGCCACGCGCGCGGTCCAACCCTCCGCAGTGATGCGCTGCGCGATGGCGGTGGCCAAGGTCGGTTCATCTTCGACCACCAGAACGGTACGTGGAATTACTGTGGATTGTGCTGATGAATTGAGCATAGCGTTCCGCCTTTCTCAGAGTTCCGGCTTCAAGAATACTGCTCCCAGTGCCGGAACGGTGATTTTCGCGGACCAATCACGGGAATGATACTCACCCTTGACCGCCTTGAAGGTGCCGTTGTGAATATCGGAACCGCCGTACTTCTTATCGTCCGTGGTCAGCACTTCGGTCCACTTGCCGCCCTTGGTGAGCGGAACCTGGTAATCCTCCCATGCCTCGCCCGAGAAGTTCACGACAACGACCATCTGCTCGTCATCCTTGCCGATACGCACGAAGCTGAGCGTGTTATGGTCGGCGTCATCGCTGGTCAGCCATTGGAATCCGGCAGGATCGAAGTCCTGGCTCCACAATGCGGGAGACGCCTTGTACAGGGTGTTCAGGTCGGCGACGAGCTTCTGCACGCCACGGTGGTCAGGCCAATTGAGAGCATCCCAATCCACCGAACCGTCATGATCCCATTCGCCGTACTGCGCCACCTCATTGCCCATGAAGGAGAGCTTTTTGCCCGGATGGGCCCACTGGTAGGCGAACAGCGCGCGCACGCCGGCATAGCGCTGCCAGTCATCGCCCGGCATCTTGCCGAACAGCGAGCCCTTGCCGTACACGACCTCGTCGTGGCTGATCGGCAGCACATAATGCTCCGAGTATGCGTACACCATGGAGAAGGTGATCTCGTTGTGGTGCCACTTACGGTTGATCGGCTCCTCGTGCAGATACTGCAGGGTGTCGTGCATCCAACCCATGTTCCACTTGAGGCCGAAGCCCAAACCGCCGGCATCGGTCGGTGCGGTGATGCCGGGATACGCGGTGGATTCCTCGGCGATCATCATGATGCCCGGATTGTTCTTGTACGCGGTCGCCGTGGCTTCCTTGAGGAAGTCGATGGCCTCGAGGTTCTCTCGTCCACCGTAGATGTTCGGATGCCACTGGCCCGGCTTGCGGCTGTAATCCAAGTACAGCATCGAGGAGACCGCGTCCACGCGCAGCGCGTCGATATGGTACTCGTCCAGCCAGAAGCAGGCGTTGGCCACCAGGAAGTTGCGCACTTCGCGGCGTCCGAAATTGAACACGTAGGTGCCCCAATCCGGATGCTCGCCACGGGTCGGGTCCGGATCCTCGTACAGAGGCGTGCCATCGAATCTGCCAAGGGCGAACGCGTCCTTCGGGAAATGCGCCGGAACCCAGTCCATGATTACGCCGATGCCGGCCTCGTGCATCTTCTCGACGAGATACTTGAAGTCGTCAGGGCCGCCAAGGCGCGAATCAATCGCGTAATAGCCGGTTACCTGATAACCCCACGAGCCGGAGAAGGGATGCTCGGCCAGCGGCATGAATTCCACATGGGTGAAACCTTCCTTCTGGACGTAGGGGACCAGCTTGTCGGCCAGTTCGCGATAGTTCTTCACATCCTTGCGCCAGCTAGAGGCATGGACCTCGTAGATGCTGACCGGACCGTTGTGCGGGTCGGTCTTGGCTCGCTGGTCCATCCAGTTCTCGTCATGCCACGCATGGACGGAGTCGACGACGATGGAACCGGTGCGCGGCGGAATCTCATGCGAACGCTCCATCGGATCGGCCTTCATGACCCATTCGTTGTTGGCGTTGAGGATCTCATACTTGTAAATCGTTCCCGCTTCGACACCAGGAATGAATAGCTCCCAGACTCCAGAGGAGCCCAGTTCACGCATGGCGTGGGTGCGTCCGTTCCAGCCGTTGAAATCTCCCACCACACGTACCGCATGGGCATTCGGAGCCCACACGGTGAATGCGGTGCCCACCAGCTGTTCGCCCTTGACGACGTCATTGGAGCCCAACGGATCGTCATAGCGCAGCACGCGCGCTCCCAAAGCCTCCCAAAGGCGCTCATGGCGTCCCTCGCCAAACAGGTACATGTCCAAATCGCCGATGGTGGGCAGATAACGGTACGGGTCGTCGGACACCACGGTGGAACCGTCTTCATATTCGGTGCTGATGCGATAATCGGGCACGTCGAAGCCGTCATCGGTCTTGATGGCCGGAATGAGTGCCATGAAAACGCCATTGTGTTCATGCACCGCCTGGGTTCGGGCATTTTCGGTGATGATCGTCACGGATTTCGCCAACGGACGAAGCACGCGGATCGTGACGACATCCTCATGCTCGTCGGGACCGAGATGCCCGCCGAGCACCTCGTGTGGATTGTAGAACGTACCGTTGCTTACTGCATCCAGGTCGCCCTGTGCAACAGGAACGGCAACGCTATCTTCTTTGATCTTGGATTCTGTAGCCATGGGAAAAGTGTAAGCATGAAATGCTTGAAAATTGGCCCGTGTCGCGTCTTTTTTTTGGTTTTTTGGCGGATTTTTAGGCAAGTCCAACCCTGATGGCACAATAATTCGGGTTTTGTGTAAGCTTTTCACGGAGGATTCATGGGTTACAAGGTCGGCGACATGGTCGTCTATCCGCGTCACGGCGCAGCGAAGGTGGAGGCCATCACCGAGCGAACGGTCAAGGGTGTGACCCGAGAATATCTGCAGCTGTCGGTGCTGTCGTCCGACGGGCTGGTCATCAATGTTCCGGTGGAGAACGCCAAGAAAGTGGGTGTCCGAGACATCGTCGGCGCCAAGGAGGTCGCGAAGGTCTTCGAGATTCTGCGTACTCCGATCATCGAAAAGGAAATGAACTGGTCCCGCCGGTACAAGCTGAACGTTGAGAAGATCGCCACCGGCGATGTGAATAAAATCGCCGAAGTCGTGCGAGACCTCGCCCAGCGTGATGTCGACGAGCATGGGCTGTCCGCCGGTGAGAAGCGCATGCTCACCAAGGCTCGCAGCATCCTGACTTCCGAGATCGCGTTGTCGGAGCATCTTGATGAGAATGAGGCCCAGCGTCTGCTTGACGTGAACCTTGGTTATGAACCGCCGCGCCCTGGCGACGAGGATCATCACACCGAAGCTCCTGAAGAGGCGGCCATGGACACTTTGGCGCGCGTCGAGGCGGAGAACAAGAAGTCCAAGAAGAAGTAAGGGAATTTCCATGCGTATCGGTCAGGGATTTGACGCCCATCGATTCGCGTCCCATGATGCAGGCAAGCCGTTATGGCTTGCCTGTTTGCGTTGGGATGGTGACGGCATCGAAGGTGATTCGGACGGTGATGTCGCAGCCCATGCGTTGATTGACGCGTTGCTTTCCGCAGCCGGATTGGGTGATATAGGCATGCTTTTCGGTGTCGGTTCCGATTCCGCCGGTGCCGGCAAGCACGGCGACGAGATGCTCCGCGCGACGGTTGCGTATTTGCGTGCGCATGGCATGAGGCCGGTGAGCGCAAGCGTGGTCGTCGTGGCCAATCGTCCGAAAATCGGCAAGCGTCGTGACGAGGCGCAAC
>OHHR01001004.1_pt1 | contig 14225 bp, 10 predicted proteins | sample 1568021 | NCBI WGS metagenome assembly OHHR01 (sample SAMEA3879560, study PRJEB24766) | human gut metagenome | biome: human-associated habitat; feature: feces | place: USA | collected 1985/1987 | reverse complement strand
TGGCGTTTGCCACGGCGTTGCCGATGACATCGCCCAGACCGGAGTTCTGCAGCATGTAGCGCAGCACGCCGCCGCAGGCAGTGACCAGCAGGATCATGCCGGTGGGCTCAAGGGACTTGGTCATGATCTTTTCCAGCTGGGCATTGTTATAGCCGTGACGGGTGCCCAGCAGATACATAGCAGCGATGGTAGCCAGCAGCAGAGCCATGAAGGGCTCACCGAGGAAGGCCAGAACGGGCTGGATGCCAGCCAGAGCGGGCACCACCTTTGCCACAGAGTTTGCAATGATGAGGACCAGCGGGATCAGGATGATGCCCACGATGGTGCCAAACTTGGGCAGCTTGCTCTCGTCGATGTCTGCCTGCTGTGCAACGTGCTCGGGCACCTCGATCATATACTTCTTGCCGCAGATGGAGCCCCAGATGGGACCGGCAGCGATCATGGCGAAGATGCCGCAGAAGATGCCGATGAGAATGACCCAGCCCAGATCAACGCCCAGCATGCTGGCCACCAGAACGGGGCCCGGCGTGGGAGGGATGAAGGCGTGGCCGACAGCCAGACCGGCCAGCAGGGGGATGACATAGTACAGGACCGAGCGCTTGGTGCGCTTTGCCAGAGAGAAGGCCAGCGGGATCAGGATGATCAGACCGGCATCAAAGAACACCGGCATGGCCACCACCAGACCTGTGATACCCAGCGCCCATGCGGCTTTTTCGTCGCCGAACTTGCGCACCATGGTCACGGCCAGCGTCTGTGCGCCGCCGGATTCTTCCAGAATGGCACCGAACATGGAGCCAAGGCCCACCAGAAGAGCGATGCCCTTTAAGGTGTTGCCGATGCCTTCGTTGACCGAGCCGATGATGTCAGACAGGGGCATACCGGCCATCAGGCCGATGCCCACCGCACCGATCAGGATGGAGATCATGGCGTGGACTTTAAACTTGATGATAAGGATGAGCAAAAGGATTAGGCCCGCCACCGCGGCGAACACGAGCCGCGCGGCGTCCGGGGTTGCAACAGCTGTCATAAACGTTTCCTCCATTTTTTGATGTTTTGTGTGCTTTGGGTCTTATTTCAGCGCCGTCCCCGCAGACGGACACCGGATCTCGATGGTTTTTATAGACGAAGCAATATCCGCTTTTTTGTTTTTGGCGTAACTTTATCCAGACCGTTCAGCAAAACAACGCTGAACAGTTGATTTTTTGTTTTTTGGTTTTTATCGCAAACGAAGCGTTTTTACTCCATATATGCACCCTTCATGGGGCTGACGGCGTGCTGAGAGTAGAGTTTCAGCAGGCCCTTGGTGTACTTGGGAGCCTTGGGCTTCCAGTTGGCACGGCGCTGGGCAAGGATGGTCTCCATCTCTTCGGGGGTCTTTTCCTCACCGTTCACGCCCACGATGGCAAGCTGGCGGTTCGGCACATCGATGCGGATGAGATCGCCCTCTTCCACCAGAGCGATGGGGCCGCCCACAGCGGCCTCCGGGCTGACATGGCCGATGACCGGGCCGCGGCTTGCGCCGGAGAAGCGGCCGTCGGTGATGAGCGCCACGCTGGAAGCCAGCTTCGGGTCGGCGCAGATGGCCTCGCCGGTGTAGAACATCTCGGGCATGCCGCTGCCGCGGGGGCCTTCGTAACGGATGAAGATGGCATCTCCGGGCTGGACCTGCTTGTTCAGAACGGCGCTGATGCACTCTTCCTCGCTGTCAAAGGGCTTTGCGCGCAGAGTGGCATGGAACATGTTCTTGGGGCAGGCGGTGTGCTTGATGACACTGCCCTCCGGGGCCAGATTGCCCTTCAGGATAGCGATGCTGCCGTCGGTGCCCTTGGCGTTGTCAAAGCTGTGGATGATATCCTCGCGGGTGACCTTGATGCCCAGACCCTTGGTCTTTTCCTGCAGGATCTCGTCGCAGTGCTCGTAGAAGCCGTTCTTCTTCAGCTCTTCCAGGTTTTCGCCCAGCGTCTTGCCGGTGACAGTCATCACGTCCAGATGCAGCATGGACTTGATCTCTTCCATCACGCGGGGCACGCCGCCTGCATAGTAGAAGTACTGTGCGGGCCAGTCGCCGGAGGGACGGATGTTCAGCAGATAGTGTGCGCCGCGGTGCATCCGGTCAAAGGTGTCGGCATCGATCTCAAAGCCGAACTCGTGTGCAATGGCGGGCAGATGCATGGTGGCATTGGTGGAGCCGGAGATGGCGGCGTGCACCATGATGGCGTTTTCAAAGCTCTTCATGGTGACGATGTCCTTGGCCTTGATGCCCTCGGCCACCAGCTTCATCACCTGAACGCCGGCATCATAGGCAGCCTGCTTCAGCTCCGGGGCGGTGGCGGGCATCAGGGCGGTGCCGGGCAGCATCAGGCCCAGAGCCTCGGCCATGATCTGCATGGTAGAAGCGGTGCCCATAAAGGAGCAGGCGCCGCAGCTGGGGCAGGCATTGTGCTTGTAGTAGTCCAGCTGCTCGTTGGGGATCACGCCCGTCTTTTCCCATGCGTCGAACTTGCCGATCTGTTCCAGCGTCAGCAGGTCGTTGATGGCGCAGGCGGGGTCGTTGACCACGTACTTCTTGGGCAGGGTGTGGGCTTCCATCACGCCGCCGGTGACCACGATGGCGCTCATATCCTTCAGGCGGCCAATGCTCATCAGCATGGCGGGCATGGACTTGTCGCAGCTGGCGATGAATACGCCGCCGTCGTACACGGTGGCGTTGGCCTGAGCTTCCACCAGATTCACGATGGCATCACGGTGGGGCAGCGAGTAGTTGATGCCGTCGTGGCCCTGTGCGATGCCGTCGCACATATCGGTTGCAAAATAGCGTGCAGCCTTGCCGCCGTGGGTGTTGACTGCCTGTACAGCCTCCTTCACGAACTGATCCAGATGGGCGCTGCCGGGGTGGCTGTCGCCAAAGGTGCTCTCCACCATGATCTGGGGCTTTGCAAGGTCGTCCACCTTCCAGCCCATGCCGATCTTCAGCGGATCGTTTTCCGGTGCCAGTTTACGCACTGCCTGAGAACGCAGTTCCATAATCATACCTCCAAAATGCTCTTTTCCTGCTTTGCAAATCGTCCTTTTGACTGTCGGACATCTTACATGTTCATTTTAATCGAATCCCGCCTCGTTTGCAAGTTGTCGCAGTCAGAACCCACTTTATAACAATAACCAGCCCAGTTTTTCGTGCATATTGCTCTGAAATCTTGGATACATCATATAATCTAACCAGTTTTCCGACTTTTCTGTGTCATTCGTCTTAAAAAGTCGTCAGACAACTTCAGGCATAAAAAGTCCCCGCACAGCCCTTGCACTGTGCGGGGACGCGAAATGCGGCGGCATCAGGTTTCCCATTCGCCGTCGTAAAGCTTTCGGATGCAGTTGCGGTTGAAGTTCAGGTGCATCACCATGGCAGACCGGGCGCCAATGGGGTCATGCCGGGCAATGGCTTCGGTGATCATGCGGTGGGTCAGGATGGTCTCCTCCGTCAGCTTTTTGTGGGTGACATTCACGAACATCATGACCGCCGTATCGATAATGGGGATCAGCTGCTCCACCACCATGTTCTTGCTGCTCTCTGCGATGCAGGTGTGGAACGCGATGTCGTCCTCGATGTACAGATCACCGCTGTGGATCTTGCTCTCCACCCGGTCGCACAGGCGCTGGATGCGCTCAATGTCCTCGTCGGTGGCGTTTAAAGCTGCCATCTCGGCCATGCCCGGTTCCAGCAGCAGGCGCACGTTCACCAGATCCAGCGCCAGTGCGTTCTTGTCCTGCACGCTGCGCAGGTTCAGTGGGTCCGAAAGGCCCTTGGCAGTCGTGACCACATAGGTGCCGGAGCCGCGCCGCACCTCCACGATGCCCTTGCTGGAAAGCAGCTTCACCGCTTCGCGCACCGTGCTGCGGCCCACACCGAATTTTTCGCCCAGCTCAAATTCATTGGGCAGCTTGGCTCCCGGCTCCAGCGGGGTATCCAGAATATAGTGGTAAATTTCGTCCTCCACCTGCTCGGCCAGAAGCTTGTTTTTCAGATGGGAAAATTCGCTCATGGTTGTTCCCTCCCCTGTTTTTTAATTTATTATAAGGCAGGGCAGCAGACAAAAGCAAGGGCTGTCCTCATTCACAGACAGCCCTTGCTTTTGGGTATTTTATTCGTTTGCGGCCTTTTCCAGCTCCGCTTCCTCTGCGGCGGCTTCGGCCTCCTCCTGCTTCTGGTACTCCAGGAAAGCCGACCACATGGGTTCAATGTCCCTGCCCTTCACCCGGCGGTCGAAGTAGTTGCGAGTGATGTCCACCACAGTGCCGGACAGCACCAGCACGCCGATCAGGTTCGGGATCATCATCAGACCGTTGAAAGTGTCGGAAAGATCCCACGCAAGGCCCAGCTTCATGGTGGCACCCACCACGGTCATGCATACAAAGACCACCTTGTAGATGCGGCTGCCGGTGGTGCCGAAGAGATACTCCACGGCCTTGGTGCCGTAGTGGCTCCAGCCCAGCGTAGTGGAGTAGGCAAACAACAGAATGGAAACAGCAATGAACTTGGGGCCAAAGCTGCCAAATGCGGCGGTGAAGGCCTGACCCACCAATGCGTTGTCCTGCACACCGGCCAGTACAGCGCCGCTCTGCAGGTCCACCACGCCGGTGGTCAGGATGACCAGAGCAGTGAGCGTGCAGACCACGATGGTATCGGCAAACACCTCAAACACGCCCCACATGCCCTGATGCACCGGCTCCTTGACGTTGGAAGCGGAGTTGACCATGACGGCAGAGCCGAGACCGGCTTCGTTGGAGAAGGCACCGCGCTTGAAGCCCCAGGTGATGGTCTGGCTGATGCCGTAGCCCAGCGCACCGCCGCCTGCCGCGTTCAGGTTGAACGCACCCTTGAAAATAGCCGCAAATGCCGCTGGGATGTTGCCCGCGTGCAGCACTACGATGATGAGCGCGCCTGCAATGTAGAACAGGGCCATGAGCGGCACCAGCTTTTCGGTAACAGCGGCAACGCGCTTCAAACCGCCAATGACGATAAGGGCCGTGACCACCATCAGGCACAGGCCGGTGACGAGGGTCGGCACGCCAAAAGCAGCGTTCATGTTGCCCGCGATGGAATTGATCTGGCTCATGTTGCCAATGCCGAAGGAAGCCAGAATGCAGAAGCAGGCAAACAACACTGCCAGCACCTTGCCCAGCTGTTTGCAGCCCTTCTTTGCGCCAAGACCATCGGTGAGGTAGTACATGGCACCGCCCGACCACTCGCCTTTTTCGTTTTTGCGGCGGTAGTACACGCCCAGCACATTCTCCGAAAAGCTGGTCATCATGCCCAGCAGGGCCATGACCCACATCCAGAAGATGGCACCCGGCCCACCGGAAACGATAGCCGTTGCTACACCCACGATGTTGCCGGTGCCGATGGTGCCCGCCAGCGCCGTGCACATGCTCTGGAACTGGCTGATGGCCATATCCTCCTTGCTGGTGTGCGCGGTGATGTCCTTGTTGGTGAAGATCGCGCCGATGGTGTGCCGGAGCCAGTAGCCCATTTTGCGGAACTGGAAAAAACCCGTGCGGGCGCTCATCCAGAAGCCGGTGCAGAACAGCAGTGCCAGACCAAACGGCCCCCACACCACGCCATTGATGGCATTGTTCACCTGCGTGATCATCTCGACCATTCTCTCTTTCCCCCTATACACAAAACAAAAGCGGACAGAACCCACCAAAGGCTCTGCCCGCAAAATTCGGAGCGCTCTCATTTTCCGCAGCCGGGGTGCGCCGCATTCCCGGCTGCGCCCCATTGCGCAAAGACGATGGCTCTGTCCTTTTGCCTGAGAGATACAGCCGCTTTCCCTGCGGCCTTACACCTTCGGCACCCACTTTACAAGCGGGCTTCTCCAGAGTGCACGGTCTTTCCCCGCCGTGCACGTCTTTTTCAGTTCTTCCGGCGCACAGTTGTACGCGATAGAAAGACTATACCATATTCTGTCCTTGTGTGCAAGACATTTTGTATATCATACGCTGCTTTTTCATCTGTTATGCCGACAGATGAATTTTGTTTTGGTATTACTTTTATCCTTCCTCATCATAGCGCTGCCATAAATTTATTTTACTTTTCTTTTGGCTCCGCGCCTTCAAACCCCCGGGCTTTGCCATCCGGGCTGGCATCGCCGTTTTCTTTCGCGGTCTCGTAAGAATCTGTGCCGTAATAGGCGCTGGCGGGGCCGATCTCCAGCCAGAAGTTCTCCCGTTCTTTCTCTGTGGTCGGTGCTGTCTCTTTTTTGTTTTTCATCTGCAAACGCCTCCTTTTCTGCATAAAGTCTTGCCTGCAGGCCAAAGCTTTATGCAAAGGAAAGGCGGTGTATCCCATGCGCAGTGGAGGTTGGAAGCCCTTTTGGGCAGCACTGTTTGCTTCGCTGCTGGTGCTGGTGCCGCTGGTGGGCGGCACGGTGCTGCTGTCCCGTCAGCAGCTGCGCACCCAGCTGCGGCAGGTTGCCCGCAGCGAGAGCGGTGTGCCCATCCAGCTGCCCAAGACCACCGACCAGCTCACTGTGCTGCTGTGCGTCTCCGGCGAACAGCCCGGCTTTGTGCTGGCCTACCTGAACGCCAGCCAGAACTGCGTGCATCTGCTCAGCGTGCCTGCCGTGCTCACCGTGCCTTTTGCAGAAGAAGAAACATCCCTTGCCCGCTGCTATTCCGCCGCTGGCCCAGCCCGCTGCCGCGAAGCGCTGGCACAGGTGCTGGCCCTGCCGGAGGGCACAAGGTATCTGGCCTTTTCTCCCGATGTGCTGGAGCGCATTGCCAGCCGGTACGGGCCGGTGCGGGTAGGCTTTACCGGCGCACTGACCGAGGAAGAGCTTGCCCGCTATGGCCGCAGCCGGGCCGTGCAGGGCATTTCCGCCGGGGACGCGCACGAATTCCTGTGCCAGCTGCAGGCCGACGAAGCCTTTTCACCAGTACGCACCGCAGCGGCCCGCGCTGCCGTGTGGGATGCGTTTCTCCGGCAGGATCTGGACCTGCTGCCCGCCACCCTGCCGGATGCCCTGCGTGCCAGCAGTTCGGCCCTGCTCACCGACCTGACCGCGCTGGACTATGACGCTTTGGAACGCACACTGGAATTTCTTGCCAACAACAGCGCCGCTGTGGCGGCGCAGGCCCTGCCCGGCCAGTGGAATGCCGCCAGCGGCACTTACACGGTCACGGATGCTTCCCGCGCTGCCATGCAGACCTTTTTCAATGTTTCGCCCACCGAGGCGCAGGCCTCGTCCTTCAGCGAGCCATAACCCAGCACCAGCGTGCCCGCCGCTGAGGGTGCTTCTCCGGTCAGGTCGTAATCACTCAGCAGGCTCAGCTGCACGCCTTCGGCTTCCGCCGCGCAGCGCAGCGCAGCATCCGGCGGCGGGTCTTTGAGCTTTGCCAGCAGGTTCAGGCCGGTGTGCAGGCCCGCAAGGGTCAGCTCGCCGGGAGCAAAGGCAGTGTTCAACGCTGCCGCCAGTGCGTCCCGCCGGGCCTTGTAGGCCACACGTTCCCGGGCCAGATGCCGGGTGAAGTAGCCCTCGGTGATAAAGCGGGCCAGCGTCTGCTGCTCAAACCGGCTCACCGTGCCGGAGTAAAGGCGGTATTTTTTCCGCCATACAGGCAGAAGATGCTCCGGCAGCACCATATAGGCGATACGGATGCTGGGAGCCAGACTGCGGGAGCAGGTGGAGAGGTACACCACCGGGCCGTCTGCACCCGCCATGCCCTGCAGGCTGGGCAGAGGCCGGGTATCAAAACGGAACTCCGAATCGTAATCATCTTCTATAATATACCGCCCGCCCGGCCTGCGGGCTGCCCAGTGCAGAAGCTCGGCCCTGCGGCCCGCAGGCATGGTAACGCCTGTGGGAAACTGGTGGCTGGGCGTGACGTAGCACACCGCTGCATCCGACCGGTTCAGTGCTTCCACCGAAAGGCCGTCCTCGTCCACCGGCAGGCAGCAGCAGTGCACACCGTTGTTCTGCAGCACCTGCAAAGCACGGGGGTAGCCCGGCGTTTCCACCGCTGCAGGGCCGGGCAGCAGCGGTGCCAGCAGGCCCAGCAGATATTCCAATCCCGCGCCCACCACGATCTGGTGCGGCCCGCACTGCACACCGCGGTATTCAGAGAGATATTCCGCCAGCGCCTGCCGCAGGGCCGGGTCGCCCTGCGCATCGCCGTGGGTGAGCAGCTGGGGCGAAGAATAGAGCAGCTCCTTTTGCAGCCGCGCCCATGTGCGGAACGGGAACAGCTCCGGGTCTACCCCGCGGGTGGAAAGGTCGTACCGCACCGGCAGCACAGGCGGTTCCGGTTTTGGCGGTGCGGGCTGTTCCGGCCCGCCGGCAGGCCGGGACGGCAGGGCCAGATATTCCTGTACATAAAAGCCGCTGCGCTCCCGCGATTCCAGATACCCCTCTGCCGCCAGCATCTGATAGGCGGCATCCACCGTATTCACCGAGACGGACAGTTCTGCCGCCAGCCGCCGCTTGCCGGGCATCCGGGTGCCCGCCGCAAGGGTGCCGCTTCGCATCTCTCCGGCAAGGCTGCGGTACAGCTGTTCGTACAGCGGCACGCCAGAAGAAGCATCCAGCGCCGTGGTCAGATGGACCATAAATTATCCCTCCTGTCTGGGTATTGCATCAAACTGACCCCATTAAAAAACTTTATTCTGGGTATTTTCATGGTGTCAGTTCTGCGTATAATAGGAGCATACCCGCTGGACACCCAAATGTCAAGTAGGATTGTAGGTAAGTGGTTGCGAAGCAATCAAAGCCCCAGTGGGTCTTTGAAGCGGCGAACGGTCTTGCCGCAGGCAAGATGGAAGGGCCTCGCCCTGACAAGTTCGCGTTTGTGAAGCGAAGCGGAACAATAAAGTCCCCAGTGGGGACTTTAAGCGACTGAACGGTCTTGCCGCAGGCAAGATGGAAGGGCCTCGCCCTGACAAGTTCGCATGGGTTTAGGCTGGTATTTTGGAAAATTGGAGGGAAAGTAAAATCATGTCTACTACTGCAATGTGGCTGCTTCTGGCAGTCGTTGTCATCGTCATTCTGTTTGCAAGTGTGCTGTACAAGCGCACCTTCACCACCAAGGAGCTGGCCATGACCGGTGTCATGGCCGCTTTAAGCCTTGTGGCCTATCTGTTCTTCCGTGTGCCGTTCTACGGCGGCTCTTCGTTCCATCTGGGCAACACCTTCACCGCCCTGACCGCCCTGCTGCTGGACGGCGTATCCGGCGGTCTGGCCGGTGCCATCGGTCTGGCTCTGGCCGACATCCTGGCCGGTGACCCGGGCTATGCCGTCACCACCTTCGTCCTGAAGTTCATCATCGGCATCACCTGCGGTGCGGTCGCTCACAAGGTGTTCAAGCTCCGTGAGCTGGACAAGCACGCCCCCGGCTATCTGGCCAAGGTGATCGCCGCAGCTGCCTCCGGCCTGCTGCTGAATGTCTTCACCGACCCGTTCCTCGGCTACTTCCGCAACGTCTACATCTTCGGCCAGGAGTACACCATCGCCAAGGCCCTGACCAAGATCACCGGCGGCGTCACCTTCGTGAACAGCGTGGCCTCCACCGTCTGCGTCGTCCTCCTCTATCTGGCCCTGCGCCCGGCCCTCGAGCGTGCAAACCTGCTGCCGAAGGCTGAAAAGAAGGCCGACAAGTAACCAACTTCCATTCCTGTCTGATGTACTCATAAAGCGAAAAAGGCATCTGCCACACGGCAGATGCCTTTTTCGTTTATTTCTTTTCAAATACGAGGAACCGGAACGAGATGTCCGTGGTCAGTTCCGGCAGTGCCGCGAGACGGGCTGCGCCGTCCCGGGGCGTTTTCCAGTAGTAGGGCGTCATGGCGAAGAGAGCTTCCAGCTGCCCGGCAGGCACCGTGATGCTGCCGGAGACTTCCCGCTCTCCGATGGCTTCAAAGCCCGGATACGCCACTTCCTGCACCGGGTTTTTGTAAGGCTTTTTGTAGAGGACGGCCTTCATCTGGAAGAGATGCTCTGCACCCGGCACGGCGTAGATGAGCCGTCCGCCGGGGCGCAGGACGCGGAGAAACTCCTCCTGCGCGAAGGGCGAGAAGCAGTTGAGCAGCACATCCGCCCAGCCTGTGCGCACCGGCTGATGGAAACTGGACGCCACGGCGTACCGGGCCGAGGGCAGGGCCTTCGCAGCCAGACGCACGGCTGGCTTTGCGATGTCGAAGCCTGCCAGTTCCAGCGGGCGGCCCGCCTCTTCGAACTGCTTTGCGATGCACCGGTCATACCAGCCCTCGCCGCAGCCTGCGTCCAACAGGCGGAGCGGCTTTCCGGCTTTCGGCTGACCGTACTCGAGGCAGAGTTCTCCCAGCGCCTGCCCGAAGATGCCGTAGTAGCCCGCGCTCAGGAACGCGCGGCGGGCAGCGACCATCTCCCTGCTGTCGCCGGGGGCCTTGGTACGGGTGTTCTGCACCGGCAGCAGATGCCAGTAGCCCTCTTTGGCCCGGTCGAAGCTGTGGCCGGAGGGACATTTCAGTACGTTATCCCCGGCAAGCGGTGCGCCGCACAGCGGGCAGCACCACGGGGCAAATCCCTCTGCCATCACACTTCCTCGCTGTGGTCCTCGATGGGAGCCGTCGCGCCGCCGCGGGCGTTCATATACTCCTCAAAGCTGGTGAACTTCTGCTGCGGCGGGCGGCGGCTGATGAGCACGAGGCCCGGGTCTTCGTCCTTCGTCGGGACATTATTGCTGCGGCTGCGGTTATTGCGGCCGGACTGCTCTGCCTTGGGGGCGCGGGGCGCACGGCCTGCGCCGCTCTGCTCATTGCGGCTGCTGCTGCGGCCACTGCGGTTCTCATTGCGCTGGCTGTTCTGCTGGGCAGGCTGAGCCGGGCGGGCGCTGCGGTCGTTCCGCTCATTGCGGGGGCTGCGGCCTGCACCATTGCGGCCATTGTTCTCGCTGCGCTGGGCGGGCTGGCGGTTCTGCATCGCGGTGGGGATGGTCTGGGCCGGAGCGGCGGGGGCGGCAGCGTTCTTCTTGGCAGAACGGAGCGGGGTGGCCTCCGGGGCGCTCACAAAGTGGGGGTCGAACTTCGGCTGGGCATTGCTGCCGCGGCCTGCGCCCTGTGCGGGGGCATTGCCCTCGCGGCGGGTGCGGCTGTTATTGGAGCGGCGGTTCTCACTGCGACCGCCGGAAGTGCGCTTCTGGTTTTCCTCCATGGATGTTCCTTCTTTCGGTTCGGTATTCTTGGGGCTGGGCTGTTTAGCAGCCGCTTTTTCCTTCTTGGGGGCAGCGGGCTTTTCGGCCTTGGCTGCCTTTTCTGCTTTGGCAGGCTTCTCTGCCTTCACAGGCTTTTCCGGCTGCTCTGCTTCCGCCTTGGGCTTTTTGCCCCGCACCGGGGGCGCAGCCTTGACGGGGGCGGGCACGCCGTCCCAGGGATGGCCGGAGACGACCGGGATCTGGCGGCGGTTCAGCTTTTCGATCCCGGCCAGATATTCCTTTTCCTCCGGGGCGCAGAAGCTGATGGCAGTGCCGTCGGCACCGGCACGGGCCGTGCGGCCAATGCGGTGGACGTAGCTTTCCGGATCCTGGGGAACATCGAAATTCACCACGTGGGTGATATTGTCAATATCAATACCGCGGGCCGCTACATCTGTTGCAACGAGGATATCAACCTGATCTTGACGGAATTTCTTCATTACCCGATCACGCTGCGTCTGGCTCAGGTCCCCATGGAGGCCTTCCGCCTCATAGCCACGGGTGGCAAGGGCAATGACCAGTTCATCCACGCCTTTCTTGGTGCGGCAGAAAATGATCATCTTGCAGTCATCTGTCGTATCAAGGATTCGGCACAGACCATCCACTTTATCGCGCGTTTCATAATAATATTGATCAATGGTCGGAGCCGTCACAATTTCCTTGTGGATGGCTACCACCTTTGGTGTCCGCATGTACTTTTTACTGATGCTCAAGATTGGACGGGGCATCGTCGCTGAAAAAAGCATGGTCTGCCGTTCTGGCGGAACTTCCTTGATGATGGTCTCAATATCTTCAATGAACCCCATATCAAGCATTTCATCCGCTTCATCAAGGACGAGGAAGTGGATATGGTCCAAACTGATGGTGCCGCGGCGCAAATGATCCAAAAGGCGGCCCGGGGTCCCAATAACGACCTGGACGCCATGTTTCAGGCTCCGAATCTGGCGTTCAATCGGCTGTCCGCCATATACAGGCAGGACATGGACACGCTTCAGCCGGCCAATTTTGCTGATTTCTTCTGCCACCTGGATGCATAGTTCCCGTGTTGGGGACATGACCAAGGCCTGGACATGGCGATTCTTTTCATCAATGGATTGGATGATGGGAATGCCGAAAGCCGCTGTCTTGCCCGTACCGGTTTGAGCCTGTCCGATGATATCATCCCCTTCAAGTGCAAGGGGAATGGCCCCTTTCTGGATGGGTGACGGTTCCTCAAAGCCCATGTCTTTCAGGGCAGAGAGAATCTTTTTGTCAAGGTTCAGGTCTTCAAAGGTCGTAATTGTTGGTTCTGTCATAGGTTCTCCTAACATACTTGTTTGGCACGATTCATTTCTTAGCTTCATCCATGGCAAGGGCCATGGCGTTCATTGCTGCACGGAGTTTGACGGTCGTGCGCGAAGCCCGATAGCGAAGTTCCTGTACAACCGTGCCATGCTTTGTTGCACAGGCTTCATAAACCAGTCCTACCGGTTTGTCCGGTGAACCGCCTGTAGGACCTGCAATCCCTGTAATACTGACACCAATATCGCTGCGCATTAAACGGCGCACCCCTTCAGCCATAGCAATCGCCGTTTCCTTGGATACCGCCGTATACGTATCGAGCGTTTCCTGGGGAACGCCCAGGATCTCATGTTTGACCTGATTGGTATAGGAAACAACGGAACCAATGAGGTATTCCGAACTTCCCGGTACATCGGTCACCAGACTTGAGGCAAGCCCTCCCGTGCAGGATTCTGCAAAAGCGATGGTCATGCCCTTAGCACGCAGCAACTTTCCCAGTGCTTCCCCCAAAGTCTCATAGTCAGTTCCGTAAATATATTCTCCAACTTTGGCACGGATCTTGGTCTCCTCGTTGTGAATGAGTGCCATACAATCTTCCAGGCTTGCAGCTTTTGCTGTGATCCGTACAAGGATTTCACCGCGGCGCGCGTATAGTGCCACTGTCGGATTGGTCTGTGCCATGATAATGTCATCAAGTTTTTCGGCTGTCATGGATTCGGTCAACCCTTTTAGATGAAGAATGCGGGAATGGATGATCCCTTGACTTTGGAATTTCTGGCGAAGGTAAGGCATCATCTCATTTTCAAGGACGAACTTGGTTTCTTCAGGCGGTCCTGGCAGCAGGATTAAAACCTTGCCGCCATTTGTTTCAATCGCCATACCCGGTGCGGTTCCCACATCATTATTGAAAATGACCGCCCCTTCCGGTACATAGGCCTGTTTCCGGTTATTGGGGCTCATGACAAGTCCGCGAGAGGCAAAATAAGCCTCCATCTTTTTCAGCCATTCCTCACTCAGCACAAGGGGACGACCAAGAAAATCGGCAACGGTCTGAGCTGTAATATCGCCTCTTGTGGGGCCTAAGCCGCCCGTAAGGATGATGATCTGGGCACGCGTTTGCGCAATGGAAAGGGCAGCTAAAAGGCGCTTTTGATTATCTCCCACCGTTGATTGATAAAGGACACTGAAACCGGCGTCATTCAGGGTTCTTGACAGGAGCTGGAAACTCGTATTAAGGATATCCCCCAATAAAAGTTCCGTTCCCGTACTGATGATTTCTACATCCACAGAACATTCACTCCTTTACGAGGTGAGAAACAGCCTCATACGTAAAGCCTTGATCGATCTGGACGTTGACAAAGTCCCCTACCCGAAGTCCCTTAGCACCTTCAATAAAGATCTTACCGTCAATATCAGGAGCTTCCGCATAGGACCGCGCCACAGCAAGGTCCGGATTTTTTTCATCATGTCCCTCCACAAGAACTGTCAGGACCTTTCCTTCCCGTTCCTGTTGGATTTCCTCAGAAATCTTGGCTTGCAGTGCCATCAAGCGATGATAGCGTTCCTGCTTGGTTGCTTCATCGATCTGGTTTTTCATGGCACCTGCCTCGGTTTCCTCTTCCTGTGAATAGGTAAAGACACCTGCGCATTGGAAGTGTTCTTTTTGAGCAAAATCAAGGAGTTCCTCGAATTGCGCTTCAGTTTCTCCTGGAAAGCCGACAATA
>OHHR01000987.1_pt1 | contig 14335 bp, 7 predicted proteins | sample 1568021 | NCBI WGS metagenome assembly OHHR01 (sample SAMEA3879560, study PRJEB24766) | human gut metagenome | biome: human-associated habitat; feature: feces | place: USA | collected 1985/1987 | reverse complement strand
ACATTAGGAAAGACTGTTGCTACTAGATTATCAGCTACATCCATCTTATTGTAAATTGCTAGGCGAGGGATATCAGTCATGTCTAAATCTTTGAGAATGTCTAAGACCACCTTTTCATGCTCTTCGTGATTAAAATCACTCGCATCAATGACATGCAAAAGAAGGTCCACATTACGACTTTCTTCAAGTGTTGACTTAAAGGCAGCAACCAGTTCTGTTGGCAAGTCCTGGATAAAACCAACCGTATCTGTCAAGGTCACTTGAAACTGATCCTTTAAGTAAATTTTCTTAGTCGTTGCATCCAAGGTCGCAAAAAGTTCATTAGCCTCATATTGCTTATCATCCGTCATAAGGTTCATGATCGTTGATTTCCCAGCATTGGTATAACCAATCAAACCAATTTTAAAGGTAGTTGAATCAACACGCTTTTCGCGAATGGTTTCTCGGTTCTTCTCAACAATCTTTAATTGGCGTTCAATATCGGCTATCTGGTTACGAATCGAACGACGATTGAGCTCCAACTGACTTTCACCAGGTCCACGGCTACCAATGCCCCCTGCTTGACGACTGAGCATAATCCCTTGACCAGCTAAACGGGGCAACATGTATTTTAGTTGAGCTAGGTGAACCTGAAGTTTCCCTTCATGACTTCTAGCCCTCATGGCAAAGATATCCAAAATTAATTGCATACGATCAATAACTTTTACGCCAAATGCTGCTTCAAGATTGGTATTTTGACGTGGGCTTAAACGGTTATTAACAATGACCGTAGTAATCTCATCCGCGTCCACCATAGCCTTGATTTCTTCTAATTTTCCTGAACCTACGAAAGACTTACTATCATAGCGTTCACGTTTTTGGGTATAGCTAGCTACAACCTCTGCTCCTGCTGTTTTGGCAAGACTAGCAAGTTCCTCCATGGACATGTCAAAATGCTCTGTCTCTTGCAATTCAACACCTACTAAAATAGCACGTTCTTGCTGTTTGGCTGTCTCTATCATAGCAAACCCCTTTTCGAAATAGTCGACTTCTATTATACCACAGGCAGGGGCAAAGAAAAGGTCACAGGCCTTAATTTTTTTCAAAGAAAAACAAGTTGGATTAACCAACTTGCTTTCTCTTAATGTTTACGTGTCGGTTTCTTTTTCGAACCCTTACGACGCTTGCCTTGATGAATGCTTGGCGTATTTTGAGAAATGGTTTGACGCATTTTCTCAGTGGCCTTATCAACCTTATCTTTAGCCTTGCCCAATTCTTGAGTGGCCATAGTAACACTCTTCGAAGGCTTGTTTTTCTTAGACTTACTCTTAGAAATAGGTTTCACTTGACTAGTTCCAGACGTACGCATACGGCGAGACATAGCCAAGAGAATTTTATTTTCCTCGTTGAGGTTAGTCTGATAAGCCATTGAAAGCACCAAACCAACACCAATCAAGTTAGAGATTAGCGATGATCCCCCTTGAGAAATAAAGGGCAAAGGAATACCTGTCAAAGGAAGAATCCCAACTGCTGCCCCAATATTTTCAAAAATATGGAAGACAATCATCATGATAAAGCCTGTCGAAATAAAAGTATAGAAACGGTTGTTAGATTTGAACGTCACTCGCAACATGCGGTAAATAAGGAAGAGATAGGTTAAAAGAACCAATCCACCGCCTACCAAACCAAAATCTTCCGCAATGACTGTGAAAATCATGTCACTCTCACGAACCGGTACGTTCAACTCCAGATGATTAAAGCCTTTACCATAGATTCCTCCAGTACCAATCGAAATCATCCCTTGTGTCTGTTGAAAGGCGATACCATCTGCATAAGTGAAAGGATCCAACCAAGCTGAGATACGGTTAATCTGGTAGGTTTGCACCCCCATCTTGAGCATGGCTTCCTTACCCCAATCTGTAGTAAATACCATCACAAACAAGGCTAACCCTGTTGCAAAGGCTAGAACTACCGGCAAGATAATACGCCAGGATATCCCCGAAACCACTACGATACCGGCTAAAATAGCCAGAAAGACTAAGGCAGTCCCCATATCTCCTTGAAGAACTAGTAAACCTAAAACAGGGAGTGTGACTGCAACATATTGGAAGAGCAGTAACCAGTCATCCTGAAGGTTGGTCACTTCCTTACCTTGTTTAGCCCAAACACCTATTCTCGATAGGAAAAGGATGTAGGATATCTTCATGAATTCAGATGGTTGAAAAAGGGTGACTGATCCAATGCTTACCCAGTTTTTCGCTCCCGTCGAGGCTACCAAAGCAGGAGAATAGAAAACGAGAGGTAGAACCATAAGCCCCAGACCGAAAATATAGAGCCAGGGGGTTACCTTCCAAAGAAACTCTGTATTAAATAACATGACAACAAAAGCAAGTACTGAACCTAGAAAAATCCATAGTACTTGCTGAGACATGACTTGCACAAGATTCTTTGGGTAATCAAAATTTGTCGCGATAAATATCGAAACCAGGCCAACCAGTAGCAATATGAGAACTGGCAGGAGAATCGAGTAATCTATCCGACTTTCAATAGTATTTTTTGACTTAGCCATGTGTACTCCAAAATAAAGATTTAGCAAGAGTTATTATACCACTTTTTTGGCCAGACAAATGACCTGAATGTATAAAAGTTAGACAATTTTTTACGAAAAAAGCAACCACAAAAGTGATTGACTTCTTTCATTCATTACTCTTAATTTGACACGTAGCCTTTTCCTTGAGCGTTGAAGTATACCCATTGGCCTGAAGGAATTTTAACCCAACGATTAATAGCCTTTTCTCCTGTATGAACATCATAGTAAGAGATTGAGCCATCAGGATTCGTAGCTGTTGCCCCCTTCACTTGTTTACCAGTTTGGTCAAAGTAAAGGTTTTGGCCGTTGATCGTCTGTTCGCCAACAGCAACTTCACCCTTGGCATCAGCATAATACCAGTTGTTATCTCCAGTAGTAAAGAAGGTTGAGACTAACTTATCACCAGTAGCTCCATGGTAGTATGAGCGACTGCCATTCGCATTTGTTGCAAAGGCCCCTTTAACCTGTTTACCATCAATACCAAAGAAGAGTTTTTGACCGTTGATTACTTGAGCTCCAGTAACGACATTACCCTTATCATCAGCATAATACCATCTATCATGACCGGTAGTGAAGAAGGTTGATACCAATTTATCACCAGTATTCCAATGGTAGAATGAACGACTACCGTCAGTGTTCGTTACGAAGCCACCCTTAACTTGACGACCATTTGCATCAAAGTAGAGATGTTGACCATTGATGACCTGAGCACCTGTGACATTACGTCCATGTGAGTCTGCGTAGAACCAGTTGTTGTCCCCTGTAGTATAGAAGCCTGGTGTATGTGCCTTAGTCACAACACCCTTAGCATCGATATTAAAGGTTTGACCATTAACTACTAGTGATGTATCCACAAGTTTCACACCTGTAATGGCATCGTAGTATGAAGTCGTTCCATCAGGATTGTTCACGAACTCACCTTTAACTTGTTTACCTGACTCATCAAAGTAGAGCTCGTCACCATTGATGGTTTGCGCACCACGAAGAACATCACCTTCGTTATTTGCATAGTATGTACCATCACCAACTTGGAAGAAGCGGTTCTTAACTTGAACACCTTTTTCATTGAAATAAAGGTTTTGTTTACCTACCTTAGTAAATCCAGTGGCAACATAGCCCTTATCATTAGCGTAGTACCAATTACCATCTTGTTCAAAGAAGCCTGAGTACTTACGTTCACCTGAATCGCCACAGAAGAACATCAAATGTCCATCTTTTGTAGGAATGAAGATACCTTTAGCTTGGTAACCATTGTCATAGAAGTATTTTTCCTTACCTTCTACTTCAGTCAAACCAGTAGCCATGATGCCACCCTTGAAGAAGTATTGGTAGAATTTCTCTTCCTTACCACTGTCATCTTTAACGGTAACTTCTTTCCAACCAGTTTGAGTCGTCAATTTACCTGACTTACCATAAACCAATGATTGACCTTTGGCATTTTTAATAACACCATCAGTAAACATAACACCATTTGGCAAGAAGAAATAGTTTGAACCGTCGATAGCTTGTTCACCAGTTACAAGGTAACCCTTATCGTTAAAGTAGTACTGTTTGCCATTATATGTCACAAATTGACTCTTAGCTTGAGTACCAGATGTTGTGTAATAAGTTACCCCTGTACCATCATAAGCAAATCCAGTTTTAGCTTTTGTATCACCAGTCAAGGCTGCTGGAAGGAAGGTACCTTTATCGTTAACGGTGAAGTACAATTTACCATCGCTGAGAACGTAGTCAGAACCACGTTTTTGGATATTTGTACCGTTAAAGTACTTAGCTTCCCATTGTTTAATCTTCACAGATGGATCAATTGTCTTACCTGACGCTTCCATAACTTCTTTGAAGATTTCTGGATAAAGTTTTTGAAGTTTGTCGAGGAAGGCACCACCATACTGTGCTTGGAAATCATTTCCTGATGACTTAGTATTTGTCACATAGAGTTTATTAACCAAGCTAGTATCATCAAGCACCTTACCATGTGTATCTGTACGAGTAGCTGTCACTACTTCTTTACCTGGGAGAGTATACAATTGGTCTGGAACCCAGTCAGCAATGACTTGAATACCTTGTTTGTGAAGAGCCTTGAGGGCATCACGAAGGTCTTCTTTTGAACCGTATTTATTATTTTTGCTCATGGCAAAGTCATAACGGTCTGTGAAGGCATAACCATTTTCAATAATAGAATCAAGGAAAGTGCCATCTTTAGATGAGACATATTGAGGTGCAATTTCAAATGACGTAATGCCCCATGACTTGAAGAGGTCTGCATTAGCTGCAATCAATTTATTAGTATATTGACTGTCTTCTTTAACAAAGTCTTGGAAGTTTGAGAAACCTTCGTAAATCACTTGTGCTTCAAGGGCTGCAGAAGAGCTATAAACCTTATTCCCTTCTTTGTAGGCTTTTGTTGATGGTTTAGCAAGAACGTTTTGATCGTCGGTCGCACCTACTGGTACCCAAACTGAAAGGTAACCACTCATATCAACAGTCTTAAAGCCTTTGATTTCATCAGCTGTGAAGACAAGATTTCCTTGTGCATCTGTATATTTAACAACCTTAGTATCTGAATCATTCAATGATGACACGATACCTTTATCCGTACCAAGCAAGAGTGGACGGTAGGCTTGGTTCTTGTGGGCTGCACCCATGTTGACAGTAATTGTTTCACCATCTGCTAATTTCAAATCTGGGTTATTAGCAATAAGGGTCAACATACCTGAATTGCGACCGTATTTTCCACCTTCTGTATCTGTCTTAGACATCAAATCTTGACCATAACGGACAGAGACAAGAACTTCTTTATTATCTTTCGCAGATGACACCCCATCACCAGCAAGGTTGTGGATATAAGATGTTTGACCACCAGCTACATACTTAGGACGCGCTTTAAGAAGAGTTGTGATTTGATCATAGTATGGTGATTTCTTAGCCATGTACTGACCATTATCAGTATACAAATCTCCATAATAAACACGTGTTGCTGCACCCATTGTTTGAAGCATCAAAGCATAGGCAGCAGGAATATTTGAATGCGTATATTCCTTATCAACTTTCAACATATCAGCATTATAAATATCGAAAGCTTGTTTCAATTGATCTAATGTGAAAGTGAAACCATCTGTTGTAGGATCAATTTTTTTACTGATAATGTCTGCGATAACTGTTTGAACTTCAGAGTCGTGTGCACGAACAAAGAGGTAGGTTGCAAAACCAAGTTGATCATATGATGTGACTTCTGCACGGTTTGAGAGACCGAAATAACCACCATTAATAAGGTCTTTCATTGATGCATTACGTGCACCAGTACCCTTATTAGTTACTGGACGAGTCAATCCATGAACAATAGACAAACGAAGACCATTGTCCATAGAAAGGGCAGCCGTGTTATGTTCGTCTACATAATATGGGTCATTTTGAGACCAAGCTTCAAGAATTGAGATATTAGCAAGGGCACGTGCTTCAGACTCATTAACCTTGTATGCTGCCTTCATGTATGAAGACACCAATTGAAGCATATCGATGCTGACATTGTCCACGGCATCAACACGGATACCATCAAAATGGGCATCTTTATCCTTATCACCAAAGACGATTTGTCCCCAGTTCATGAAGTAATACAATTGGTTAAGCATTTCAGCTTGCACAATTGGGTTTGAGTTGTCGATATCGCTTGATAGCAAGAACTCATAACCAGCATCGCTACCACTCTTAATCTTGTCTTTTGCCAAACGGCTTGTCGCTGTTTGATCAAGTTTACGGTAGTCTGAGTTAGCCCACTTCGTTAAGTCACTATTAACAAAGAGGAGAGCCCCTTTTTGGAAGTGTTCTTTACCTGGAGATTCAGAGTTGATGTTCCATTTATCTTGGTCTTTAACAAAAGCTTCGATTGATTGACGCAACCAGTCTGTTGACTTATTAGCAGCAATCTTAACTTCAATCTTACGTTGGATGATTTGAGCAGCGGCATTCAAGCTAGCTTGAGAATTTTCAATCGTAAAGACATCTTTTGTCTCTTCACCGTTGCTAAGAGCCTTAGTCATGTAATTCAAGTAAGCAACTTGAGTATCCTTATCAGGCCACCAAGACATCAAAAGTGGACGGAAATCTTTTTCAGTTGACGCTTTCCAAGTTGTACCAGCTTCAAGGATTTCTTTTGGACGGTACCAACTATCTGCTGTCAAATAACCATCAACAAGTTCAAAGCTTGCTTTTGTTGAATCGTAGGCAGCATTATTTTTTGTAAAATCAGTAACAAGATTTGTTGTTTCTTGTGTGAATGAATACGTTGATGTGCTTGAAAGGGCACCATTTTCATCAAAATAAAGGACCTGACCATTTACAGTAATGGCAAAGTTTTTCTTGTGTGATCCATCTTCTAGAAGATAGTAATATTTACCATCTTTTTCCTTTTTAATATTATCGAGTGAGACTGCAGCTTTAATTTCAGCTTCAGAAAGCTCTTTAGACTTCTCAGCCGTTGGAACGGCTACACCAGCATTTGCAGCTACTTCCGATGTTGTAGCAGTTTCTGGTTTAGCGGCTACTTCTGGCTTAGCAGTCGTTTCAGGTTTGGCTTCAACCTCTACTGCTGCAGCTCTATCACTAGTTGTTCCTGAATTTGGTTGAACAGTCGTTTCAGCTGGTTTGTCAGCAGTAACTGCTGCTCGCTCTGTTGTTGTGGCATTTGAAGTATTTCCTACCTCAGTTGTTGTGCCTACCTCTTTTTCAACCACAGGATTTGTATTTTCCCCGACTGTAGTTGTTGAAGGTGATCCATTAGTATTATTTATTTCTTCTGCAGAGGCGAGTGAAGATGTGGCAACACTACCACCTACAATGGTAGCCAAAGCTGCTGAAGCGACAGCCAAAGTAACCCACTGCTTCTTCACTTTGTGCAGTTTATAGCGTACTTTATTTTCCATATTCAATTTTTCCCCAATATATTATTTGTCTTAAAATCTACACCTTAAAGACTTCCTTATTATATCATTTTTTATTGTCAAAAAAACTTGATAAATCTTATTTTAACGAGTTTTTTACTATCTTAATGATAGATTAAACAATTGTCATGTAATCGAATTGGATACTGTCAATAATTTTGTGTAAATACTCAAGTATAGTTACGGAGTTTTAATCAAATAAGCTTTCAAGTGTGTCAGAACATTGGCCAAACTCTTTATGGATTCGTTGACTTTGGTTGAAATTATAATCTTCAAACAAAGTAACTAAGTAACGTTCCAGAGCATCCTCGTTAGGACCCCCCCTTCTTTTTCGTTTGACGTTTGATTTCTTTGTTGAGAGACTCAATGAGGTTTGTCGAATAAATGCTGTGCCAAATCTGATAGGGAAACTGATAAAAAGTTAAAAGATTATCCGTATTCTCCAGACTTTCCATGACTTTCCTATACTTTGGTTTCCATTCGGCGATAAAGTCCTCTAAAGCTTGTACTGCCATTTCTAAATTTTCAGCACGATAAATCGTTTTAAATTGCTCAAGAATAACCGCTCTATCTGCTCGTTTCACTTTACTAGCTAGATTTGAGTAATATGAATTAAGCAACTAATGGGTAAGCCTGACAGATAATCTGCTCAAGCCCCTTGAAGCTATCGGTCACTACAAGAGAAACCTGTTGGATTCCTTGGTTTTGAAGCTTGTCTAACAGGGTGGACCAAGAAGCATTTTTTGCATTTGGGGCAATCTAATATCCAAGAACAGCCTTCTGTCCTTCTGGTGTAATGCCAAATGCGATATGAATACATTCTTTACTAACGGTTCCACGTCTTAATGGAAGATAGGTTCCGTCAAGAAATAAAACAGAGTAATTGGCTTCTGAGCTTCGCTCATGAAAAGCATCGACATTCTCCTGAGTTGCTTTTGAGATATTAAAAATTGTGGCAGGGCTATAGTGATGACCATACATTCGCTCGATGATGTCACTAATTTCTCGAGTCGTTACGCCGGTTTGATAGAGTTTGATAACCATCTCTTCCAAGTGGTCATCTCGACGTCCATAAGCGGAAAGCAAAGCTGGACTAAAGTCACCATTACGCTCTCTTGGAATAGTTAACTGCACAGTCCCATATTTGGTTTCAAATTTCCGTGAATAGGTTCCGTTACGACTATCCCCAGAATTATAGCCTACTTTTTCGTAAAGTTCATACCCTAAAAAGGGTGATAACTCTGCTTGAAGCAGATCATTCATAGCTGTTTCAAGAGAAGTACGGGAAAATTCATCAACATCTTGCTTTTGGAATAGGAAGTTAAGTAGTTCTGTGGTAAACTGAGTCATAGGAATAAATCTCTTTCTAGTAATGTTTCGCAACTCTACTATAACGGATTTATTCCTTTTTGTGTTTACACAACTTATTTTACATTACCGAAGGGGGGTAACCTCTTTTTTTGTTAATATAATGGAGTTTTTAAAGATAATTTTTATTTGTTACTCTCTAACCTTGCATTGATATCAAAAATCTATATAATAATTAATAAAGAGCCAGTAGAAAGGGTGAGAATTATGTTTATGAACTTGGTTCTATTTCTAACATTAGCGAGTTTCTTATATGTTACCATCGGTATCGCCAAGAAAATCTTTTCAATTTTCGCCTTAATTACACCAATTGTAGTCTTAGGTGTTGGGCTTCTTATCGCTATGAATTAACAAAAGTCAAGGGGGGTCACTATCTTACAGGTAGTGACCTTTTTTGTTATGCTTTTAATGTCAAAAAAGACATTAAAGGAGAAACATATGAAAGCACTTAAACTTATAAGAGAGGACGGTTATGAGAACGTCCATTATGCTAGTTTAGGGGAGCAAAAATTTAAAACATTGGTTGTTGCAGATAGGAAAGATGAACAAGAACAATGGTTTGAGCAACCAGAAATTGAATGTGTTCCAGAAGAAGTTTCAGATATCATTCGAAACTATACACTCCCATATATTGATCTCGGAAATACTGAAGATGAGTATTTGTTAGAACAAGCAACTAATAAGGTTGTATCAGTTGTGGTAGAGAATGTACTTGAAACACAGCCATTTATTCCGAGAAATAGAAATGGTCGCCCTATCGGTGAAGGTGTCGCTTTCTGCGATATGTTAGTAGGGCGTGTTCAGAATGGAGAACTTGCTGGAACAACAGTTTATATTAAGCAAACAGAATCTGGCTTCCGCCAACCAAAAGACTTCTTTAAAATGGTTGGGCGTATTTTCCCTTGCAAATTAACTGAAATTCATATCCAAACTATCGACAATTATAAACTAACTATTAATAACCCATCAAACTATGTTGTTGAAGGTAGTATTGAGTTAGCTGAGTGGTTAACTAATTATCAACTTCTTCAGCAAATTGAAAAGAGTAAAGATAACTCTTCACGTAATCGAGATAGAAAAAATATCTTAGAGCGTACTCATGAAGGTATTGTATCAGCCGTTATTAACAATGGTAGCAATGCAGGTATCATGGTAATGACCAAAAAATTACAAACGGTATTCATTCCAAAACATAGGGTAAGTTATGAGTGTGATTCTTCATTTGTTAACCTAGACGAAGTAGTGTCAGTCTTTGATAGGGTGGAATTTAAAATTACTGGGGCCAATACCCAAAAACCAAGTCCAAATCAAAGAGAACGTCACATTATCCATGACTATATTCGTATCGAGGGAGATATGAAAGTTCTCGAAGAAGCACCTCAAGATGCTTTGATTGAGATGATTGATAATAAGAAAGTCATAGGACGATTGTTTAAAGTGCGATTTATCAGTTTTGATCCACAGAGTCTACATACAGTAGAGTTGGTTGACTTTCCAGGTATCAAAATTAAAATGAAGGACTCAGGTTCTTTAAATCGAGTTCCTTTTAAGCAAGGAGATGAAATTTCAGTTGTTATTCAAGATGCTCATTATCGCTGGGTAGACGCAAATAGCAGGGGGCGCCGAGTGGCTAAAAAGACTGAAGAAGTGAGCAGTAATTCACAGAATACGGAAGAGAAAAAATGTCTGTTTCGTATCAAATCACGTTTCAATAGTTTCTATCCAAATCGTGTGAACAGTAAAATCTTATCAACATTTTTTACTAGTTGAGTCGCATATAGTTCCCTCTGAAATGGGAACTTTTTGTTTACGTTCGGAACAGAAAAATTTAACAAGGAGGGATCATGAATCATCACAATATCAATGCTATTGTCTATTATCTGATAGTCTTTATTCGGTATGTCTTACCTATTACCTTGGTCTTCATCGGTATCGGTAGGTGGAGTTATGCTAAATCTATCAATAATCCAGAGAAACAAATCATGGGAGTAAATTTTGCCTTAAAATCAATTTTATTCTTATATATCTTTACATTTATCCCTATTTTCATCATCTATGGACTCGCAATGATATCAAAGGGAGGCACACATAGTGGTGATTTCTCTATGATTAGTTTCGTAGAAGTCTTTACCCTAATAGAAATTCTAGCGGTTGGGATATTACCTGCATATGGTTTCATACAAGGATACATATATCACTATCAATGGTTGATTACAGAAGGTAAGAAAACAACAAGCTTACCTCGACGAAATCTATTCATTAGACTTGGAGTAATAAGTCCGATTGCTATTGTTGTATTTATGGAATTCTTGAAAAGAATGTTTGCTTACTAGAGAGGTGCTTTATGCGGAAGATCTTGAAATTATTTTTTAATCGTTATTATACAAATGGTAAGCGAACAATAGATATCTTGCTGTATTGTTGGCGAAAATATATTGATTGGGTATATCATATATCTTTTGGATTATTTGCTTTCAATATTATTATGTTTATCTTCAGATGGCGTTTGCCTAATTGGGTATTTATATCTTTATTTATATTTTTGTTCGTTAATATGGCTTTAGTTTTATACATTGGTGTATGGCACAGTAATGTTACAAGTCGTCAAATTTTCGTGTTATTTGAAAAATATGATACCTTAAAACGAGCAGAACGAAAGAAAATTATTGGTAAGTATGCTATAAGAGCAGCATTAGCAGCAGTACTTATATCTTCTGGATTATATGTACTAACAATCAATAACTTTATCTTATCCCTCATCAATCGTATGTATGATGTAGCAGATAATTATCTCAAATATATGCCCTGGTCAATACCAAATGGAAGTCAGACAGGTATTGTTTTAAGTTATCATACTCTCAAACCTATAATAGGAGCAGACTGGTTCAACAGTTTATTATTGTTGACTCCGATAGGAGTAATTGGTCTTATTTTTTATAATAGTTATGCAACTGGAATTGCTGAAAAAACCTACGAGAAATTGGTTGAGCAATGGCTAGGAGGACGTTACTTTCAAGACAGTGTATTAAGTAATATTGTTCATAATCAAGATGAAAAAGGTCAAGCGAATTTGGTTATGGGGCTTAACTCTAAAACTGGAGAGCAAGTGATTTTACATGCTAATGAGAGGACTTATCATACTATTATCTTTGGTTTGATTGGTACTGGTAAATCGGCAACGATTCTGATTCCAGCAATGCTACAGGATATGGAAAATATGAAATACTATCTATTATCCTATCGTAAGTATTTGACGAAAGTAGATGAAGAACTGGAAGAAGAATTCTTTAACACAGAGTTTGAACGGAAGAAAAAAAGACGTGAGTTGTTGGAACAGTGGTATAACAATGGTTATGCTGCAGAGCTTACAAATGGTATTTATATGACTGAACCATCAGGTTCGATGTATGGCACAATTGTTAAGTACGCTCATAAAATGGGCTTCCCTGATGAAATGATTTGGACTCTAGATCCTACTAACCCAGGAACTGGTGCAATTAATATTTTGGATGGAGATACTACTCAGGTAAAAGGGGCTGTTCGAGACTTATTTAAACGATTTAGTGATCCTACTGGGACTGGTTCTTCTTTTTTCCTTAACCAAGAAGGACAACTTACTGATAATATCATTACGGTCATTAAAGAGGTAGCGTTGATACCAAATGCCCCAATAAACTATATGTTAAAAGGTAAGTCTCCAACACTAACTGAATTCTCAAATATGTTACGTTCTAGTGATTGGATTGAAGCCTATATTGCTGTTTTTGAACAATTACTGAATCGAAAGAAAAGGCTTTTTGAAGAAACGTTGAAAAAGCATGAAGCATTCTTAAAGCAGGAAAAAGAAAAGTGGTTAGAGAAATCAGAGTACAATCGTGAACACGAACAACTCTTTGATACTATCCTTAGACCAGAGAATGTTCATGAAGCTATGAACGCCTTTAATGATGAAAGAAATAAACTTGAAAACCTCCAAAGCTCTTATGATTATTTCATCAATGCTCATCAATTAAATTCGTACACAGAGGAATATTATTATACTTTTGATGCTAACGTATCTGGTCTAAAAGCAGTTATTGATGACCTATCATCTTCACCAGAAATCCGTCGTGTATTTTTCTCACAAAGTACCAAAGATTTAGATATTGTTTTAAAAACGGGTGGAATGATTTTGGTCAATTCTGCTAAAGGTGTTCTTGGTAAAGAAAAGTCTCGAATGGTAGCACAGATGGTAACATTGGTTATGCAAAATGCTGCTCAAAGACGTCTTCCAGATAAGTCTCCTTTCTTTGCTTTTTATGAAGATGAAAAGAATGGTTACTTGATGCCAGGTAATGATAGTAACTTCCTAGATGAGTCTCGTAAGTTCCATGTTCCAGTTATGCATGCTTACCAACATGACGAACAAATTAGGGATTCTATTGGTGAATCTGGGGCTGATGCAATCAAGATGTCTTATCGTAATGCCTTTACCTTCCAACAAACCTCAACAAAGGTTGTAGAGTTTATTAATCTTCGTTCAGGAGGGAAACATTACGCTCTTAAAGAAACCAAACGTGCAGCAAACGATGACCTCTTAGCAGGGAATCAAGGTAACTCCAGTGCGACTTCAGAGGAAGTAGTAGAAGAAGATAACTTCACTGCTAGAGATGCAAATAACCTAGAGAAATTCCAAGTTGGTGGTGTTATCGTCAGTGATGATGAAGTCTCAAATATGATTTATCTGACAACATCACCGCATTTTGAAATGGATATTTCGAAGGATTCTTTCGTCTCACATACACCTTTCAATAGGGTTTATGGTCTTGGAGAGGAAGAACCGGAAATTGCAAAAGCCTATAAAATGTGGAGAGCAGAAGTGATAGAATATTATGCTCAAAAAGAGTCTGAAAGCCACCTCTATGAAAGTGATTTTACTGACGAAGAATGGCAAGCAATCATGGATGTCAAGGTGCCAAATGTTGATAGTAATGTAAATGATACAGTTGGTAAAAAAGATGATTCCCCATCAGTTAAAAGAACAATCTTAGTCAACGATAGTATAACAGAACATAGAGAAGGTTCTTCAATTAGAGAAGAGGTAACAGAGGATATTGAGCAAAAAGAAGAGAACAATAACTCAGAGACTCCACCAGTTGTTGAAGAAAAACAAACTGTAAATAGCAAAAATGATATTGGTGAGTTGAAGGATAAAGAAATAACTCAAAGAGTGATCCTAGCTCCATCCTCTACACCCGAAACAGTTGATACTCAAAATATTCAAGCACCTAGTCAAGAGTTTGAATTACCTCAAGAACTCTCTCGTGTAGCTCGTGAGAAAGCAACTAAAACTTTAAAAAGTAATGTAGGACAAATGGATATTGATGAGGAAGAGGGGTTTTAGATAACATAAAAAGCAACGGAAATTGTACTGACCCCAAAAAGTTAGACAAATAATTTAAGTAAAGGATTTAGTTCTGTA
>OHHR01000972.1_pt1 | contig 14565 bp, 5 predicted proteins | sample 1568021 | NCBI WGS metagenome assembly OHHR01 (sample SAMEA3879560, study PRJEB24766) | human gut metagenome | biome: human-associated habitat; feature: feces | place: USA | collected 1985/1987 | reverse complement strand
TGGTTCTTCTTGATAAATCGACAGGTCGTCTCTTGGAATTGACTAAGCTCCAAGGGGGACTCCACCAAGCTATCGAAGCCAAAGAATTAGTGGCCTTGTCACAAGAAACCAGAGCCATGGCTTCCATTACCTACCAAAGTCTCTTTAAAAAATTCCAGAAAATTTCAGGGATGACAGGGACTGGTAAGGTGGCAGAAAAAGAATTTCTAGACACCTACGGTATGAAGGTCATTCAAATCCCGACCAACCGTAAGAAACAACGTATCGACTACCCTGATAAGATTTATGAGACCCTACCAGAGAAAATCTTCGCTTCTTTAGAGTATGTTAAGCATTATCATGGAAAAGGCAATCCAATCTTGATTTTTGTAAGTTCAGTGGAAATGTCAGAGCTTTATTCTTCTCTGCTTTTGCGTGAAGGAATTGCTCATAATCTCTTGAATGCCAACAATGCACCACGTGAGGCAGAGATGATCGCCGAGTCTGGACAAATGGGTGCCGTGACAGTTGCGACTTCAATGGCTGGACGTGGAACAGATATCAAGCTCGGCAAGGGCGTAGCTGAACTGGGTGGATTAGTCGTTATCGGTACCGAACGTATGGAAAGTCAGCGTATTGATTTGCAAATCCGTGGCCGTTCTGGACGTCAGGGTGATCCTGGTATGTCTAAATTCTTCGTCTCACTTGAAGATGACGTGATTAAGAAATACGGTCCATCGTGGGTTCACCGTATCTACAAAGAATATGCTATTAATGATCACATTGAGCCTAAGGAACTGACCGGTCGCAAGTATCGTAAATTGGTTGAAAAAGCCCAAGAAGCTAGTGAAAGTTCTGATCGTACCTCACGTCGTCAGACGCTTGAATTTGCAGAAAGTATGAACATCCAACGTGAGATGATTTATGCTCAACGTGACCGTCTCATTTACTACAATCAAGGTTTGGACACTGTTATCGACGAGGTTCTTGACGATTTCATCGACCAAGCTATGACTGAGGAAGATTTCTCAAAAGCGGAAAATCTTTACCATTTCATCTTGCGTAATATCAGCTTCCGCATCAATGAAATTCCTAAGGATTTAGACCTCAACAATCGTGAGCAAGTCTTGGAACTCATCTACCAGTTTGCCTATCGTGAACTTGATACTAAAAAGCAGGAGTTGAAAACCAAGGAACTTAACGAGTATTTCCAACGTCTATCCATGCTTAAGGCTGTGGATGACAACTGGGTAGAGCAGGTAGACTATCTGCAACAACTCCAAATGGCTATCGGTAGCCAGCAACTCAGTCAAAAGAACCCTATTGTCGAATATTACCAAGAGGCATACAAGGGCTTCGAAGCCATGAAACGTCAAATCAGAAAGGATATGGTTCGTAATCTTCTCCTTAGTCAGGTGCAAGTCACTAAAAAAGGAGATATCATCAGCCATTTCCCATAAAATAAGGAAATTATGACAGTATATAACATTAATTTAGGCATAGGGTGGGCCAGCAGTGGTGTCGAATATGCTCAGGCCTATCGTGCTAAGATTTTCAAGGAAATGGGGCAAGAAGCAAAATTTGTTTTTATGGACCTCATCCTTGGGGATAATATCGAGCATATGACTAGCAAGATTGGTTTTTCAGACGATGAAATCATCTGGCTCCATAACTATTTTACAGATATCAAGATTGCGCCATCGACCATTAGCCTAGCAGAAATCGAGACCATCTTACCTGCCAATCCTGAGCGCAAGGAAGTTGCTGGTCGTCTCATTCGTTACCATTATCCACAGGATGATATGGTAGTAGCATGTAACCTTCGTGTGATGGACGAAGATGCAGTGGAAACAGTCAGCTACTTTGTCAATGACAAGCTCTTGCGCAAGGATTTTTACTCCTACACTCGTTATTGCAGTGAGTATTCTGCGCCTAAGGACAATCAAGCCAAGGTTTACCAACGTCGTTTTTATAACGAAGATGGGTCTACAGCCTATGACATGATTGTCGGAGACAATAATCAGGATATCTATCGTTTTCCTGATCAGGTTCTTTATGGTAAGCAAGAATTCCTTCGCTATTTCTTCAAACGTCTGGCCCTAACTAAGGATGATGTGGTCATCTTGGACCGTGAAACAGGTATTGGTCAGTTGGTCTTTGAAGAAGCGCAGGCTGCTCGCCTAGGTGTAGTGGTTCACGCTGAGCATTTTAGTGTCAATCAAACTGATGGCAACTATATTCTCTGGAATAACTATTACGAGTACCAATTTACCAATGCGGATAAGGTTGATTTCTTTATCGTGGCGACAGATTGTCAGAGGGAAATTCTTCAAGAACAGTTCCGTCACTATACCAACCATGATCCAAAAATCTACACCATTCCAGTGGGAAGCTTGACTAAATTAGTCGGACAGAACAAGACACGTAAGCCGTTCTCAATGATTACGGCCTCACGATTGGCTCAGGAAAAACACATTGACTGGTTAGTTCGTGCGGTTATCGAGGTTCATAAGACTCTGCCAGATATCACTTTTGATATCTACGGTAGTGGTAGTATGGATGCCAAGTTGCGTGAGATTATTGCCGAAGGGCAAGCAGGAGAATACATTCGTCTCATGGGACACGCTGACTTGACCGATATTTATAGCCAGTATGAGGTATATTTGACAGCTTCAACCAGTGAAGGTTTTGGCCTTACTCTCATGGAGGCGGTTGGTTCAGGTCTTCCGATGATTGGATTTGATGTGCCTTACGGAAATCAAACCTTTATCGAAGACGGGGGCAACGGTTATCTCCTTCCTGTCGCTGAAAATCATGTTGTGGATGTCATCACCAAGTCCTATAAGGATGCCATTGTCCGTCTCTATGAAAAAGGCAATATCGAAGCCATGCGTCAAAAATCTTATGACCTTGCCAAAGGCTTCTTGACCAGTCAAGTCAAGGCAGCTTGGAAACAGTTACTTGAGGAGGTACGCTCATGATATTCTTATGTGATTACTACAATCAAGCCAGTAAGGATCTAGCTTACTCACTTCAGGTAGCAGGCTATGATGCCACAACAGTTGTCATCAATCCAGATGGTTTTCTCCCTCAAGGCGCTCTCTCTCCTTTCACCTATTATGTGGAAGCAGTAGAGGAAACTGGCAAGCCACGCTTTTTCAACCAAGTTCCTGTGCCAGCCTTTTGGGAAATTTCAGGGAATAATCAGATGGCGCGTGTGTCTAATCTTACCGAAGAACGTGCTCGAATCACCTTCCCAGAGGGGAGCAAGGCTCGTATCGTTAAAAGTGTCGAATGGTTAGACAAGTCAGGAAAGATTCGCCAAGTGGACCACTATAACAAATACGGATTTTGCTTTGCCAAAACCACTCATGATGAGAACGGTCAGGCAGTCTTTACCAGCTACCAAACCAAAGAAGGCGACGAACGTATCTTGGAAAATCATCTCACCAGTGATATTCTCTTGACTCTACCAGGACAAGCCCTTCGTCGTTTCGCCAACCGTACCGAATTTGTTAAAGCCTTCCTAGCTCAGGTCTTTGGTGATATCGATCACATTATCTTTAATAGCTTGGCAACACCTTTCGTCGTCTCATGGACTATGCAAAATAAGGGTGCCACTGATGTCCTTGTCTGGCAAGAGCCACTGGGTGATATCCTACCAGGCAATATGAATGGTATCTTAGAGGATAATTCAGCCAGAGCCAATGCCATCATTATTCCTGATAAGGCGACTTATGAAAAAGCCTTGCCCTTGGTGCCTGAGGATAAAAAACATAAGGTCTTGTCACTTGGCTATGCCTATGACTTCAAGGAAAATCATGGCAAACCTCGTAATGCCTTTATTGCAACTAATTCAGACCAAATTGAGCGTTTAGAAGCCTTGGTTGAGTCACTCCCTGATGTGACCTTCCAGATTGCGGCAGTCACTGAGATGTCACCAAGATTGCTCTCAATGATGCGTTATTCAAACGTTGTGCTCCATCCAAACGCTAGTCACAAGCAGTTGGACAAGCTCTATCAAGAGTCTGACCTCTACTTGGATATCAACCATTATAATGAATTGTACAAGGCGATACGAACAGCCTTCGAACATCAGTTGTTGATTTTGGCCTTTTCAGAAACAGCTCATGGACCTGTCTATACAGCACCAGAGCATATCTATGCCAGTCAGAACTATCCAGCTATGGTTGCCAAGATTAAGCAGGTCCTAAGCGACAATCAAGCCATGCAAGAGGCCATGCAAGCTCAAGAAGCTCAAGCCAATACTCTGACTGCTTCTGAGTTGGCCGACCGCTTACAATCACTTTTAGGAGGAAATCATGTCTAAAAAAGATTTATTCTACGGTGACGTTGAAGGCCGTATGGAAGAACTCAAGCAAAAGCCTATCACAAAAGAAAAAGAAACCAGAGGAGAGAAAATCAACAAGAGCTTTTCAATCATGCTCGGACTTGTTATTATCATCGGTTTGATTTTCACCCTTATTGGTTTGTTGAGGTAGTCTTATGATGTTAGTATTTATGGTTCTAGCAGTGATTCTTTCGGTTGCCCTTATCGTCTTAGTGACCATCCAACCGCGTCAAACGCAGATTTTCTCAACGGATGCCACTAGTAATATCGGTAAACCAAGTTATTGGGCTAGCCAACCGATTCGAAAAATGTTGACCTTGGCTATTAGCTTAGCCCTCTTTGTTCTCCTACTTATTTTTATGATTGTCTCTTATAAGTAGAGGATTTTCTACCATATAACAGAAAGAAGTATGTCATGCGCGTACATTTTACAAATTTATTTGGCCAGTCCTCACGCAGTGTGGCCTTGATTGCCCAAAATGATACCATGAAGATTGCCAGAGAGCTCGGTGCTAATGAACTAGGAATTTATTTCTATGATAGTAGTCAAGAGCCAGATGGAGAGCTTAATTCCCGCTTTGATGGGATTGTAGCAGGACTAAGTGTTGGAGACATTGTTTTCTTCCAGTCCCCATCATGGAATGGTAGTGAGTGGGATAGCCGGTTGCTTCGTAAATTCAAAGCTGTTAATGCTAAGACCGTTATGTTTATCCATGACGTCCCACCTCTCATGTTTGATAGTAACTACTATCTCATGTCTTCTTATATTGACATGTACAATCTCTGTGATGTCGTCGTTGTTCCATCTGAAAAGATGCGTGATCGACTAATTGAGGAAGGACTAACAGTTGAGAAGATTATCATCCAAAAACTTTGGGACTTACCTCATAGTCTGGACTTGCACCAGCCTGCTTTCCAAAAGAAAATGATTTTTGCCGGAAACCCAACACGTTTCCCACATATCTTAGACTGGAAACAAACGACCCCTCTCCACGTCTACGCAGATAAACAAGAGGATAAGGATTATTCCAAAGTCCACCTCGAAGGCTGGCGAAATAAACATGAGCTTTTGCTAGAACTATCTAAGGGAGGATTTGGTCTGGTCTGGGGAAATTCGGAAAAACCAGAGGACGAGCTTGACTACTATAAGATGAACATCTCTTATAAACTCTCTACTTACTTAGCCGCAGGTCTCCCAGTTGTTGTACCTGACTACCTCTCAAATGCAGACTATATCAAAGAACATGGTCTAGGCTTCGTCGTTTCAAGTCTGGAAGAAGCAGACCGTTGCGTTCAAGAATGTACCGAGGAGCAGTATGCACAGATGGTGGCTAATGCTCGCCACACAGCCTATCTCATTAGTAACGGTTACTTCACGAAGAAACTTTTTATCGATGCTATCATGGCATTAAGCTAATAGAAAAAGGATTATCGAAAGGTAATTCTTTTTTTTTTGTGATAAATCTGAGCATAAATCTTGACTTTTTATAAATTATTCAAATCATTTTCACTTTAGACTTAAGGATTTAAGGAAGACCTGTCTCTAATTAGGATTAATGTTAAAAAACAGTCAACAATAGCCTAACAGATGTAAAGAATTCGCCTAAAAAAATTGATTGTAATTGTGTGACAATTTATCAAAAATGGAATTGTTGGATAATTTTAAACCGAACGATAGTCAGCTTAAAAATGAGAATAATAGAAACAAATAGCATAAAATAGGGGTGTTCAACCGTTTGCACATAAAAATAAGAGTAATTGTTTATAGTAATCAGAAAATTCAGAATTGCGAAAACCTTACATTTTTTTGAAGAAAATGAGATAAAAAAGAACAATTTTTAGTCAACTTGTTTTATAATATAAAATGTAATTTCCAGATTAGGAAATAACTCATATTTTTTAGGAGGTAAATATGTTTTTTAGACGTAACGAAGGTGAATTCCGCGAAACAGATCGCGTGACTCGCTTCAAACTTATCAAATCGGGTAAAAACTGGCTTCGTGCTGCAACATCTAACTTTGGACTTTTCAAAGTTGTTAAAGGTGGCGCAGATGCTCCGTCAGTATCAGTTCAAAATGTAGAAGAAAAATCTTCTCTTCTTTCAGGTACAACTCTTCTTAAAGGGATTGCAGCAGCAGGTGCTGTGGCAGGTGGCGCAGTAGCAACTTACACTGCTCAAGCCGAAGAAACAACTGCACCAGCTTTGGAAAGCCAAGCAACTACAAACCATGACGTATTGGCAAACTCTGAAGCAGCTGTATTGAGCGCTGCTCCAGTATCTGAAACAGTAGCTTCAGAAGCTCCAGCAGTAGCATCAACAAGCCAAGAGTCTACAAGCTCTTCAGTTGACGCTCAAGCAAGCACAGATGCTTCAGTTTCAGTATCACAATCTGTATCAGCAGAATTGTCACAAGCTATCTCAGAATCTGTATCACTTAGCAAAGTGAACTCAACATCTGAAAGCCAATCACACACTGAAAGCAACAGTGGTTCAAACTCAGAATCATCTTCAGCTTCAGAATCAGCAACTTCAACAGCTGCAACTGCATCAGAAACAGCTACTCAAGAAGATGAAAAAACTATCTTGGATCAAAACGTTTCAGAAGCAGAATTGCTTGTAGGTATCGCTAAAGATTACCAAGCTAAGTTGACTGATACATCTGCTAAAGCTGAAATCCAAACTGCTATCGCAACAGTTCAAGAAGAAGTTGCTAAATCAACTACATTGCTTGCTGCATCAGCAACAAACGCTGCTTACGCAGAACAACGTGAGCGCCTTGGTAACGCTGTTGACAACATGATGACTAAGATCACTGACAACGGCTTCACAGGTAACTCAGTAGTTAACGGCGTTGCTGCAGTGACAGCTCAATTGGATGCTATTTCTACATCAAACACACTTGCAGCAAATGTTAAAGTTAGCCCAAGTATGGATGATGCTAATGGAGCATCAATTTCTGACCCAACGTGGACAAATCCAAACTATAAACTAGATCCAGATGCTAGTCGCTTCACATACTCAATCTGGGATCTTCAAAACTGGGAAGGCCCTGCTTCTCAAGGTGGTGTTACATATAGTAACGGTGGATACTATGTGACATTCTCAGTTGACCGCTCTACTGTGGGTACAACTAATACACCTACTGTACATGCTCGTTTGGTAGATAAGTCAACAGGTAACGAAGTTGAAACTTTGGATATGACTGCAGGTTCAACTTATAAATTCAATACATTGGTAAACGCTAATTCAACGTATACACCACAATTTGAATATACTACTGGTGATGCATCGCAAATTTTAGGAACTTGGACAAACAACCGTGATGCTGGACCAACTGCAAGTGATAAATACAAGCACCACATTCTTCAAGTTCGTGATACTTCATTCCCTGGAAATCAAAATGATACAAAACCTAATGTTCAAACTAGTATTCCAACGAAAACTGTAGATCATAATACTAATTATATGACTGAAGATGGAGCTCAGTTGGCTTCATATACTCAAAAAGGTATTGAAGGGCAAGATTACACAGCTTCACAACCACGTGAATTTGATGGATATGTTTATACACGTACTGTTTCACCTGCGGACATGAGTGGTACATTGGGTGGTGTTGGATCTAAATATCTTGAACTTCAAGGTGGTCGTGCACATTACTATGTTAAACGTGTTATTGAGCAAGTATCTACAGATGGTTCATCAGTAGTTAAGTTTTATGTTTTGGACCCTTCTAAAGTTTCTTCATATAGCCCATCAAAAGATGTAAACAATTTGAACTTTGATGATTATACTTTGGTTTACACTTCTGATCCTGCTAAACCAGGAACAAGAGCTACTGTTGAAGGAACTGCTAGCGATCCTAAAGAAGTAGGTTATGTAGATAGTAAAGACGGAAACTACAGACTCAAAGTAGCAACTTATTCAGATGCGGCTGGTGGTAATGTACGTTTGAGTGGTTGGTACAATAAAGCAACTGGAGACGCCTTTACAGCTTCACCTCAATTCTCAACTGATGTTGACCCAGTTCGTAACAATACTTCAAATATCATCGGTGGTAATACACCAGGTGATAAAGCAAGTGGTTATCCATCATTCTTTAATAACTTCTCAATTTCATCAATTAAACCATTGTCTAATGATGTAACACACTACTACCGTAAGATGGATGAGTCAGAGTCAGCATCTCAATCACGATCATTCTCAAATTCTGCATCAGAATCAGAAGTAGTATCTAACTCACAATCTGTATCACAATCAGAAGTAGTATCTAACTCTAAATCACAATCAGAATCAGAAGTTGTGTCTAATTCACAATCTGTGTCACAATCACAGGCTGTATCTAAATCACAATCAGAATCAGAAGTAGTATCTAACTCACAATCTGTATCACAATCAGAAACAGCTTCTAAGTCTGTATCAGAATCAGCATCTGCATCATTGAGCCAATCAGAAGTTACATCAGCAAGTGTATCTGAATCACAATCAGAATCAGCATCTGCATCAGAATCAGCTTCTACATCAGCTCAAGAATCAGCTTCAGCATCTGCATCAGAATCAGCAAGTGCGTCAGAATCAGCATCTGAGTCAGCATCAACATCTGCGTCAGAATCAGCAAGTGCATCAGCATCTGCATCTGAGTCAGCATCAACATCTGCGTCAGAATCAGCAAGTGCATCAGCATCAGCATCTGAGTCAGCTTCAGCGAGTTCATCAGAATCAGCAAGTGCGTCAGAATCAGCATCTGAGTCAGCTTCAGCAAGCGCATCTGAGTCAGCATCTGCGTCAGAATCAGCAAGCGCATCTGAGTCAGTATCTGCATCAGAATCAGCAAGCACATCAGCTTCAGTATCTGCATCAGAATCAACAAGCGCATCTGAGTCAGCATCAACATCTGCGTCAGAATCAGCAAGTGCATCTGAGTCAGCATCTGCATCAGAATCAGAAAGTGCATCTGAGTCAGCATCTACATCAGAATCAGCAAGCGCATCTGAGTCAGTATCTGCATCAGAATCAGTAAGTGCATCTGAGTCAGTTTCAACTTCAGGATCTATCTCAGTTTCAGCTTCAATTTCTGAATCAATTTCAATCGTTACTAATAACTCAGAATCAGAATCAACTTCATCATCTGAGTCAGCGTCTGCATCAGAATCAGCTTCATTGAGTGATTCAGTGTCAGCATCTGCATCAGAATCAGCAAGTGCATCTGAGTCAGCATCTGCGTCAGAATCAGCAAGTGCATCTGAGTCAGCATCTGCATCAGAATCAGTAAGCGCATCTGAATCTGCTTCAGCATCTGCGTCAGCGTCAGCGAGCGCATCCGCTTCAGTCTCTGCATCAGAATCAGCGAGCACATCAGTTTCTGTCTCAGAGTCGGCGTCAGCAAGCACATCAGTTTCTGTCTCTGCGTCAGTCTCAGTAAGCACATCTGCATCAGAGTCAGCGTCAGCAAGTACATCTGCTTCAGTCTCTGTCTCAGAATCAGTAAGCGTATCTGAATCAGCTTCAGTGTCTGCCTCAGCGAGCGCCTCTGAATCAGCAAGCACATCAGTTTCTGTATCAGAGTCAGCTTCATCAAGCACATCCGCATCAGTCTCTTCGTCAGCGTCAGCAAGTACATCCGCATCAGTCTCTGCCTCAGAATCAGTAAGCGCCTCAGAATCTGCATCAGCATCTACGTCAGTCTCAGTAAGCACATCTGCATCAGAGTCAGCGTCAGCAAGCACATCAGTTTCTGTATCAGAGTCAGAATCATCAAGCGTATCTGCATCACTCTCTGCGTCAGCGTCAGCAAGCACATCAGTTTCTGTATCAGAGTCAGCTTCTACATCGGCATTCTTGAGTGCCTCTGAAAGCACAAGTGCTTCAACATCATTGAGTACTTCAGCAAGTCTTTCAATCTCTGCCTCAACAAGTGCTTCAGTGTCTGCCTCATTGAGTGCCTCAGAATCAACTTCTGAAGTGAAAGATCCTAAGCACAAACGTGGTAGCCAAGCGCTTCCTAAGACTGGTGAGGAAAACTCATCATTGTCAATGGCATTTGGTGCTTTGGCAACTGCAACAGGTCTCGCCTTTCTTGCTAAACGTAAGAAAAATGAAGACTTCTAAGTCTTAGTAAGTTTAATCATTATTTTCTAGCGAGATAATCAAATATCCCCTATCGATTAGAGTGATTTCCTAATTGGTAGGGGATTTTTTTAGTCTGATATTCTAAAAATACAAATAGTTTTAATAAGTCTTAGGGTTACCATTATTATCGTATTTTTAGTGGGATGAAAGAAGTGATTAATCGCTAGAAAGCAATCTCGAAATGAGATTTTTTGCTTAATTTTATGATAAAATTTAAAGGACTGTTTTAATCAAAAATAAATGGAGTTTATATGTTTTTTAGAAGGAATGAAGGTCAATATCGTGAAACCGATCGTGTGACACGCTTTAAATTGGTTAAGTCAGGGAAGCACTGGCTTCGTGCGGCGACGTCGAATTTTGGTCTTTTCAAGGTGTTTAGAGGGGGTGTGGATACACCGTCTGTTGCTGGCCAGCAGGTAGAGGTGGATGCACCTGCTTTTTCAGGTCAGACAGTGCTTAAGGGAGTGCTTGCAACGGGGGCCTTGTTAGGTGGTTCTGTTGTGACTCAAGTAGCTCATGCAGATGAAATGACTAATCAGCCGATTTTGGAAAGTGAAGCAGGAGCTAAGACTGATCACTTGGCTGCATCTGATTCCGTTGTTCTTGGAAATATGGAGTCTGTGTCCAGTGTTCAAGAGAGTCAAGTAAATAGTCAAGAGTCATCTGAAACTGCGTCAAGACAGACTTCGGAGGCTTCTTTGAGTGAGTCTTTATCACGCAGCCAATCGGTGTCTGCTTCTGAATTAGCTTCAAAATCGACATCCTTGTCATTGAGTGCCTCGCTTTCTGCTTCCTTGTCCGCTTCATTAACTTCTAAGTCGGAATCAGTAAGTCAGACGGATTATTCTTCTCGTAGTTTGTCTGAGAGTGCAGCTGAAAAATCATCAGAGCATAGTGTAAGTGCATCTGTTCAGTCAGTTAGCAAGAGTGATAGTGGTAGCGACTCTAAAGTAGGGATGTCCCTTGTCAGCTCAGAGTCAACCTTGTTAAACGCTTTCTTGACATCTGAAGTGCAAACGAATCGCCAATTATCTGATACGGCGACTGGGCTGCTAGCTGCCTCGGTTGTGGCTGATGCTGAGCGTTTAGAACAAGAAAAGCGTCTCAAAGATTTAGCCTTAGACATTTATACCTATAAAGCTCAAGCTATTGATTTGCCAAATACGGATGCTGCTATTCTTAAGGGAGATAAAGCCTTGGATGCCATTCGTGTCAGTCTGGCTGATCGTGATAGTGATGTGGCTCCTACGATTAGTCAGGCTAGAAATAGTCTTGCCAATGCGGTGCTTCGTGCGACATCTGGTCAGCGTGATCCTCGTAATGGTTCTCGCATTGATGCTAATAGCAACCTTCGTGCACCCCAGTATAATTTAGGTCCGGCTAACAATGCCTTGATTTCTGTTTATAACTCTGACTACATCAATCAGGCTTATAATGTTGTTGAAACCATTCCTACACGAAATAGTATTAAAAGCATTGGCTACGCTTCTGGTAGTGATCGTGTGAATGGAATCAACGTGCCTCAGACCTCTGCATTGAAAAATAGTGCAGTCGCCTTTAATATTGTGGGGACTGTTGGGCAGACAGAGGTCGTAACGCCTGGGAAAATTTATAATGTTTCTTTTGTAGTGACTAATACGGCTAGGCAGTCAGTGACACGTACGCTTCGTATTCAGGTTTTGCCACAAAATGATGGCATTCGTAATCCGATTACGGCGGTGACAACGGGGACTTATGTTAATGACACAAGTAATCTCGCTCAAGCCGAAAAAGATAAGGTTTGGGAGGCCTTTAAGACTGCTAACCCAAATATTGCCACTTCAAAGGATTTTAAATCTTATTCGGTTTCATCATCTGGTGTGGTGACTATTACTTATAAAGATAACACCACAAACGATGTGACGGCTCCAGTGAAGCGACTTGCAGCACCAACGGTTGAAACGAGATTATTGGACAAGGCTTACACGCAGACACCTGTAACGGTGACAGGAGCTGAGCCAGGTTCTACAGTCGTTCTATACAATAATGACGACGAAGTGGGAACAGCAGTGGCAGATGCTTCGGGTCAAGCGATTGTGACGCCGACAGTTAAGTTACAAACAGGTGGTGTAACAGCCAAAGCTCGCATCATGTATGATGATTATGCGGTATACTCAGATGCCAGCAATTCCGTGGCTGTAACGGACGGAACGCGTCCTGAAGTGACGGCCAAGTTGACTGTCGATGGTGTGGAACCTAAGTCTACGCCTCTCGAAGGTGGTGGGAAAAACTATACCATCTATGCTGGCGATGATGCTGTTTTGACTTTCACGGCTACAGATGACAGTGGTAAGCTTAAAGAAATGAAAGTCGTTGCAAGAGCCGACTTGGATGACAATGCCTTGAACGGAAATTTCTTTGGTAGTAGCCAGTATGGAACAGGTAATATTGCACCGATTACGGGAGATATCACAGCAACGAGTGACAATCCTGCAACTATCACAGCGACCATTCATTTGAAGGATGACCTTTACCATTCCTTCCGAAACACATGGCAACGTAATGTTGCTGCTATCGACAATGCATCAAATATGAACCGTCCAAATGGCTTGGGTGAGATTCGTATTGCTCAGGGGCGATTAGCAGATCGTACGCCGGGTGTGGCACCGACAAGCACTATTCAGGTGACCAGCCTGACTGCCTTAACAGATGCAGATAAAAGCAAGATTATTGCGGCTGTGTCGGCCTTGAATCCAGAGGTTGCCAACCGTATTAAGTCTTATACGGTTAATAGCGATGGAACGGTAACGATTACTTATAAAGACAGTACGACGAATGTTGTGACGGTGAAATTGTCGGATAGTGATCACAGCCAGTCAGTGTCGCAAAGTGCCAGTCAGTCTAAGCAGGAATCGATTTCTCAAAGTCGAAGTGAGTCTGCTAAGCAGTCTGCATCGACTAGCCTTTCATTGAGTACGGTAGCCTCAAAAAGTGTCTCAAGTTCTTTGAGTGAATCTTTGAAGACCAGCCAATCTCGAAGTCAATCCGCTTCAACGAGTGCATCTTTGAGTGCTGAGAAATCAACGAGTGTCTCAAGTTCCTTGAGTGAGTCCTTGAAAACCAGCGTTTCACAAAGTCAGTCAGCCTCAACGAGTGCGTCTTTGAGTACTGTGAAGTCAGCGAGCGTTTCAAGTTCCTTGAGTGAGTCCTTGAAAACCAGCGTTTCGCAAAGCCAGTCTGCTTCAACAAGTGCGTCTTTGAGTACCGTGAAATCAGCGAGTGTTTCAAGTTCCTTGAGTGAGTCTTTGAAGACGAGCGTCTCACAAAGTCAATCTGTTTCAACAAGTGTGTCTTTGAGTGCCGTGAAATCAGCGAGTGTCTCAAGTTCCTTGAGTGAGTCCTTGAAGACAAGCCTCTCACAAAGTCAATCCGCATCAACAAGTGCGTCTTTGAGTACCGTGAAATCTGAGAGCGTTTCAAGTTCCTTGAGTGAGTCCTTGAAGACAAGCCTCTCACAAAGTGAATCCGCATCAACAAGTGCATCTTTGAGTGCTGAGAAATCGGCGAGCGTTTCAAGTTCATTAAGTGAGTCCTTGAAGACCAGCGTATCACAAAGTGAATCCGCTTCAACAAGTGCGTCTTTGAGTACTGTGAAGTCAGCGAGTATCTCAAGTTCCTTGAGTGAGTCCTTGAAGACAAGTGTCTCACAAAGTGAGTCCGCTTCAACGAGTGTGTCTTTGAGTACCGTTAAGTCAGCGAGTGTTTCAAGTTCCTTGAGTGAGTCCGCTTCAACAAGCTCGTCTGTGTCAGAATCACAATCTGTATCTAATTCAGAATCAGCGTCAGAGAGTGCATCAGTAAGCGAATCACAATCTGTATCAAATTCCGAGTCAGCGTCAGAAAGTGCGTCTGTCTCAGAATCACAATCAGTTTCAAATTCAGAATCAGCGTCAGAAAGTGCGTCAGTTTCTGAATCACAATCTGCTTCAAACTCAGAGTCAGCATCGGTAAGTGCGTCAATTTCAGAATCACAGTCAGTGTCTAACTCAGAGTCAGCGTCAGAAAGTGAATCAGTTTCAGAATCACAATCAGTGTCAAACTCAGAATCAGCGTCAGTCAGTGCCTCAAT
>OHHR01000957.1_pt1 | contig 14835 bp, 8 predicted proteins | sample 1568021 | NCBI WGS metagenome assembly OHHR01 (sample SAMEA3879560, study PRJEB24766) | human gut metagenome | biome: human-associated habitat; feature: feces | place: USA | collected 1985/1987 | reverse complement strand
AGCAAAAGTGTCCCCCGTTCGTTGCCGCTCGCGTCCACGAAACGCCGGGCGGCATCCCAAACCTCGGGCACCTCCTGCCATTCATCGACCAGGTGTGGCGCATCGCCGATGAGCGCCAGGCTTGGGTCGACCTCTGCCGCCGCACGCTGCGCAGGCTCATCGAGCCTGGAGACGCTCGCCGAGCGAGAGAGCGCCGTCCAGGTCTTGCCGCACCATTTGGGGCCGTTGATCTCCACACAGCCAAACGCCCGCATAAGGGTGTCGAGGCGCTCCTCTATGAGCCGGGGCCTATATCCCTTTTGGGTCAATCTCTTTGGTGCATCCATAGACGGCCGTCCCTCTCTATCACGCGATATGCGAAATTACGCCATTCTCAATGCTGATTTTACGCTACTTTCAATGTAGTTTTTACGCCATGACAGATGTAGTTTTTACGCCATTTTCATTGAAGGTTTTACGCTTGGCATCCTTAGCGCGACCCATTCCGAGCATCACATCAGAGCGTGCTTGGTTATCTCCGCTCGCACATCTCGGCAAACGAAATCAGCTTGGCATCTCCCCTGCTCGCCGCAGCTTCCTGACATCCTTGCGTAAAGCCTCGCTTCGAGAAGATCGCATAGCTTTTGTGCTGCCGCCTAAAGAGCTCGCTTCGATGCACGAGCTTTTGCAGCACGTCTTCGCCCACCGGTTCATTGCGCCATTTGCACTCCGCAAACAGAGCGGTGCTCTCGCCATCGTCAACAATCAAGTCGATTTCTTCCTGCGTATGCGTGCGATTATCCGTCCCCCACCAGCGCCCGACGCTCGCCGGAACCACATCGAGCTGGCCCGCGCGCGCGAGTTCGTACACGTATTGTCTGCATATAAGCTCAAAGACCGTACCCATGTAATCCGATACGTGTGGCTCAATGCGCTTATACGCCATCTCGGCCATATCGTTTTGAATCAGCCCGATGTTCTGCGGAACAAACTTGTACCAGAACCTAAACATCTGATCGCTCAGCAGATACACGGCTCGCTTATTACTCGTCTCGTTTAGGGGCAGCTCGCGCTCGACAATCCCAAGCGACGCCAGCTTATCCACATAGCTCTTTACGTTGCTCGCAGGGATTCCCGTAGAGCTCGCAATCTCCGAGATCTTCGAGCGCCCCTGAGCAATTGCTTGCACGATCGCATCATATTGCTCGGGATTGCGGCACTCCTGCAATAGCAGGTTACTCGGCTCCTCAAAGAGATAGCCCGTAGGAGTAAGAAAAAGACGTTTGATGTTGTCCTTGAGCGGTGCGGCAGGATCGACTTTCTCGATATATGCAGGAACGCCACCCGTCATGCCATAGCAAACTGCAGCGTCTTCGCGACCCATGCTCTGCCACAGGCCGAGGGTCGTCATAAAATCGAGCGGCATGATCTTAAACTGGGCCGTACGCCTACCGTATAGCGGACTCTCGTAGCCCAACACCTGCTCTTCCATAAACGAAAGCGACGACCCGCACAGGATAAGCATAAGCTTGGTCTCTTTGTACAAGTGATCGATCTTGTCTTGCAGCAACGAGCTGATCTCGGGATTCGATTGGGCGAGATAAGGATACTCGTCGATCACGACAATCAAACGTTCCGTGCGAGCCATGGTAGCCAACGCATCGAACGCCTCGTCAAAACTACGAAACGACACGCCAGCAACACCAACGGAGCCCGCAAGTATCGCCTGGCTAAAGCCATGCAGGTTTGCCTCTGCATTGGTACGACGAGCTTGAAAGTAAATAGCCTTCTTGCCTTGGATAAACTCTGTGATAAGACGCGTTTTGCCCACGCGACGGCGGCCGTAAATCACAGGCATCTCAAAGGAGCCCGTGCCATACAGTCGATTGAGCTCGGACATTTCCACTGTTCTTCCGATAAACATAGGGCCATCCTTCCTTTGCGTTATAGCTAGCTATATTATACCTTCCTATAATATAGCTAGCTATAACGTAATTCGACAAGCGGCGCACACGAAAGGGGCGGTACACCACCGCACGTGGACCGTTCCGGAAAATGCATCCCGTTCTGGAGCCAAAAACTGGGCCGTAGTTTCCGCCAAACATGCCATCCGTTCATCCCATTCTGAGGCTTGAATCCGGAACACAGTTTCCGCTCCAAACAAAAGGCCCCGGCTCGCGATGGAGCCGGGGCCAAAGGTGCAGCATATACAGTTGGTGTTGTGCGCGAACAGCCCATCAGCAATGCCGTCTGCGCCCTACCCACGGTGACGGGCGCGGCTGTACGGCGTATCCACCATGGGCAGATCCGGACGCAGCTTGCCGTCGAATGCGCGATAGGCGTTCTGCACGGCGGGCGCCGTGGGGATCGTTGCGATCTCGCCAATGCCCTTGCCGCCATATGCCACGGGCAGCAGCTCGTCCTTCTCCACGTAGATGGCGTGGATATCCGGAATCTCGGGCGCACGGAAAAGCCCGAGCGTACCGTACCTTGCCTGGGGCACGCAATCCTTGAGCGGCCAATCCTCGGTAAGCGCGTAGCCCATGCCCATGAGCACGCCGCCTTCGATCTGACCCTGGATGGAGATGGGGTTGACCACCTTGCCGGAATCGTGCGCGGCATAGACCTCGCTCACGCGACCGTCATCATCCAGAATGACCACATGCGTGGCAAAGCCGTAGCAGATGTGGCTCTTGGGATTGGGAACGTCGGCGCCCAGTTTGTCGGTCGGCTCCAGGTACACATAGCTAAACTCACAGCCCTCGAGCGCCTTGATGGCGGCCGCGGGATCCTGAGGATGCATACCCTGGCCGGCGACGAGCTCCTGCGTGCGTAGCTGGTAGGCGCGACCGTCGTCGTACTCGATCTTGACGCCGTCGCCATGCGCGCTCACGGGAGTATCGGGTGCGGGCTTGCCGGCCTCGATGTCAAGCATGGCGTCGCGCAGCAGGAAGGCGGCGCCGCGCACGGCCTCGCCGGTCACGACCGTCTGACGTGAGCCAGACGTGGTACCGGAGTCGGGAGCGTTCTCGGTGGAGCACTCGCCGTTGGCAATGCAGCTCAGCGGCAGACCGCAGGCCTCGGCAACGTCCTGCAAAAAGACGGTGTTGCAGCCCTGGCCGATGTCGGACGTGGCGGCATAGACCACAGCCACGCCGTTCTCAACGCGAATCTTGCAGCGGCCGGCATCGGGCAGGCCCACGCCCACACCGGCGTTCTTCATGGCGCAGGCAATGCCGGCGTGGCCGGGATGTGCGTAGTAGGCATCCTTGACCTCGAGCAGCGTCTCCTTAAGCGCCGTGGAGCAGTCGGCAATCTGGCCGTTGGGCAAAACCTCGCCCGGCTCGATGGCATTACGGTAGCGAATCTCCCACGGATCCAGGCCGACCTTCTCTGCCAGCAGGTCGATTAGGCTCTCAAGCGCAAACTCGGACTGGCAAACACCAAAGCCTCGGTACGCACCGGCGGGCGGGTTGTTGGTGTAGTAGCCAAAACCGCGAATGTCGGTGTTCTGGTACTTGTAGGGACCGACGGCATGCGTACAGGCGCGCTCGAGCACCGGGCCGCACAGCGACGCGTAGGCGCCGGTGTCAAAGTTGATCTCGCAATCCAGGCCGGTAAAGTTGCCCTCGGCGTCGCAACCCAGCGTAAAGGTGCCGTCCATGGCATGACGCTTGGGATGAAAAGCAAGCGACTCAGCACGCGTGAGCTTGCACTTCACAGGACGCTGGAACTTATAGGCAGCGAGCGCGGCCAGATGCTGAATGGACACGTCCTCCTTGCCGCCAAAGCCGCCACCCACGAGCATGGTCTCTACAACCACACGCTCGGGCTCGTTGTCCCAGCCAAACATGTGGGCGCACTCTTTTCGCGTATCGTAGGCGCCCTGGTCGGTCGACTGCACCTTGACGCCGTTCTTGTACGGGAAGCCCACGGCGCACTCGGGCTCCAAGAAGGCATGCTCGGTAAAGGGCGTGGTAAAGCGCTGTGTCACGGTAAACGCGCTCTCTGCCAGCGCCTTGGCGGCGTCGCCGCGCGTCACGTGACGGCTCTGGCACACGTTGTCCTTGAGCTCCACCGTGTTGCCAAAGGCAAAGAAGCTGTCGTGCAGGCGCGGGGCGTCGGCAGCCCTGGCCTCGGCGATGTTGCGCACGGGCTCCAGCGGCTCGTAGTCAATCTTTACGAGCTTCTTGGCCTTCTCGAGCGTCGCCTCGTCCTCGGCAACCACCAGCACGATGGCATCGCCCACGCAGCGGGTGATATCGCCCTGGGCGATCATGACATCCCAGTCCTGGATAAGGTGGCCGACCTGGTTGACCGGCACGTCCTCGGCGCGCAGGATGCCCACCACGCCGGGCAGGGCCTCGGCCTTGGAGGTGTCGATGGAGAGCACGCGGGCGCGCGGATACTTGGAGCGCACGGCGCTGGCATAGGTCAGGCCCGGCTGATCAAGCTCGTCGATGTCGTCGGGATACTTGCCCTCACCGAGCACCTTCTTGCGCACGTCAATACGGAAGGCGCGCTTGCCCACGCCGTAGTCGTCGCCGCGCTCCAAGTCCTCGTCAATCTGCTTTTCGCCGCGGAGCACCGCAGCTGCCAGCGAAATGCCCTCGATAATCTTCTTGTAGCCGGTGCAGCGGCAGACGTTGCCGCGGATGGCGTACTTGATCTGCTCCTCGGTGGGCTCGGGGTCCTCGGCGATGAGCGCTGCACCCGCCATGACCATGCCGGGGATGCAAAACCCGCACTGTACGGCGCCCACGGCGCCAAAGGCGTATACAAAGGCCTCGCGCACGTCCTCGGGCAGGCCCTCGACGGTCACGATGTTGCGGCCGGCGGCAAGAGCGGTGGTCAGCACGCAAGCCTTGACGGCCGCGCCGTCCACGTGGATGGTGCAGGTGCCGCAGGCACCCTCGGAGCAGCCGTCCTTGGCGGAGTGAATGTGCAGGTCGTCGCGCAGGTAGCGCAGCAGCGGTTTGTTTTGGGTCGTCGTGCGCTCGACGCCGTTAACGGTAAAAGTGAATTCCTGTGCCATGGTGATTCCCTTCTACACGCCGGCGGCGATGCCGGTGCGGTCGTGGATGGCGCCATGCGGGCAGATGACGGCGCACATGCCGCACGACAGGCAGTCCGCGCCGTCGATATGGGCGCAGTTGTCCTCGATGCGGATAGCGCCGGCAGGGCACTTTTTGGCGCACATGCCGCAACCGATGCAGCTCGTGTCGCAGATCTTGCGGGCGATGGCGCCCTTATCGGTGTTGTTGCAGCGCACCAGGATGTTCTGGTAGCCGGGAACGAAGGCAATCACGCGCTGCGGGCACGCCATGCTGCACAGGCCACAGCCCGTGCACTTGGAGCGGTCCACGCGGGCGATGCCATCGACCAGCGCAATGGCGCCGTGGGGGCAGGCCGTGACGCAGGCGCCACAGCCAATGCAGCCTTCGCTGCAGTGGGCGTCGCCGCCTGCGAAGGCGCAACCGCTTCCGCAGGCAACGTAGGCCACGTTATGTTGAATGGATTTGGCCATAAGAGACTCGCCTATTTCTTAAGAAGGTACGAATAGTTGTCGCGCACAGCCCTGATGGTCAGGCGGACGGCCTCGGGAAGACCGGTGTTGACGGCATCGACCGAGACGGTGCGGACCGTGCCGGCGACGCGAACCTTAAAGTGGTCCTCGTCCACGGCCAGGAAGCCCTCGTTCTCGGAGTTCTCCATGTCCTCCTCGCTCCAGAACAGGGTGAGCTTGTCCTTGTAGGGACGACCCTCCTGGTAAGGGCAGAACACGGCGCAGTTGCCGCACTCGTTGCACATGCCGTCGACATGGACGACCTGATGCTTGGCCAGGCCCGGCACCTTAATTGCCACGTTGGCGCGGTTGGGGCACACGTCGCAGCAGACCTCGCACACCGAGCCGCAGCCCAGGCAGCGAGTCTTGGTGCAGTTGCGCTTGTCGCGGCACAGCGACCCCTTGCGCTCGTAGCAGGTATCCTCGCGACCGGCCTGAGCATTCTGGTCGGCGTACTTGTTAAAGTCCACGCCGGCGATGGCACGGGCGACTTCGGCGGCGTCGGCGATAGCCTCGACCACGGTAGCAGGACCGCGACGGCAGTCGCCCGCAGCCCAGACGCCCTCGACGCCGGTGGAGGTGGCGGCAAGACGGCCGCGACGGTCGTGCTCAACACCCGCGGCGTCGTACAGGCTGGCATCGATGCCCTCGCCCACGGCACAGATCACCGTGGTGGCGGAAAGCTCGACGGTCTCGCCCGTGGCGACGGGGCTACGACGGCCGCTTGCATCCGGCTCGCCAAGCTCCATAACGTCGCAGGTTAGCACAGCGCCGTTGAGTGCCTTGGGCCCCAGCAGCTCGCAGAACTCAACGCCGTCGGCAAGAGCAAGATCGAACTCTTCCTCGTCGGCGGGCATCTGCTTCTTGGTGCGGCGATACACCAGGCGCACGTTCTTCACGCCGGCCAGGCGCTTGGCCACGCGAGCCGCATCCATGGCGGTGTTGCCGGCGCCAATGACGACGACGTCCTCGCCCAGCTCGAGCTTCTCGCCCTTCTTGGCGGCCTCGAGGAACTCCAGCACGTCGAGCTCGGCGCCCTCGCCCAAGCCTGCAGAGCCGGGCATCCAGGCACCGGTGGCCACGACCACGTCGGTAAAGCCCTGGGCCTTGAGTTCGTCGATGGAATCCACGCGAGCGTTGAGCCGCACCTTGGCGCCAAAGGCCAAGCAGAGCTCGGCATCGTGGGAGATATCGTCGCTCGCGATACGGAACTCGGGGATCACGTGACGGACCACGCCGCCGAGCGAATCGCGGGCCTCGAAGATGGTGACGGGCACGCCGGCACGCGTCAGGAAGAACGCCGTCGCCAGGCCGGCCGGGCCGCCGCCGATAACGGCAACGTTGCGCTCGCCGTCGTTGGCGATGGCCTGGGCGCGCAGCTTGGGCAGCACGGCGGTCATGGCCTCGCGGGCGGCCTTGAGCTTGCTGGCGCGGATCTGGGCGCCCTCGGGCTCGTAGAACGCACGCTCGCAGGCACGGCCGCAGGGATGCGGGCAGATGGTGCCGGTAATGAACGGCAGGGCGTTGCGCTCGATGATGATGTTGAGTGCGTCCTCGTAGCGGCCCTCGTCAACAGCCGCCAGGTAGGCGGGAATATCCTGCTGGATGGGGCAGCTCGTGCGGCACGGCGTGGTAAAGCAGTCGGAAAGCGGGCTCTTGCCGGCGACCTTGCGGTCGGGCAGCGGACGCAGCGGCTTCTTGTAGAGCGGGTTGGTGAGCGAGTCAGCCTGGATCGCAGTCACAGCCTCGAGAGAGACGCCCGCGAACGGCTTGCCGTCCAGATCGCCAAATTCGCCGGCCATCTGACTAAAGCGCTCGTAGCCACCGGGCTTGAGCACGTCGGTCGCCAGGGTGACGGGCCAAATGCCGGCATCGTACAGGGCGCGGATGTTGTAGACCGTGGCACCGCCGGAGTAGCTGATGCGCAGCTTGCCGTCAAACTGCTCGGTAATGCGGCGGGCAGCCTCGATGGTCAGCGAGAACAGCGAACGGCCGGACATGTACATCTCGGTAGAGGGCAGCTCGTTCCTCGTCACGTCGACGGGGAACGTGTTGGTCAGCTTGACGCCAAACTCCAGGCCGCGCTCGGCGCACAGGGCGATCAGGCGCTCGAACATAGGCACGGCATCGGCCCACTGCAGGTCCTCGCGGAAGTGCGTGTCATCGAAGACGATGTAGTCAAAGCCCAGCTCGTTCAGACGCTGACGGGCAAACTCATAGCCCAGCAGTGTGGGGTTGCACTTGATGTAGGTGTTGAGGCCCTTCTCGGTGATCAGATAGGTCGCGATGCGCTCGATCTCGGCCGGCGGGCAGCCGTGCAGGGTAGACTCGGTGATGGAGTTGGAGACGCGTGCCGGGATGGACTCGACGAACGCGGCGTCGACATGCTCAAACTTGTCCAGGTTGGCGAGCGCCCATGCGCGGCACTCGTTCCAGACGTCGGAGCCGCTGGCGTCCTTCATGCCCTCGATGTAGGCGTCGACCTTGGGGCTCTTGATGCCCTCCAGGTCATAACCCACGGACATGTTGAAGACAAAGCCGTCCGGGCTGCCCAGGCCGTACTCGCGAGCGATCAGGTGGCAGGCAAACCATGCCTTCACGTACTCGGCAAAGGCCTGCGGAACCTCGAGCTCGGTCGACCACTCGCAGTTGTAGCACTCGTCCTGCGCCACGATGCAGGGCTTGTTCACACACTTGGAGAGCTCCTCGCCGTCCATAACCTGAACGGTCTTAAGCTCAAAGAAGCGGGAACCGGCCACATAAGAGGCCACGATGTTCTGGGCAAGCTGCGTATTGGGACCGGCGGCCGGGCCAAACGGAGTCTCGATGCGCTCGTCAAAAATGGGAAGCGCGCCCTCCTGGTTGGTCGTGACCATCTTGCGCACGCCAAAGACGGCGCCCTGAGTCTTGTGCTCCTCGATGATCCAGTTCATCAGCTGCGAAAACGGGATCGGCCTCATGATGTCGCTCATAGTGAGCTCCTCTCTGTAACGCCCGGCGAGACCGCGCGGCGGGCGCAAATACGGTGTAGCGCTAGCACAGCGCCGGCGACCCCGCGGAGGTCGCCTATACGCGCGTCGAATGCGGCGAAACACCCGACGCGCGTGAATCTACTTGTGAATTAGTAGGTGCAATCGTTGAGCGTGCTCCAGAGCTTCTTGGACTCAGCCATGGTCCACGCGTTGATCTTGTCCTCATCAATCCCAACGAACTCGCGATCCTTGTACAGGACGCGGCCGTTGATGATGGTGGTGCGGCAGTTTTTGCCCATCATGCCAAAGAGCATGTGGCCGTCGATGTTCTCCTCGCTCAGCGGCGTAAAGGGCTTGTAGTCCATAACGATAACGTCGGCGGCAGCGCCGGCCTCGAGCACACCAAGCTTGCGATCGAAGTACTTGCTCGCCATCTTGGCGTTGTTCTCGAACAGCATCGTCATGGCCTCGCACCAGCCCACGTTGGGCATGGCAGCGTTGTGGCGCTGAATGATCAGGAAGACCTTAAGGCTCTCGAGCATATCGTGGGCGTAGGCGTCGGTACCCATGCACACGGGGATGCCGCGGCGGAAGAACTCGAGCACGGGGGCGCAGCCCACGGCGTTGCCCATATTGGATTCGGGGTTGTTGACCAGCCAGGTGCCGGACTCCTTGACGATATCCATCTCGGCAGGCGTCACGTGGATGCAGTGGCCCAGCATGGTGTCGGGACCAAGCAGGTTGTGCTGCAGCAGGCGCTCGACGGGGCTGATGCCACCGCGGTTGAGGCGGGAGTCCCACACGTCATTCATGCCCTCGCACACATGGATGTGGAAGCCGGTCAGGCCGTTGTTGGCCTCGGCCATCTTGTCCATGGTCTCGTCCGACAGCGTAAAGGTGGCATGCCCGCCAAACATGGCGGCGATCATGTGGTTGTCGTTATCGCGACGCTCCTTGGCGGCCCACTGGGCAAATTCGGCGTTCTCGGCAATGGCCTGGTCGCATTTTTCCTGGCCACGGCGATCGGAAACCTCGTAGCACAGGCACGAACGCATGCCCAGCTCCTGAGCTGCATCCTTAATGGTAAAGAGGCTTCCCGGGATCTCACAGAAGCTCGCGTGATGATCGAAGATCGTAGTGACGCCGTCGCGGATGGAGTCCAGAATCGTGGCATAGGCGCTGGCCTTGGTGCCGTCGAGCGTCAGGTTGTCGTCGATCTTCCACCACTGCTGCTCAAGATTCTCCAGGAAGTTGGTGGGGTTGCAGCCCTTAATGGCAAGGCCGCGGGCCAGACCCGAGTAGATGTGGGTGTGGCAGTTGATGAGTCCGGGCATGATGAGGTTGCCCCGGGCATCGACGTACTCGGCATCCGGGTACTTGGCCTTGAGCTCGCGCTCGGGGCCCACTTCGACGATCGTATCTCCGTCAATGGCGACCGCACCGTTTGGAATGAACGGGGTCTGAGCGTTGCGGGTAAAGACGGAACCGTTAGCGACCAGAAGCATGGATGCTCCCTTCAACATCAGAGGCGGGGTTTGACACCTCTGACATGGCGGAGTGCGAAGCGCCGGCCTACACCGGAAACGGGCCCTCTCCCGTCAACGCTTCACCAAAGGGACAAACCCTTTGAAGTGCGGCTTGGCGCCGCATGGCGTCGGCGGACGAGGCGATGCGTCCGCCGACGAATAGCACCGAATTGGTTACTTCTTGCTCTCGGGCAAGACCAGATCCACGGCAGCGTCCTTGGCGGCATCGATGTGCTGAGCCACGACCGGCGTCTGCGGAAGGATCAGGTTAAGGACAATGGCCATGATGGCGGTGGGGGTTACGGCATTGGAGCCGATGACGGTGGACACCCAGGCGGGCATACCCTCGCCGGCAAGGCAACCGCTGGCCATCCAGATACCCAGGCCAAAGACGACGGAGGTGCCGACGATAGTGGTAGTGCGCTGCGTGAGGCCCTCGCGGGTGAACATGCGCACGCCGTTCATGGTGATGGTGCCAAAGACGCCGACGGTCGCGCCGCCGATGACGGGCTGCGGGATAGCGGAAAGGACGGCAGAGAGCTGCGGAAACAGACCGGCGATGGCAAAGACGGCCGCGATGATCACAAAGACCCACTTGTTGACGACTTTGTTGGAGCAGATGATGCCAACGTTCTGGCCAAGGGCGCTGGTGGGAAGACCGCCCAGCAGGCCGCCGACCATAGAGGTGAGGCCCTGGGACACGATAGCGCCGGAGAGCTCGCGCTCGGTGGGCATACGGTCGATGGAGCCCAGGCAGGCGGCAGAGACGTCGCCGATAACCTGGATGGCAACCATGGGGAACACGACGGCAAGGGTAATGCAGACCTCGGGATCAAACTCGAGCGCATAGGGCATGAGCTTGGGAAGGGCGAAGACCTGGGCGGTGGCGACGCTGGAGAAGTCGATCATGCCAAAGGGGATGGAGACGATCATACCAACGATCATGCCAAAGAACACGGATCCCAGCTTGAGCGTGCCCTTGCCAAAGTTGGCGAGCGCAAAGACCACGGCGAAGGTGATAAGAGCGACGCACCAGGCCTGCGGGGTGCCCCACAGCGGCGTACCCATACCGCCGGCCATATACTTGACAGCCGTGGGATAGAGAGAGACGCCAATGGAGAAGATGACCGTACCGGTCACGACGGGCGGGAACAGCCACTTGATCTTGCTGTAAGCCAGACCAAAGAGGACCGCGACGGCGCCGCCGACGATCTCGCCGCCCAGCAGTGCACCAAAGCTAAAGCCCGAGGCACCCATGGCCTGCAGGGCCGGCAGGAACGCGAACGAAACGCCCATGACGATGGGCAGGCCGCCGCCGATGCGACGGAAGGGGGCGAAAGCCTGAAGGGCCGTGTCGATCGCCGAAAGAATGAGCGCGACCTGGATGATGTCGGTGCTCTGCTGGCTATTAAAGCCGTAGACGCCGGCCATGATGACCGCCGGGGTAATGATGCCGGCAAACGATGCCAGTACGTGCTGAAGGGCACACGGGATCATTTCCTTAACGGGAGGCATGCCTTCGCGAGTGAACAGGGCTTCAGTGCCGTTCGTAACCGTCTCCTGGGTCATTTGACCACCAATCCTCGAAGTAGTTGTTTTCGCATCTAACGCTCTATTGTGACGCAGTGCGGGGTTGAGGTTGTGCCTTCATTGCATATCGTATTAAAGATGATTCTCATTCTCAATAATAATTTTTTGTTATCAGACCATTCTTCAGCTGAAATAACGCATTTCCGCAGGTCAGGAAAGTGTCTGGTCAAAATAACATCTAACTTTTCTTTTGGTCAACCGTTTACCGCTAAATTCCTACCGTTCGTCTGCATTACGCAATGTACCTGCGGATATACGAGATGGTAGGCAGCGTGTTACCATGAGAAAAAATTGTTATGAACATTTCCGTTTTCACCCAAAGGAGTTGCCCGTGAACGAGACCGTACGCCGCTTTTTGCCGATGGTCGATTTTCTGGAGCAGATACTCGGCAAAAACAGCGAAATCGTGCTGCACGATTTCTCGGATCCCGACCACGCCATCGTCGATATTCGCAACGGCATCGTGAGCGGCCGCAAGGTCGGCGGTCCCGCCACCGATCTGGCGCTCAAGATCATGCACGACCCCAAGTATCGCGACCTGCCGTTTATTACGGGCTACGAGGGGCGTGGTGCCGGCGGCAAGACGTTGGAGTCAGCGACGTACTTTATCCGCGAGAATAACGAGATCGTCGGTATGCTCTGCGTTAACACCGACCTCTCGACCGTGCGCTCCATCAACGCCATGGCGCAGCAGCTCATGGCGTGCTTCGACGCGGCGCCGACGCGCACGGAGCCCGCCCCTATCGAGGTCGAAAGCCTTTCGGAGTCCACACAGGAGCTTATCGACCGCAGCATTGCCGAGCTGCTGAGCGCGCGCGGGCTGGATGTAGCGTCGCTTGGTCAGAGCGACCGCGTGGACGTCATTCGCCACCTCAACGGCAACGGGGTGTTCATGCTCAAGGGCGCCGTGGCCTGCGCCGCCACCGCGCTGGGCATCTCGGAGCCCAGCGTCTACCGCTACCTGCAAAAAGTTCGCAAGGAGGGCTAACCCGCTGATTCCTTGGGAGCGGAGGAAAACGGATCATTTTTGTCGCATCGCTTGACAAAAGACCCTGCAGCTCGCACTGCAGGGTCTTTTTGCATGTCATGTTTAGTTGTTGCCAACGCCTTAGAGAGCGGCGACGACCTCGATCTCAACCAGACCGCCGGCCGGAAGGGCGGCAACCTGGAAAGCGCTGCGCGCGGGGAACGGGGCCTCGAACTTGGAGGCGTAGATCTCGTTCACGGCAGCGAAGTCGGCGATGTCGGCCAGGTAGACCGTGGTCTTGACGACATCGGCAAAGGTGGCGCCGGCAGCGGTCAGCAGAGCCTCGACGTTAGCAAGGGACTGCTTGGCCTGGGCCTCGACGCCCTCGGGCAGCTTGCCGGTTGCGGGGTCGATGCCCAGCTGGCCGGACAGGAACACCATGTTGCCGGTCTGGATACCGGGGGAATACGGGCCGATGGCTGCGGGTGCGTTATCGGAAGACACGACGGTCTTGCTCATGTTTTTCTCCTTACGATCAGATAGAGAGCGTGAGCGCGGCGTTCGCACCGGGAGGCACAATTCGGTCTGAACACCGCGCTTGATTTGGGATAGTACTCAAGGTTTCCGCGCGATGCAAGATTATTATCACGTTGCGAGAATAATTTATCGCCCAACGGCACCTGTCGGCCGCTGAACGGCACGACCGGACGGTGAAGCTCAAAATGATCCGTTTCCCTCCGTCCCCATCGGATCAGGTAATCCATAGGGGACGGAGGGAAACGGGTCATTTTTGCTGCAAGGACTGCTGAAGACTTTATCCCGCTTGGAGCACGGGCATCGCCCGCCGCAACAGCACCACTATACTTTTGAGTATCTGAGCATTTTGAAAGGCAGGATATGACCGCAACCGCCAGTCGAACCACCAACCGCAGACCCGAGCTTTTGGCGCCCGCCGGAGGGCCCGAGCCCTTTGCCGCCGCACTCGCCGCCGGGGCAGACGCCATCTACTGCGGCATGGGCAGCTTCAACGCCCGCCGCAAGGCCACCAACTTTACCGACGAGGCCTTTGAGCAAGCCTGCCGCGCCGCACATCTAGCCGGGTCGCGCGTCTACGTCACGGTCAACATCGTCATCAAGCAGTCCGAGATGAGCGATGCGCTGCAACTCATCCATCGCTGCTCCACGCTGGGCGCCGATGCCTTCATCATCCAGGACTGGGGCCTGTTCTTTGAGGTCAAGCGCACGATGCCCGGCATCGAGACGCACATCTCAACCCAAGCAAACATCCACGACGACCGCGGAACCCTTTGGTGCCGCGAGCAGGGCGCCGACCGTGTGACCCTCTCGCGCGAGCTTTCCATCGACGAGATTGCCGCCATTCACGATGCCGCGCCCGATGTGGACCTTGAGGTCTTTAGCCATGGTGCCATCTGCTTTTGCTACTCGGGCCTGTGCCTGCTTTCGAGCTTTGCCATGGCGGGACGATCGGCCAACCGTGGCATGTGCGCCCAGCCCTGCCGCCTGCCCTACAAGCTGATCGACGAGAACGGTCGCGCACTCTCCCCCGCCGGCCGCGAGCGTGCGCTATGCCCACGTGACACCAACACTTCACAGCTTGTTCGCCGTCTGTATGACGCCGGCGCCGCGTCGCTCAAGCTCGAGGGCCGCATGAAGGCGCCCGATTACGTGTACTCCATCGTTGATGTATATCGTCACGAAATTGACGACATGCTATCCGGAGCCACCGTTGCCAAGGACGAGGAAGCCGCCCGCCAGCGCCAGCTCAAGCGCTGCTTCAACCGCGACTTTACGCACGCCTATCAGGACGGCACCTCGGGCGACGAAATGATGAGCTACGAGCGTTCCAACAACCGCGGCCAGATCGTGGGCACGGTGCTGGGCAGCCGCCCGGCCAACCGCGATGTGCGCGGTCTCAAGCCCGACGACCGCCGTCGCCGCGCCGCCATCGCCCGCATTGAGCTGTTTGAGCCCGTGGGCAAAGGCGACCTGCTGGAGCTTCGCCACGATAACGAGTTTGACCAGTTCCTGACCACCATTGCTGCCGATGATGCCGCCGCAGGCGACATCATCGAATGTCGCGTACCCCGCAGCATGCCCGAGGGCTGCCGCGTCCGCGTGATTCGCAGCCAGCGTGCCATCGACGCCGCCGGCGCCGCGCTCAAGCGCGATGTGCTGCGCCGCCGAGCTGTTGATGCGTCCGTCGTGGCGCGCCTG
>OHHR01000948.1_pt1 | contig 14999 bp, 10 predicted proteins | sample 1568021 | NCBI WGS metagenome assembly OHHR01 (sample SAMEA3879560, study PRJEB24766) | human gut metagenome | biome: human-associated habitat; feature: feces | place: USA | collected 1985/1987 | reverse complement strand
AACCTACGATGGGGGAGTCAAAGTCCCCTGCCTTACCGCTTGGCGATGGCGCATCATGCAAAACAGTATAGCATATTTTCCGCTGTTCCACAAGAGGTGCGCCGCATTTTTGCAGCTTTTTCTGTGTGCTGTCTGCCGCACTTGCGGCGGTTTGGGTCGGTTTTTGGGCTTTGCGGCCGGGATCCTGCGTTTTCCATATTCTTCCATGTTTTTACGAAAGGCAAGTTTTGCGGGATGCGTTTTTCAAAAAACACAGTCCGCAGGGGGCACAAGATTCATATTGCAAAGGTGAGATTTATTTTTTCCTGATTTTTCTTATTATTTTCTCAAAAGACTGTATTTTTTGTTGCGGTTCTGGTACACTGGATGTGATAAAAATAAGTTGAAGAAACTACGCCGATGTCCGGGCTGTCCCCGGGCGGGGCAGTGTCTCCATCTTTGTGAAGGAAAGCGAGGGGTCTCATGAAAAAATTCCTGAAAACGCTGGTGGTCGGGCTTTGCCTGTTCACGCTGCTGTGCTGCGCACTGCCGGCTGCATTTGCTGCCGACAAAACTTCAGGGAGCAAAAAGGAAGAGAACGTGTACGCCATTGGTATGGATGCCCAGGGCGGCATCTGCTCCACCGTGGTAACCTACACGAACCTGTCCGGCAAACTGGAGAGCACGCCCGAGCAGCCTACCATGACGGGCTACACCTTTGACGGCTGGTACACCGAGCCGGTGGGCGGCAGCAAGGTGACCACCTCCACCGTGTTCACCTCCGACGCCACCATCTACGCCCACTGGACTGCCAAGGTCGGTACTTCTACCGTGCCGCAGCCCACCACCCAGCCTGCCGTCCAGTGGCAGAAGTATGTAGGCCCTGCCCTTGTGGCCGGTGCCCTGCTTACCACCCTGCTGGTCGCCACCATGCTCTGAACACTGCTGTAAACACAATGACACTATTGAAGAAAGGGATCTTACCATGACTACTTCTACCATGAAAATGCCCGCCAGCTATTCCAGCATCGAAGCCGAGGAGATGACCTATCTGGACGGCGGCACCAGCAACGCTTATCAGGCCTTCCTGGACGTTGGCAAGGTGTTCAACTACATTGCCCGCATCTTCTCCGGTGCAAGCTCCATCATCAACAATGTTAACGTCATCTACCAGTCCTTTGTATCGCTGAACAGCCTGCTGGGCAGCTTCGGCAAGTAAAAGCATCACCCCAAAGTTCAGATCCGGGAGCCGCGCTTTTTTCGAAAAGTGCGGCTCCCGTTTTTCGTACACACTGTAATTCAGTACATTACTGCGCAGCACTTCACGTTCCAGAATTGTGAACAACTTTTTAAGTTTTTGGGGGGTCAGTGGCCGTTTTTTGGACATTTTTAATATATAAAGCAAAAAAATGCGATATTTTTTCAGCTTTATCTCTTGATTTTGTATCTGATTTGTTATATTACTGTTACAGTGGGTGTGCTAGAATAAGGTTGTTTATAAAATGCCCTTCAGACCGCGTAAAAAATCGTGGCGGCAAGCGTTTTTTCAGGTATTTTTGTTAAGTAATTTCGTAATCTTCGAAAACCTTTTCGTTCTTTATGATTTGGGAGTATGTACACAAATGGCAGATCGTGAACTGCGGCGGATGCACCGCGCTGAACTGATAGAGATCATCTATGCGCTGAAGCAGAGCGAGGACCAGCTCAAGGCGCAGAACGCCGCGCTTACCGCGCAGCTGCAGGACCGGCAGCTACGGCTGGAAAGCGCCGGTTCCATCGCGCAGGCCGCGCTGGAGCTGAACAACGTGTTCGCCGCCGCGCAGGCCGCCGCCGATGACTATCTGCACTCGGTGCAGGCCAGTCTTGCGGACACCAACGCCACCGCCGCCAATACCCTTTCGCAGGCGCGCAGCGAGGCCAAGCGCATTCTGGAGCAGGCACAGGCAGACGCCGACAGCCTGAAAGCGCAGGCGCAGCAGGAATGCGACGCCATGACTGCCGCCGCCGCGCAAAAACGCACCCAGACCGAGGCCGACTGCAAAGCCATGGTGGAGCAGGCCGAGCAGGAGGTGCAGCAGCGCTGGCAGGCATTTGACCGCAAGGCCAACGATCTGCTGGACCAATACCACAGCACCGACGGTCTGCCTTCGGAGGAAACATGAAAAAACGCGATATCCGGTTCGCTTCCATCCCTTCCACCGAGGAAGTGGCCGCAGAACGTGAGCGTCTTGCGTACCAGAGCCGCTACCAGCGGGTGCTGCGCAGTACGATCTATATTCTGGTGGTGGTGGCCGCAGCAGCCGTGCTGCTGGCTACGCTGTTTCTGCCGGTGCTTCAGGTCTCCGGCGACAGCATGAACCCTACGTTGAATGATAAAGACATTATCCTGCTGGTAAAATCCAACCACATTGAAAACGGCGAGTTGTGCGGGTTTTACTGGCAGAACAAGCTGCTGCTCAAGCGCATCATCGGGCAGCCCGGTGATGTGATCGATATGGACGTGAACGGCGTAGTCTCGGTAAACGGCGTGGCGCTGGACGAACCCTATGTGGACGCGCTGACCGTGGGCGAATGCGACATCCGGTTCCCCTATCAGGTGCCGGAAAACCGCTACTTCGTGCTGGGCGACCACCGTGCCACCTCCATCGACAGCCGCAGCAGCGTGATAGGCTGCGTTGAAAAAAGCCAGATCGTGGGCAGGGTTTTCCTGAGGATATGGCCCTTGTCCAGCTTCTCGTTGATCCATTGACCCCGGGAGGAGGTATTTCGTTATGAACGACATTCTTAAAACGTACATGGAGCGGTTCCGCGAGAACCGGCACACCCTGCGGCGCTACACCGCATTTGTGCTGGCACTTGCCATGATCACCACCCTGTTCGTCAACTGGCAGTTGCATGGCGTGGGCATCTCGATGACCGCGCAGTACCAGTGCGGCGAGGAGGAGCACACCCACACCGCAGATTGCTACACCAAGGTGCTCATCTGCGGTTACGAGGAAGGCGAGCTTGAAAATGCGGACGAGGTGGCCGCCGCTGCTGCGACCAGCCAGCCCACCGTTGAGGCTGAGCCCGCGCCGCTGGCACTGGAGCCGCAGATCGAGTTTGTGCCCCACGAGCACACCGAGGACTGCTACACCGAGGTGCAGACCCTGACCTGCATGGAAGAAGAGCACGTCCACGGTGACGACTGCTTCGACCCCGAGGACGGCACCCTGATCTGCGAGAAATTTGAGCATACCCACGATGAAAACTGCTATACCACCGAGTACGAGCTGACCTGTGGACTGGAAGAGGGCGAGCTTGTGGAGCAGGTGGTGGAGCCCACCCAGAGCGCCGAGCTGGCGGCTATGGCCGTGGCCGAGCCTGTGGCACTGGAGCCGACGGTGGACACCGTGGAGCCCATCTACCACCACCACACCGACGCCTGCTACGAGGAAGTGCTTACCTGCCCCCTGCCGGAGCATCACCACACCGTAGCCTGCCTGAGCGACACCTCCGCCGACGTTGAGACCCCCGAGGAGTGGCAGGCCGCCAACGACGAGGCCGTGATGACCGGCAACTGGGACGAGGACCTGCTCAGCGTGGCAAAGACCCAGCTGGGCTACGAGCAGAGCGAGAAAAACTTTGAGATCGACCCCGCGGACGGCGTGACCCTGCACTACTACTCCCGCTACGGCCAGTCTTACGGCAACCCCTACGGCGAGTGGGATGTGATGTTCCTCTCCTACTGCCTGAAGTACGCCGGTATCCCCCAGAGCGCCATCCCGCAGGAGGCCAGCGTGCTTTCCCTGCGCAGCTCCATGAGCGACATGGACTGGCTGCTGGACGGCGAGGACGGCAGCGCCGCCAATGTGGGCGACATCGTTATTTATAATAAGTACGTCACCCGCACCGTGGCTGTGGACAGCAGCGCCGATGGTGCAGCGGACGATCTGGACGACCAGTTCAGCATGGACGCTGAGGGTGAGAACGGCGCAGCGCTTGAAACTTCCGGCGCTTCTGCGTTGGATGCAGCCCCTGCCGCCGAGGATGCCCCCGCTGCCGACAGCGTGATTACCCCCGATCTCCCCGACACCGCTAACCCGGAGCAGCCCGCCGCAAAGCCGGTGGACAGCACCAGTACCTCTGCATCCGGCGCGGACACCCTTATCCCCAGCGTGGTGTCCCCCGCTGCCGAGCCGCAGACCACCACCGTGACCGACGCTCAGCCCGTGGAGACCGTGGGCATCGTGAGCGAGGCGGACGACGACACCCTGACCGTCATCTCCGGCGACGTGGACGGCAAGGTGGCTGAGGTCACCCTTTCCAACGCCGAGGTTCTGGCCGTGGTGGATGTTGCCGCCGCCCAGTACGCAGACGAGATGCTCTCCTCTGCCGTTGACGGCGCACTGAAAGCCCCCGATATGCTTACGCTGGCGGGTGAGCCCATGACCGTAAGCACCACGACCGTTGGCTCTGCCTTGGACGGTACTAATTATGTTACTGATTTCAAGATTCAGAAGCAGCAGGGCAGCCAATACGTTGATGTTGCCACCAGCGTTGTCACTGACCAAATGCACGGCTACCTTGAACTGAAGGATATTCCGGCTCAGGACATTGCAAGCCATGACTACAAGGTTAAAGTAGCTTTGCCGGAGGCTTTTGACTTGCAGAGCGTTGCTTCGGAAACTGGCGACTTGATCGATCCGAACTATACCGGTCCAAAGGGCAGCGTTTGTGGCACCTACCAGTTTGTAAAGGAAAACGGTAAGTGGTACGTCCTGTTCACCTATGACCGTGATTTTATTCATCAGGATCAGGTGTCGAATACCACCAAGGTCAGAAGTACAGTCAACTTTGATTTCCGGTGGGACCAAACCAAGGTCACGACCGGCGGGAGCAATGAGTTTAAGGTCAACGAAAAAGCAAAGGTCACCATTTATATTAAGCGCGAAGAAAGCACCACGCCCGGCGAGGAAAAGAAATTCAGTCTGGATAAACAATCTGCCGGGCTTAAGTACGACGGCAAGAATGCTTACGTTGATTACACTGTAAAACTTACCCTGAAGGAGGACAGAGCAGCCCCCCTGACGCTGACCGATACACTCACAAATCCGTCCGGGGTCACCTTCGACTATGTTGACACCTTCCTCCAAGTTACTGGCCCGGATGGTTCTGCGCCCGACATTTCTTGGGCAGATACCACAGGTAGTACGGGCAAAATGATCACCTTGGGCACTAGTGGTCAGACCCTGCAAAAGGGCACCTATACCATCACTTACCGCGTCAAGGCTGATAATTTTGGCAGCACAAGTTACAACGGGGACTATTTAAAAAACTTTATCAAATTTGGTGATGATGTAGAAGGTACTTCCACCTCTATCAAAACAAAGGATATTGAAAAATCGGGCAAGCTCAGCAAAGACGGCGAGATCATCACATGGACTGTCAAGATCAACAACGGTGACGTCATGCGTTATCTGCCTAGCAACGCTAAATTTACCGATACGATCGACACAGATCAGGAATTTGTTGCCGGTTCTTTCAAGGTCACAAAGACCGATGCAGACGGCAACAAGACCAAGCCCACAGCATCAGATGTCTACGACAGCACAAACAAGACCCTCACCTACCAGCTTGCGGAAGGCTTCAACAAGTATGAGATCACCTACCAGACAAGGGTCACAAAAGCTATCCCTCTGACCGGTCTGGATGTCAAAAACACCGGCAATCTGGAGGGCGATGGGCTGGACAGCAGCTCTGAAGGCACTGTCCACATCGACTCGGATGTTCTTACCAAAGAGGCAGTTGGTGAGCCGACTAATAATGGTACAGAGGCCACCATGCAGTGGAAGAGCACCATCAAACCGACAGATGTCAGCAGCTATATTTACTACGATTACAGTAACGCAGTGCAGGATGCAGACGGTAAAAACCGCAAGGCGCAGGAGATCGACCTTGCCTCTATTGTGGTAAAGGACAAGGATGGGAATTCTGTTTCCGTTACGCCCGTCGCATGGAACTCCGGTGAAACAGATGATTACGACAAGGATCTGGGTCTGTTTATGATAGACTTTAAAGGCATTACTGCATCCGGTCCAATGACCATTACCTACACAACAAAATGCTCTATCGTCCAGCAGCTGCCAGGCTACGGTGCAACGGTCAAGAACCACTGCCGCATCAATAATGGCACTGTGGCAACCGCTGAGCAGAAAATTACAAAAGGCTCTGACACGATAAGTTACTTCTATAAGTATGCTTGTGGTTGGAATTGGACGAACATTCAGAGCGGCAGCGGCAGTACTACCCTGCAGCCCGGCCAAAAGCTGCCTTGGACGATCGAGCTCAACGCGGATGGAGTGCTGAAATGGGAAAATGACACCAAATGGGTCATTACCGATACCATTCCCCGCGGTCTGGTTCTGGACGAAAGCAGCGTTCAAATCAAGAACCATGGCGTTGCCCTGCCCGCTACATCTACAGTCACCAAAAACGCAGACGGAACCACCACGCTGGTAATCACCATGTTGCCGGAGTCGTTCAGTTATACAAATAACGGTGTGACTGAGATCCGCAAGCAAATCAATATCACCTACGACACTACGCTGGATCCTAAATGTACCGACATCTGGAATGACAATACCGCATCGTTTAAGAACGTTGCCAAGTTCGAGCGCAACGGCAATACGATAGGTGATACCTCCTTTACCGAAACAGTCGAGCGCAAAGTTGTTGGCAAGAGCGGTACTTTTGACGAAACCACCGGTCTTTTGACCTATCAGGTCAAGCTGAACCCCTACGGTGCAACGCTGAATGGCGGCGAGCCTATGGTCCTGCAAGACGTCATGACCGTGCCCTCTGATTTGTGGGCTGATGGGTCTGGCACCAAGCGTGTAACGCTGGAAGGCATCTCTGTTTTTGATGCCAATCTGCAGGCAGATGGTACGCTGGAAGCAACCACATGGCGTGCAGACCTTACCTGTGTAGCCGGAAAGTTTGATGACGATGCCGCCGGAAATAACGTTGACACGTCCACCTACTATTCCAAGTACAGCAGCAATAGCAGCCACCAGCTTAAGGCATGGACAATGGTACCCGATAGCACCCCGCTTGTGCTGGTTTTCCATTACCGAGTTAATACGGAAGGTCTGGTTAAAGGCAATACCTTCACCTTTGAGAACACTGCAGAACTGAATGGCAAGTGGAAGAACGAGCAATGCAGCACCAGCTTTACTTCCAGTTCGGGAGCTTCTGCCGGTATCGACTTCAACTCCAACCGCTTGACCATCGTCAAGTACTCCGGCACGCCAGACAAGGTTCTGCCCGGTGCAGAGTTCAGTCTGGAAAAGTATAACGCTACCACTGGATGGAAAGGCGAAAAAACTGATATAGTGACCAACACCAGCGGCAACGTAACGCTTGGCAGTCTGGACGTTAACACCTTCTATCGCTTGAAGGAAACACAAGCGCCTGATGGTTATCGGACACCGAATAATTACCATTATTTTGTAATTTCCGACAATAGTAGCTACACGGCCTCTGGCGTTCCCGACTATATTGCGGGCACAGACACCTTTAGCGAGTACAAGTTGGCTGAAGGGCAGAAGTTTGGCAGCTTCTACTACTACTGCGAAAACACCCCCAATGACAACTCTGACTACGAGCTCCCCTCTACCGGTGGCACCGGTACACTCCCGTATACAGCCGTGGGCGGCACAATGATGCTGTCTGCGCTGGCATATAGTTTTATCCACCGCAAGCGCAGACGCGAAGGGAGGGCAGATGACTAAACTGCACTTCCCCCAGCTGGACGCCCGAGGCTGAGCCCCCGCCCGCCCGGCGCAAAGTTTACGCGATAGACCGAACAAAAATACCCCCTACCCCCCCCCCTGTGCAAAATGCAGGGGGCGGCAAGGGGCAAAAAAGAAAGGGGCTTTTTCCATGAAAAAAGCAATGAAAAAACTCATGGCTGCGCTGCTGGCAGTTGCCATGGTGTGCGCCATGGCCATCCCGGCGTTTGCGGCTGATGCTGGTACTACTACCGCTGCCGCTGGCACTGGTACTGGCAGCATTACCATCAATAACGCCGTTCCGAACCAGACTTATAAGATTTACCGTATTCTGAAACTGGAGTACCACGCAGGTACTAGTTCCTATCTTTATACGGTCACTCCCGAATGGAAGAACTTTGTCAAAGCGCATTCTACTGACTTGGACTTGAATGAAAGCACTGGTGTTGTCACATGGGCAAACGCTAATACCAACAATGGCAGTGATGTTATCCAGACGCTTGCAAATGATGCAGGCCGATATGTTAACACCAATGATATCGCTGCAGTAGACTCTAAACTGGCTGGCGCTATTACTGTTGAATTTACCAATCTACCCCTTGGCTGGTATCTGGTGGTTTCTGATCTAGACAACGGTGCAATCTGCTCCATTGGTACTACCGCCACGAATGCAGTAATCGAAGAGAAGAACAGCAAGCCCACTATCGAGAAGGAAGTTTACGAAGGTAATAAATCTGGCTATAGCAATGATGCCGGTATTGGTGACACTGTGAATTTCCACACCAATATTTATGTGACCGATGGTAACCCCACCAACTACGTTCTGCACGATACCATGACCAAAGGGTTGAAATTCGATCCTACGTCTGTTAAGGTCTATCTCCACCGTGATCGTGCCGGTTCCGCAAACATCTTCAGCGATTATCTCACCGCCGATACCGATTATGAGCTGGTAACTTCTACTTCTGATAAATGCACCTTTGAGATTAAGTTCCTCAAGCCGCTGATGCCTTACGATTCCATCCAAGTGACCTACAGTGCCACTGTTACCGCTGATGCAGTGATTGGCACTAAGGGCAACGACAACGATACCGTTCTGGAATACGGCAACAAAGTCAAAACCGAGCACTCCAGCACCAAGACCTACGTCTGGGAAATGGGCGTACACAAGTTTACCAAAATCAACAATGTGGACACCCCGCTGGAAAATGCTGAGTTCCAGCTGTACAAGAAGGACGGCGAAAACAAGCAGTACGCAAAGTTCGCCGAAACCGGCACTAACACCAGCATTTACAAGCTGACCGGCTGGACTGGCAACGCAGAGGAAGCCGCCACAAAGGTCAAGACCCCCGCTAACGGCAACATCAAGTTTGAGGGTCTGGACGCTGGTACTTACTATCTGGAAGAGACTGACGCTCCCGAGGGTTACAACACTTTGACCGCCCCCATTGAAGTCATCATCGAGCGTACCCTGCCCAAAGATTCCGCCGAAGCCGCTACATTTGGCGGTCAGGCCATCAAGTACGGTCAGACAAATGCAACAACCGGCACTGACCATCTGGTACCCGTCGAGAACAACCGCGGCACTACCCTGCCCAGCACCGGCGGCATCGGCACTACCATCTTCTATGTTGTTGGCGGCGGCCTGATGGTTGCAGCAGCCATCCTGCTCATTACCAAAAAGCGCATGGAGAACCACTAAGCTCTCCTTTTCCCCTGCACAGAGCGGGGCTGTAAAGCCCCCTGCTCTGATCCTGAAACTATAACGTTAGGGAGTAGCCCATGAAAAAGAACAAAAGCACCATAATATTGATCCTCGTCTTTTTCGTGGGTCTATCCGTGATGTTATACCCCACTATCAGCGATTACGTCAACCAGCGCAACCAGTCCCGCGCGGTGGCAAGCTACGCGCAGGACGTGGACAAAATGACCGATGCGGATTACAGCGCCTACTTTGACGCCGCCGATGCCTTTAACGCACAGGTGGCCGCCAACGAAAACGCCCTTTACCGCCCGGATCAGCTTACCGGCTACAACGAAACGCTGGATATTACCGGCACCGGCATTATGGGTTACATCACCATTTCCAAAATCGGCGTGGAGCTGCCCATCTACCACGGCACCAGCGACGGCGTATTGCAGATCGCCGCAGGCCACCTGGAGGGCACCAGCCTGCCGGTGGGCGGCGCGTCCACCCACGCGGTCATCTCGGCGCACCGCGGCCTGCCCAGCGCAAAGCTGTTTACCAACCTCGACCAGCTGGAAGTGGGCGATACCTTTACCATCACCGTGCTGGACCGGGTGCTCACCTACGAGGTGGACAAAATTTCCATCGTGCTGCCCACCGAGACCGATGAGCTGAAGATCGCCGAAGGCAAGGACTACGTCACCCTGATGACCTGCACCCCCTACGGCATCAACACCCACCGCCTGCTGGTGCGCGGCCGCCGCGTAGAGACCCCGGATCAGTACAAGCACCTCCGCGTTACCGCCGAAGCGCTTAAAATTGAACCCATTATTGTTGCGCCCATTATGGCGCTGCCCATGCTGCTGATCTTGCTGATCGGTATGCTGATTTCTACACGCAAACCCAAGAAAACGAGAGGTGAAGAACATGAAAAGCATTGATTTGCGTCATCGTCTGGCGGCTGTGCTGCTGGCTATGTGCCTTGTGGTATGCTGCGCCCTGCCGGCGTTTGCCACCAGTGCCAACATTGTACTGGGGCGTCTGGGCTCGCTCCACGTCCGTCTGTACGACACCCACAACGATGTGCCCCTGCGCGGCGGCGAGCTTACCCTGTATCAGGTGGCCACCGTCAAGCGCACCAACGGCAACCTGTACTTTGACTATACCGGCGATTTTACGGGCTGCGGTGTCGTGCTGGGCGATCTTTCCGACAGCACGCTGGCTGACCAGCTGGTAAAGTATCTGCCCGCTGTGCCCGCCATTGCCGCCCAGCAGGACGTGAACGAAGAGGGCTATGCCAACATTACCAAGCTGCCGCAGGGTCTGTACTTGGTCGTGCAGACCGAGGCATCCCACGGCTACGAGGCCATCAAGCCCTTCCTTGTGTCCATCCCCATGCCCGATGGCGACAACTGGATCTACGATGTGGACGCCACCCCCAAGGTAGGCGCTACCATCCCGGAAACGCCGGACACCCCCGACACCCCGGATGTGCCTGACACGCCGCCGGATACGCCCGACACACCGGACACCCCCGATCTTCCGGAGCAGCCGGATAACCCGGATACGCCGGTGAGCCCCGGCACACCGGATAACCCGGTAAGTCCCGGCACCCCGGACAACCCCGTAAGCCCCGAAAATCCGGATAACCCGGTCTCCCCTTCCACCCCCGATAAGCCTGTTCTGCCCCAGACCGGCCAGTTGAACTGGCCCGTGCCGGTGCTGGCCTGCAGCGGCGTGTTGCTGTTTGCCGCAGGCTGGGTGCTGAACCGTCAGGGCAAAAAGGAAAACTGACTTTGCACTCCTTTCTTTTCGGCACAGCGTGGCGTTGTGTACCGAATTTGCTCCCCCGCAAGGGGGAGCATTTTTTGTGCCCTTCCCCTGCCGGGCGCAGCACGATTTTGAATGCGCTCCGCGTTGCTCTGCGCATAATCAGCGGAAAATATATTTTTTAATTTGCAATTCTGGAAAATCTGCGGATTTTCCAGAATTGCCTTTTCACGGGTGGGGTTTAGGCACGAACCCTCTCAGGCATCTCGCTTTGCTCGATGCCAGCTCCCCCGAAGGGGGAGCTTTTTGGGTGGAGCTGGCGAACGCAGTGAGCCTGAGGGGGTACACGCAAAAGAGCCGCTGTACAAAAAGTACAGCGGCTCTTATTTTATGCAATCTGTATTAGGTTTTTACTGCTGCTGGGCGGCCCTTTTGGCTTCCAGAGCCAGAATGGCATCGCGGCGGCTCAGGTTGATGCGGCCCTGCTGGTCGATGTCGGTCACCTTGACCACGATGGCATCGCCCACGGCAACCACGTCCTCTACCCGCTCCACGCGCTTGGTGTCCAGCTTGGAGATATGCACAAGGCCTTCCTTGCCCGGGGCGATCTCCACAAAGGCACCAAAGTTCATCAGGCGGGTCACCTTGCCCTTGTAGATGGCACCGATCTCGGGGTCCTCCACAATGGTCTTGATGGTAAAGATGGCGCGCTTTGCGTCCTCCTGATCCACGGCGGAGACGAACACATGGCCGTCCTCCTGCACATCGATCTTGCAGTTGCAGGTGGCGCAGATATCCTGAATGACCTTGCCGCCCTTACCGATCACGTCCTTGATCTTGTCGGTGGGGATCATCATGCTGAACATCTTGGGTGCCCAGCGGCTCAGCTCCTGACGGGGCTCGGCGATCACGGGCTTGATGATCTCGTCCAGAATATACAGGCGGCCCTTGCGGCACTTCTCGAAGGCCTCGGCAATGATGTCGTAGGTCAGGCCGTCGATCTTGATATCCATCTGGATGGCGGTAATGCCCTTGCGGGTGCCGCCAACCTTAAAGTCCATATCGCCGTGGAAGTCCTCCACGCCCTGAATGTCCAGCATGGTCATCCAGCGCTCGCCCTCGGTGATCAGGCCGCAGGAGATACCGGCAACCGGAGCCTTGATGGGCACGCCTGCGTCCATCAGCGCCAGTGTAGAGCCGCAGATGGAAGCCTGAGAGGTGGAGCCGTTAGAGCTGAGCACCTCGGACACGCAGCGGATGGTGTAGGGGAACTCCTCCAAGGAGGGCAGCACCGGCACCAGAGCACGCTCGGCCAGTGCGCCGTGGCCGATCTCGCGGCGGCCGGGGCTGCGCGGTGCGCGTGCCTCGCCCACAGAGTACGGCGGGAAGTTATAGTGGTGGATATAGCGCTTGGTCTGCTCGTCGGTCAGATCGTCCATCAACTGGTTGTCCTTGGTGCCGCCCAGCGTGCAGGTGGTAAGCACCTGCGTCTGGCCACGGGTGAACATACCGGAACCGTGCACGCGGGGCAGAATGCCCACCTCTGCGGCCAGCGGGCGGATCTCGTTGATGCCGCGGCCGTCCACGCGCTTGCCCTCATCCAGCAGCCAGCGGCGCACCACGAACTTCTGCATCTTGTAGCTTACCAGATCCAGATCGGCGGCGGACAGGTCGGGGTATTCCTCGGCGATCTTGTCCATGATGGGCAGCAGGGCTGCGTCACGCACGTTCTTGTCGTCGGTGTCCATAGCGGCCTTGAAATCGTCCAGGTACTTATTCTGGATGGCGTGGAACACGTCCATATCCAGACCCACAACCTGGAAGTCGATCTTCGGCTTGCCGCGCTCGGCCACGATCTTGTTGATGAACTCGATGATCTTCTTGATCTCAACGTGTGCGGTCTTGATGGCGGTCAGCATGGTGTCCTCGTCCACCTCGTTGGCGCCGGCCTCGATCATCACGATCTTATCCATAGTGGCGGCAACGGTCAGAGCAAGGTCGCTCACCTTGCGCTGCTCCTGGGTGGGGTTCAGCACGATCTCGCCGTTCACCAGACCCACCTGCACGCCGCCGATGGGGCCGTTCCAGGGGATGTCGGACACGGCGGTCACCAGAGAAGCGCCGATCATACCGGCGATCTCGGGGCTGCAGTCCGGGTCAAGGCTCATGACGGTCATGGTGATGCACACGTCATTGCGCATCTCCTTGGGGAACAGCGGGCGCATGGGGCGGTCCACCACGCGGCTGGTCAGGATAGCGCGCTCGCCGGGGCGGCCCTCACGGCGCATAAAGCTGCCGGGAATGCGGCCTGCGGCGTAGAGCTTTTCCTCGTACTCCACGTTCAGCGGGAAGAAATCCACGCCCTCGCGGGGCTTGGGGCTCATGACCACGTTGCACATCACGCAGGTCTCGCCGTAGCGAATCAGTGCGCTGGCATTGGACAGGCCACACATCTTGCCCATTTCAACCTTGAACGGGCGGCCGGCCAGCATGGTTTCGTAGACCTTGAAGTTGTCAAAGGTCTCTTTGCGGGAACCAAATTCGATTGCCATTGTTTCTGCCTCCTTGTTTTTCGGATCGTTCTATCCAAAAAGCCGTGGCGTGCGCATTATAGCAATAAATCCAGCGTCCCTGCCCGCAGGCACGGGCGTTCGATTTACTGCTGCAATACGCTGCCACCGCTATTTTGTGCGCATGGGATACATGGAGTTATACATAAAGCAAAGGGCAGGTACCTTTGCGGTACCTGCCCTCCGTTAAAATTACTTACGCAGACCCAGAGTTGCGATCAGAGCACGGTAACGCTCGATGTCCTTCTTCTGGAGATAAGCCAGCAGATTGCGGCGGCGGCCAACCATCTTCATCAGACCGCGGCGGCTGTGGTGATCGTTAGGGTTCTTCTTCAGGTGCTCGTTCAGCTCGTTGATGTGAGCGGTCAGCAGAGCGACCTGAACCTCGGGGGAGCCAGTGTCCTTCTCGGTCAGAGCGACTTTGGCCATAACTTCCTGCTTATTCATAATACAGTACCTCTTTCAAGTAATTTATCTGCCTATGGCACAGCGGCGGGAAACGGTTCTCCCAAAAGCGGGCATACTCCCAGCCCCGTACCACGGTAACAGATACAGTATACCAGATTGCCCGGCAGATTGCAAGAAGATTTTTGTCCGCAAGCCTTAATTTTTTACAATACCGCCCCAGTACAGCTGCACCTCCGGCAGCTTCTTTTTGCGCAGCAGAAACACGGTGGGGATCAGGTACAGCAGCACCGACAGAAGCATGGAGGCATCGTAGCCGCTCACGGCTTCGGCCACCGTGGTGGTGCCGTACAGCCCGCCGATGAGCATGGAGGAGATGTCCATTGCGCCGTGCAGGAACACCGTCACCCAGAGGTTGCCGGTGCGGAAGTAGACTGCGGCAAACAGCGTGCCCAGCGAAGCCGCAAACACGCACTGCATCAGCACGCCGAAAGGTGCCGAGCCCAGAATATTGGTCAGGTGCGCCGCACCAAACAGCACGCCGGACAGCAGACAGGCCTTCCACACACCGGCACGGCTGGTGCCGAAGTGTTCCAACAGGGTCTGGGCGATGACGCCCCGGAAGATGAACTCTTCCGCCACACCCACCATGGCCATGTTGGCCAGAAAGGTGCAGATGCGCACAGCGGGCTGCAGCGTGCCATTCTCCGGCCGGCCCAGCAGCAGCGAACCAAAGGTGTTGTAGCCGATGAATACCAGCGGGTACATGCCCACCAGCAGGCCGTTGAAAAAGCCGCTGCCGCGGCGGCGCAGCAG
>OHHR01000944.1_pt1 | contig 15041 bp, 9 predicted proteins | sample 1568021 | NCBI WGS metagenome assembly OHHR01 (sample SAMEA3879560, study PRJEB24766) | human gut metagenome | biome: human-associated habitat; feature: feces | place: USA | collected 1985/1987 | reverse complement strand
CCACCGGCTGGGTCGGCAGCTCCTCGGGCTGCGCCGGCGATGTCTCCCACTGCCCCTCGCACCAGCTGTCGGCGCCGGTGCCGACGGCGTGGGCGACGAGCTCGCGGGAGAGGTCGTCGCTGTATATGTGCACCACGCGCCCCTCCCGGTTCACCCTGCACTCGCGGCGGACGTACCAGTAGGGCACGCCGTAGCGGTGCCCCTCGAAGCTCACGAAGCCGTCGAAGGAGATCTTCCGGCGCGGGCACAGGTACCGCTCGACCTCGGCCGTGACCTCGAGCGGCCTGGTGTTCGCCGAGCACGCCGCCTCGTGCTCGCGCATCGGGACGCATGCCGCCGCGCGCCGCCAGCGGCCTCCCTGCTCGGCGCACCAGAGGGCGGCCTCCCGGTTGAGGGCGTCAAGGTCGGTAAAGGACCTTCCCGCGAGGAAGTCCCCCTTCACGAAGCGGACGAGCCTCTCCACCTTGCCCTTCGTATAGGGGTGGCGCGGCCTGCACAACCTGGTGCGGAAGCCGACGACGCCCATGAACTCGGCGTAGTCGGCCTGCCAGACGGGCCGGCCGTCGGCATCGCGGCGGACGACCACGCTCTTCATGTTGTCGGTGAGCACGGTCGCGGGCACGCCCAGCGCCGAGAACGCGTGCAGCATCCCGATGAGGAGGTTCTCCTGGCGCGCGTTCGGGAAGAACTCGACGTGGGCGCCCCCGCAATGGTGGCAGACCATGGCGAAGCAGGCGATCCGCGCCCGCTCCCCGCCAGGGCGCTCGACCGCGACGAAGCCCCAGTCCATCTGGTAGGCCTCTCCGGGCGCCGTCCTGAAGCGCTGGCCGCGGCAGCCCTGCGGGGCCGCCTGCCGCCTCTTCGCGGGCACGAGGTCCCGGTGCGCGGCGATATAGGTCTTCACCGTGGTGAGGCCGCCGGCGTAGCCCTGGCCGAGCAGCCGCTCGAATATCACCTGCGAGTTGGTGACGCCCTTCCGCAGGAGGTCGTCCACCAGGCCGGTGTGGCCGGCGAGCACGCCCGGCGCGGCCCTCCTCCCGCTGTTCCCGTGGGGCAGGGCCCTGAACCCGTGTGCCCTGACCGTCCTCGCGCGGGAGCGGGTGAGCCCCGTCCTCCTGCAGAACTCCGCGAGGTTGCATGCCTGCGGGTCGAACCCGTCGCCCTCCTCCGCGGCCATCTCCCGGAGCGCCGCGTCTATAATCTCCTGTAGGTCATCGTGTCTCTCGTTCACCTCAATGGTCCTCCTAACGCCGGCGTGTTGGCACCACCAGCGTAGTGGCGGCGGGGAGGCACGGTGGCCATTATTCGGTGACCGGGATTGGTCAAAATAGTTTGACTATTAGCGGCTAAAATCGCCCGGCGCTAACAGCGAGGCCAACATGCAGCAGCGACGCGACGCCGGACGCTAGCAATAAATAGGCGCCGAGACCCATGTCGGCCCCAAAGCCAGGCGCAATAACAGCGGCGTGCTTCTTGATATTCAGCGGTGCTCAAGCGAGCAAATATTCATGAAATAGGAGGAATCGACAATACCAAAATCGGCACTTATATCCAACTTCACGCAAAAGCCGAACAAAAGCCCTTGATTATCAACTTCATCCGAACAAAAGCCAGCCAAGTATCACTTAGCAAATACAAAACGCCTTCTCGACATCCATAGCAGTGGCATCCCAGTTATATCGACTTTCAACAAGCGCCCTAGAGTTTCGAGACTGAAGAGAAAGCAGCTCTCGATCATCAAAAAGCCTGCATAATGCCGAAACCACCTCATCAGATGCCATGGACCGAATTATTGTGCCGTAGCTATCATCTAAGATAAGCTCGCGTGCCCCGCCCACATCTGTTACCACTGCAGGCGTTCCGCAGGCTGAAGCTTCAAGAAGTACCGTTGAAAAGCCTTCGGAACGAGTTGGAAGACAAAGCACATCTGCTTGCTGAAGTAAGGAAGAAATATCCTCTGTGTTACATCTCCCAAGCCAAAACAAGTTAGACGAACAGGCTTCCTTGACCTCATTAGCCAGCGGACCATCCCCTGCAAGAACAAAACAAATATCACGCTTGATAATATCTTTTGTGCGAGCCGCCTCAATAATTGAATTAATTCCCTTTTCAGGAATAAGCCGCCCGACAAAAGCTACAACCAAAGATGACTGAGGGATACCTAATTCAGATCGGAAATCTCTCCCCGAAGAAATACTCCTATAGAATGAGGCATTGATTGAGTTTGAAATGACGCCCTTTGCAGTGATATTAAAGTGCTGAAGCCATTCAACACTTTTAGAAGAAATCCCATAGAAATCAGGGTCAAACGTCTTTACGCGATCCGTAATCCAATCCTCATATCGGCGCACAAAAAAATCAAGGAGTGGCTGATTGAAGGAAAGATACGCTGAGCCGTGGTCGAGAACGACAGCCTTAGCACTATGATCCGCAGCAAACCTCAGCCCTTCGAGCGAGAGAGGGAAAAGTCTCGTGTTTATCAGAACACCATTCCACTCATAATCATCAAGGGTTTGCAGGAGTCGGTAATAATCACTGGTTTTTTTGGGAAGAGGAAGTCTTCCATCAAGTAACGGAATGCAAGGAAGACGAATTACCTCCAGGCCGTTTTCGACTGAATGACCGACTCCCACGCGCATCGAATCATTAGTAACGATAACCACCCTATCGCCGCGTGCAGTCAAGGCGTGAGCGAGACCATCGACAAAATTACCAATTCCACTAAGTTGCGGGTGATAATGATGAGTGAAAATACAAATAGAGGAGCTCATCACATAACCTCATCTGATATAGATGTCATATCCTTAATTCTGTGCCGTCCAGACTTCCCCATCTCCAAAGTCGAGCAAGAGCGGAAGATGGGTATGTCGATTATCCGGTGACGGTATTTTTTTCCAATCGCCATACATCGTTGTAAGATATTTATCCGTCATACGAGGAACAGGGAATTCACTGCCTTCGAAAACCGCGCTGCTCAGAGGGAAAATCTCTGAAATAGGCACTGGCGCCATATTCGGCCAGCTTAACGTCAGACAGTAATCAGAGACCTCACCCGTATTTGAGTCGGCAATACAGGAATCGAACAAATCCTGGTAAGAGCATGCGCCTCGAGAAACCAGTTGTTCCACCACGTGCATAGCAGAACAACCAATTTGCTCGAGTTGACCAAGGAACCCTTTATGAGGGACAACAATGGAAGAAGAATGATATAAATAGGCTCTTTTCTGTGCAATTGATGCAGTTCGGACTTGCTTTGCACGAAGGCGTTTATCTGTATAGAGCTGGTCATATGGAAAGATGTCGACAAAAATGCCCATCGAACTGGAAGCCTCTCGGGCCTCTTGATTCTCGAAGCGAGTTCCATCGCGATACACCTTAGCAAACATCGCAGCATAGCCAGTAGTATTCCGCGATGTATGGAGCGAATATCCTTCCGGTAACCCACCCTCGGCTAAAGAGCAAAAGCGGTCATAATCTGAACGCATCATTCCGATATCTATATCATCATCCCAAGGGATAAACCCCCTATGACGCATTGCTCCTAAACATGTTCCACCGTCAAGCCACCACCTGATGCCGTGCTTAGAGCAGAATGCGGCGACAACCTGAAGGATATCCAATTCAGTGTTTTGAAGCTTTAATAGCGCGTGAGCTTTAGACATCATCGGCCTATCTCTTTTCCCCGAACCATTGTTGCGTCTGTTTCCCCAAAACAGAAGACTGATAAATAAGGCAAATGGCATTGGATATAAGCGCCGATACAGTAGGGCCATTTAAGCCAAACAGCATTTGCGCAGGAGCCATAACAGCGACAGCACTAATTAAGGACAGTATGCTGCCAACAAATACCCCTCGGTAATTATCAAGAGAAACCAGCAAATCGTTGACAAACCAAGCGATGCCAGTCAAAAAGGCACAAGCCAACATAGGCTGAAGGAGATCGGTATGTTTAGCTATTCCAGCGCCATAAAACAGCGACAGCAATAATTTACCGAAAAAGAAAAGGGCAACTGAAGATATGACACCGACAAAAAAGATGCCGGCAAGTATTTTACCTATGAGCGAAAAAAAGGACATTTCTCTAGAATGGTAACGCTCTACTAGATAACCTAATAAAGGATTATAAATATAGGTCGCACCCATTTGGATAATTGCCACAGGTGCAGCAACTGATGCATAAATACCCAGAGCAGAATCTCCGAATGAATAAGATAAATACTGCCTGGGAATATTCGGCGCCGCAGAAGCAGCAATGCCGCCCAGAACGATGGGCAAACAGCTACATAGGAAGGCTCTGACCTTCGCTCGGCTAATTCCAAGCTTGATTGCAGAAATCCGATTTGATCTTGGATAATCGTAAATAACTCCGATGCCTATTGTCACTACCGTCATAAGCAACAGTGCACCTTCGAGGCTATTAAAAAATCCAAAGACAAGAATGAATGAAAGGAGAGAGCCGATGCCCTGCATTATGAGGGATTTCCCAATATAGTCCATCCTATGACCAACCTGATCATTAGCATGCATGACATCAATGACTAAGCCAGCGGTTTTATAGAGAGCATACAGAAGAATAGCGGGCACCGTACCAATACGACACGTTGCAATGGAATAGACGGCTAACATTGCAAACGCTATAAACGTAGTAAAGAAACGAAAAGTCAGGTATTCACCAGCAGAGTTTTTCCTTTCAACATCTGCAATTTGCACCGTGTACATCCTGTATTGGGCTAATTGAGAAAACATGTTGAAAATAGACATAGCCAGCGAATAAATGCCTGCAGCACTATATCCATCAGACAACCGAACGACCAAAATGGTGATAAGCCACTGACAGCCTAAATTAGTCAACGAACCGACGGTATTCCAGAACATATTATGTTTAATCGAAAGAGTCTTCTCTGTGGCCTTCACAAATATAAGCGCCCTTCTAAACCTGTCGAAATGAGAATACGGAACTATCTCGCAGCTCTAAGTTCTTTTAAAATCAAAATAAACAGCCAATTCGGCACAAGATGTATAATGATATCTGCTTTAGCGATAGACGGGCAAGCTCGTCGGTATTTAAGTAAACCAATTATGGAGCGCCGCTCCCTTGCTTCAGCGAACCCCAATATTTCCTTTAGATGCGGTGAATCGGGAAATCTATCGGCAAATCGCCTAGCAGTATCAACCCTGTTTTTAACTCTTGTCGAATACCAATCATCTTTTGAAGAAACACCTGCAAGGAATCCAGTTTCGTTACCACCATGTCGACGATACTTAACCAAAGGAGTCATAGTAAAGCTGCACTTCCCCAGTTCACTGCAACCCAATGTCAACCACAAGTCATGTGCAGTCGATTCCGGAAAGGGAATCATCGACTTCGCCGCACTCGCATCTAACATGAGAGCCATACCAATGCCGTAACATACGCTTGCGGCCTGTACAGTAATATCCTCTCCAGAGCACCAATTTACTTCCGGCGAATTAGGATGAGCTTTCCTATAACTCTTTACCAGAATATTTCCGTTTTCGTCAATTACCGATCTATCACAAACATCTAGAATTGAGCCTTCTTCTAGCATATGGTTGAGCGAAACTTCAACTCTATTAGGCTCCCAAATATCATCCTGATCGCAAAGTACTACGTAATCCCCTTCCGCCAAGGAGAGCAGCGCCTCGAACGATTTGACATAACCGAGATTATTATCACCGTGATAATACCGATAGGCGTTTTTCGTTATATGCGCTTGGATAAACCGCTCTAATGAATCCGATTCAGGGCAGTCATTTCTAACTAGAAGCGTAAGCGGAAACGTTTGTTTATCTATCGAATCAAGTTGTTCCGCGAAAAACTTAAGATCGGGTTTATAAGCTGAGAGAAGTACGCATACGCCAATATCATTTCCCATTTCTATTTCCAAAAATCCTCCCAAATTCATTGCTTAAAGATTATCAAAGCACCCTCAGTTAAAAGAAACTCTTTTAAAAATAGAGTATTTATCCCTGTCTCTTAAAACGAGTGCCTAATATCAATAAGTAACAACCTTTGTTCCATAAGGAATGTTATCGTAAATCCATTTTGCATTCTGAATCTCAAGGCGTACGCATCCAGCAGAGGATGGAACGCCCATCGTGGGATCCATCACGCGGTTGCTGTTGACGTAGTAGGGTGAGGAATGGAATAAGTAATCACCATAGAACTGCGTGTAGTAATAGCAAGTATATCCATGCCCAAAGGAGTATCCCTTACCGTAGACTTGATACTCCCCTATCACCGTAGGCGTGCTAGCTTTTCCCGTCGAACATACATATCGACGGTTTAAGGACCAGTTATTCCAGGATCCAGTGTAAATACTCGTAACGCAACGTGACGTATCGACAAGTATCAGCCAATTTGTATTGCTTGAATAACTTTGAGCCTTAGCATCCATATAGTCTGACACCCACGCGCCGTTAGCCATAAAGAAATTCCAGGATCCGTCCACAACGCGCCAGCCAGTAGCCATAGCTCCACTAGCATCAAGCCAATACCAGGTGGCGCCCAGATTGAGCCATCCTGTCTGCATATAACCAGACGAATTCAAGTAATACCAAGATCCGTTAACGGCAACCCAACCGGTTTTCATAGCATAAGTGGACGGATCTAAATAGAACCAGGAGCCATCCTTGTACAGCCAGCCAGATCGTGCATAGCCAGCGGTCTCATCAAAAAAGTACCATTTTCCGTTAACGTTCTTCCATCCAGCGCAGGGGGAGCCATCGGTTGAATCAGCATAGAACTTACAGCCTCCAAGCATCACAAACCCGTGAGCTTCGGCCAATTCGCCATCGCCGTTTGATGTAAACAGTTTTCCATTACGCAATGCTCCACACAATGAGCAATCAGAACCAGCAAAAGCCTTAGATGGCTCATCCTGAACCGAGTCCTGGACATCTACCCATTCACGACAAGCAACAGCGCCTGAAGCTTTTGCATAATAGCTTTTCCCATTTACAGAAAAATGACCAAGAAGCATTTTACCGTCGGCGGCAGGATCGAGATAATAGTATTGACCACCGTCCTTCAGCCATTCAGTCTTTATAATGCCCGACGCTTGAGAAGGCTCAGCGTAATACCAGTCTCCATCGCTCATAAACCAGCCAAGTGACAACGCTCCCGTTGAAGAAAAATGATACCGGTTGGATCCGATGACATAAAAGCCGGTAGCCATTCTATTGTCATTTGCGACATCGAGCCAATACCAAACGCCATTCACCAAACGCCAGCCCGATGCAAGTGCGCCGGAACCGTCAGCGTAATACCAGTCCGTCCCATCAAACGCCCAACCAACAGCCATTGCGCCGGAATCCGATAAATAGTAACGAGACGAACCGACAGAAACGATTCCTCTAGACATAACACCATCATTGGCGGGATCAAGCCAATACCAGTTATTGCCAGTTTGAAGCCAGCCGGTTAAGACTTCACCATTGCTACCCCAATACCATAAACCGTTATCAAGGTACCATCCATTAATCAGTCCATAGGTTCCAAGAAGATAAGGGTGCCCATCAATAACACGTCGACCAGTAGCCATAGAACAGCTGTTAAGGGAGTCAAACCAGTACCATTGGTCTCCAATAAACTGCCAGCCACTTGCCAAAGCGCCTGACGGACCCGCGTAATACCACTTATTTTCAGTAAAAATCCAGCCGCAGCTCATTGCGCCGTCACGAGCGGGGTCCAAGTAGTACAGCAAGTCGTCAATATTCTGAATTCCGGTCAAACGACAGCCATCTAGATAGTAATACCAGGACAAACCGTTCCATTGCCATCCAGATAGTTGTTCTGTAGTCGACGGGTCATGGCTTTCGACAACCTGTAGGCTCGAATCTTCCGTTGTTTTGCCGGCACAATCGCTGGAGTCTTGAGAGCAACCGCCACCGACCAATGCTCCCGGCCCTCCTGTCGAGTCGCGCTCTACGACACCGTTATCCGCCCCCTCTTCCACGGCATAAGCAGTGCAAGAAAATGCGGGGGCTGTAACTGAAAGTAAGGCGGAAAATAGCATCAAGCCAATTACTCGCCAGCAAATTCGATGATCAATCCGAGCATTCATTTCAAGCCCCCAACCGGTACCGACTGTCTTGCAGGGAATCTATTAAATAAACGGACGAGCTGCGCCGATTACATTTCCCCTTGCGCTAATAGGATGAATTCCGACACCTTGATGAGGCCAGGAATCAATCATCAAGCCGCCGCCAAGTGCAATTGCAATATGACCGCGGTAATAAATCACATCGCCGCGTTGAATCGAGCTCGTGCTCACGGGCATAAAGATATTGCTTCGATACCAATTCATGGAATTGTAGGTTTGGCTTGGATCCCAGCGATGGTTATAAGGGTTGTAAACACCCATATCCATGCCAGTAGCATAAAGGCACTGCAAGACAAAACCAGAGCAATCAACAGCTCCACCGGGAGCGGTAGACCAAGGCTCAATATATTGCGTACCGATATACTCATAGGCGCGCTGGATAAAGGCGTTCACGCAATCTTCCCGCGTTGCTTCGACAGAAATGCGAGAAGGGGTCACATAGGTAAAGTATCCGGTGCAATAGCTAGGCAGCTGAACAGTCCAAGAACTGACCTGAGGATACTGGGATGGATTTTGCCAGCCAACTTTGTCGCACTGGCCATCGCTCCAGAAAATTCGGCGAACACCGTCGATGGTCCTTGCGCCCGTTGCCACTGCCGTCTAACCAATACCACTTACCCGAATCTTTAAGCCAGCCAACATGCATGCTTCCATTGGACTCAAGGTAATACCATGTTCCATTCAGGCATTTCCAACCAGTTGCCATTTTTCCGTCAGCGTTTAGGTAATACCATGAACCACCAGTAAAAACCCATCCGGTCTTCATCACGCCAGAATTGGCATCAAGCCAATACCAATCGCCGTCAATCTGCAGCCATCCAAGATGAATGGCACCCGTTCCGGGCTCAGCGTAAAACCTTAGATTTGCGACATTAACCCAGCCGGACGCAACCTGCCAACCATCAGCTCCAGCGGTTTTTAGAATAGCGCCGTTTTCGCGAATCACATCCTTGCAAAGATATCCATTATCATCGGCATATCTTTCAACGCCATCATTAACGGTAACCCAGCTTGAAACCACGAGCCTACCGCTCTGGTTTGCAAAACAATCGTTGCCGCTCACCTCAAATAAGCCCGTTTTCATTAGATGGCTAACAGGGTCCAGGTAATACCAGCTAGCGCCTTCTTTATACCAGTCAGAAATAAGCGCACCAGATTGAGAGGCTAGATACCAGCCGTTCTCGGACTGAGCCCAGCCAACAGCCATAACCCCATTGGGGTTCAAATAATATGCTGCATTGCCAAGGTCTAAATACCCAACGGACATCTTACCATCGGAGGCTGGGTCGAGATAATACCAAGCGCCGTTAACGAGTTTCCAGCCAGTGGCCGCAATACCGTTAGAGCAGTAATACCAATCTGCTCCGTCTTTGTACCATCCATTTGCGAGGCCATAGTCACCAAAAATGTAGGTTCTTCCATCAATCTTTTGACGACCCTTAAACATGATGAACGTCTGTGGGTCAAAATAATAGCGAGCCCCACCTATCGTTTGCCATGACGAAGCAAGGGCACCCGATGAATAAGCCCAGTACCAATTCCCGTCAACGAGAATCCAGCCGGTTTTCATAGCACCAGTGGCATCTAAATAGTATTTCCCGCTCCCGAGGTCGACAAAACCAACCTGCATTATATGGGTGGCAGGATCCAGGTAATACCATGTGCCGTCTTGATAAAACCAACCAGCAGCTAAATCGCCTCCAGCATTGGCATAAAACCAATTTCCATCTGAGTTACGTAGCCAGCAGTTCTGATATAGCGCGCCAAAAGGCGTTGCGGCATTGCCGTCATTCGCATAAAACGAAGCAGTCGATCCGCCAGCATCGGTCACATTGAAATAACCTGTCTGCATTGCACCATCATTGGCTGGATCAAGCCAATACCAATAGCCCCCGCTTTGCAGCCAGCCAGTTTGGTGTTTACCGTTTTTTCCGTAATACCAAACTCCAGACGACTCGTCTCGTTGCCAGCCATCTTTTATGACGGAAGAATTATCAGGTTGCAAATCATCGGAAACCACAGAAGAAAAATCCGCTTTTGACTCAATACTCTGAGCCTCAACGGAATCCTGTGCAAACGCGACATTCGCACTCAGGAGCAAGCAGCAAGCAGTGATTAATGACGCAGCAGCACAAACAAGCGTGGCCTTCTTTTCGAATCGATACATAAGCGACCCTCCCAGATATCTCATTTATTTATTTTAATCCACATTCCAGGATTGATTTTCGTTACTGTCTGTTCAGTCTATGTAGATAAATATATTAAATTGAACATAACGTTCAATCATTCTATTCTTTTCCTAAGCAATGAACATCTTAATTGGAGGCCTGCAGTGGAACTGACCAAGCGTAACTTTACTGTTCTGTACGAATACCTAAAGAACCCATATGCCAGCCAGCGAGAAGTTGCCGAGCGCACTGGCCTCTCACTTGGATCGGTAAACGCAGCAAATAAAGAGCTTACGAATGAAGGCCTTCTCGAATCGGACAGCCTAACCGACAACGGTTACGAAGCACTTCACCCCTATAAGGTTGAAAACGCAGTGATATTGGCTGCGGGGCTTTCGAGCCGCTTTGCTCCCATTTCGTATGAAAAGCCCAAAGGCCTTTTAAAGGTACGTGGTGAGATTCTCATCGAACGTCAGATTAGGCAGCTGCAAGACGCAGGTATCAGCAATATCACCGTCGTTGTCGGCTATAAAAAAGAGTATTTCTTCTATCTCGAAAGCAAGTTCGGCGTTTCGATTGTCGTCAACAACGAATATGCATCCAAAAATAACCACGCATCGCTTATGTGCGTAAAAGAGCGGCTTGGCAACACCTATATTTGTTCAAGCGATGATTACCTTCTAAACAATCCGTTTGAAGCATACGTTTGGAAAGCATTTTATTCTGCTCAATATGCTGAAGGCGCCACCAAAGAATGGTGCATTCAAACCGGAGCAATGGACAGAATCACCAATGTTACGATTGGCGGTTCCGATGCTTGGTATATGCTCGGACATGTCTACTTTGATAAAGCCTTCTCGCTTGCATTTAAGCAGATTCTCGAAACGGAATATAACAAGCCCGAAACAACGGACAAGCTTTGGGAAGATCTATATATCGAGCACATCAAGGAGCTCGATATGGTGATCAAAAAGTATCCTGAGGGCGAGATCAACGAATTCGATTCTCTTGATGAACTGCGTGCCTTTGATCCGCATTTTATCGAAAACGTTGACTCCGATATTTTCGATAACATCGAGCAAGTGCTCGGCTGCTCCAAATCAGAGATTCACGACGTTTATCCCCTTAAACAAGGTCTTACGAATCTATCGTGCCACTTTAGAACCAATGACGGAGAGTACGTTTACCGCCATCCGGGAGTCGGGACCGAACTGCTTATTAACAGAAATGGAGAAGTAGCCGCACTTAAAAAGGCCAAGGAACTCGGCCTTGACGACACGTTCATTCATGAGGACCCAAAGCGCGGTTGGAAAATTTCGAAGTTTGTACCCAACGCAAAGCAGCCTGATCCGCATGATGATGCCCAAATGAATCGAATGATGCAGATGTGTCGTTCGCTTCACGAGAGCGGTGCAAATGTCGAAACCGAATTTGACTTCTACCTCGAAGCGAAGCGCTACGAATCACTTCTTTTGGAAAAAGGCCCTATCGACATTCCAGGCTACAGGGAAATGGCCGCCGAAATCGATGAATTGGAGCACTTTGTCCAGGCCGACAATGCGCCAAAATGCCTTTGTCACAATGACTTCTTTTACCTCAATTTCCTTATCGATGAAAACGACAAGTACTATCTCATTGACTGGGAATATGCTGGCATGAGCGATTATGCAAACGATTTTGGAACGTGCAGTGTCTGCTGCGAGCTTTCCGAAGATGAAGTCGACCGCGCGCTTGATGCATATTTTGGGCGCAAGGCAACAAACAACGAAGTTGCACATAACTATGCGCACATTGCCCTTGCAGGATGGTGCTGGTACCTCTGGTCTCTTCTGAAAGAAGCCGAAGGCGACTTCGTAGGCGAATGGCTCTATATCTACTTCAATTACAGTGCCAAATACCTTAAAAAGGCACTGGAGATCTATCGAAAAGGTGAGTAACGATGCAATTCGGCTTTTTTAGCGGTCTTCTATGGGGCCTTGATACAGTAATACTTGGAATCGGTTTGGCGCTCGCGCCCTATATTGGATCGGCGGAAGCGCTTGCATGTGCCTCCATTGCGGGATCTTTTCTCCATGATGCCTTCTGTGCGATCTGGCTCTTTGGGTACATGGGAGTTCGAGGCAGATTAAAAGACACGCTCGCTGCACTTAAAACTCGTTCGGGCAAGGTCGTCATCGCCGGCGCACTGCTCGGTGGACCTATCGGAATGACCGGATACGTATTGGCGATTAATAATATCGGAGCAGCCTACACGGCAATTATATCCGCCTTCTATCCCGCTGTCGGAGCATTCCTTTCTTTCGTGCTGCTGAAGGAGAAAATGGGCAAAGGACAGATTCTTTCCCTTCTCGTTGCTCTTTGCGGCGTAATGACGATGGGCTATCTATCGGCCGGATCGAGCGAGATTGCAAATGCCCCCCTCGGCTTACTCGGCGCGGTGCTTGCTGTTATCGGATGGGGATCCGAAGCGGTGCTGTGCGCATGGGGAATGAAAGATGATGCCGTTGATGACGAAACGGCTTTGCAAATCCGCGAAACTACAAGTGCGCTTGTTTATGGAGTGCTTGTACTCCCCCTCTTCGGAGCATGGCATTTCACGCTGGGTGCCATCCCGAGCATGCCTACATTGATTATTGCACTCGCCGGACTCGCAGGAACTGCATCCTATCTGTTCTATTACAAGGGGATTGCGGCAATCGGAGCAGCGCGTGCGATGGCTCTGAATATCTCCTATTCGGCATGGTCGGTGGTCTTTGGCCTGATCTTGCTTGGAACAATTCCCGATATGGCATCCGTAATCTGCTGCGTTGTAATTGTATGCGGAACAGTTTTGGCAGCTAGTAACTGGGACGAACTATTTGGACGTAATAAGACGGCGTAGCTTGATTAACAATATAGTAAAAGGGGAGAGCTCGACGAGCTCTCCCCTTTTAGCATCATGGCTATTCAATTACCACAGCCTGGCTATCCATCTGTTGCCACGTGCCGAAGAACACCTGGGCATTTCGCGTAACATTGCCGTTAATCGAATCCGAAAGATAGACAATTCCCTGCTCGTCATCATAGCCTTTAAGGACTACGGCATGATTACCGCCCCACAGACCATAGGAATGCCCGTTATACCAACGAGCAGCATAACGGCCTCCTGGCCAACTTCCCCATTCGGTATTCCACATCTCAACAGGTTGTCCACAGGTCAGTCTGTTCTTAATGGAAGAAATTGACGAGAAAGAAACGTCTTTTGCCTGCATGATACTTCCCGCAGCGCGCAGAAAGTTATTACCAGCAATAGTAATCGCAGGGGCGACGCATCCCATGAGACCCCCGCTGCTACGCCTTGGGTTGCCATCAAAGGCGGTAACAAAGTTGCCGTTGCTTCCCTTGGGCAAGTAATAATCCGCAATAATCGTCTTACCTAAACCGAAACCATAGTAGTTAAGCAAGTTTGTAAGGGCAACCGACTCACAGCCAGTAGGAAGTTCCGGGTACTGCGAATAGCACGGGACATCGACCCAAGCGCCAACCATTGCGCCGGATGAACTGAACTTGTAGTCAGTAGAGCCGATCCAATACCAACCGTTGCTCAACATTACTCCCCCACGTGCGGCATCAAGGTAATACCATGTGCCCCCAAGGGAAAGCCATCCCGTTTTCATCGCGCCAGAAGCGGAATCCAGCCAGTACCAGTTGCTGCCATCGTTAAGCCAGCCGGTCGCCATTCGACCATCCGGGTTAAAGTAATACCAAGACCCAGCAATTTGCTGCCACCCAGTCAGAATTACTCCACTAGCAGAACAATAATATCGAGCACCCTGACTCTCAATCCAACCAGTTCTGGCATTACCGTCGTCGTCAATCAGCTGGATTCCCGAATCGGTCATGATGCCTTTAAGGTCAATTGCGCCGCTGGATGACGAATGATACATCCAAGACCCATCACCGTTTGACCAGCAATTAGCCATCATCTTGCCGGTACTATTAAATATGTATTCACATGATCCGATAGTTTGAACGCCCGTGGCCATGGCGTGCGTCGAGGGATCGAGCCAGTACCACGCACCGTTTAGGTTGAGCCAGCCGGAGGCCAGCGCGCCTGAGCCCGTCGCGTAGTACCAGGTCCCGCCGTCGAGCACCCATCCGGTCGCCATCGCGCCGGAGCCATTGAACCAGTATGCGGAGCCATTGCACTCATGGAGCCCGATGGCCATGGCGTGCGTCGAGGGATCGAGCCAGTACCAGGCCCCATTGGTATAGAGCCAGCCAGAATGCAACGAGACCGGATTGACTGAATCCACATAGAACCAGTTGCCGTCAAACGAATTCCAACCCAGATTCCATTTAACGGATTCTTGAGCAGGACCATCATCGATTGAATCGGAAGGAGAAAGAGTCGAGGGGACGGATTGCCTCTCAATATCAGTAGGGATAGAGGGGCTTATGGGTTCTGCGTTCGCGATATCAACCACACCGGGCCCAGCGAGCAGTAGGGTTGAAAGAATGATTAGGATTAATATTATTCGCTTTTTCCTTGCCATGTGCAGCCCCCAGTAGTAACCAATTTTTACATAAACATAGTCTACAAATGGATGGCTAAGAGCAATATGTAATTAGAAAAAAGCAATTAAAGAAGAGCTGCTAGCCAAGCCATACACCATTGCTAGCAAAAGAGTATTGCACCCCATCGATTTCTTGAACACCCGTAGTCATTGCGTGCAATACTCTTTTGCTAGCAATGGTGTATGGCTTGGCT
>OHHR01000929.1_pt1 | contig 15288 bp, 8 predicted proteins | sample 1568021 | NCBI WGS metagenome assembly OHHR01 (sample SAMEA3879560, study PRJEB24766) | human gut metagenome | biome: human-associated habitat; feature: feces | place: USA | collected 1985/1987 | reverse complement strand
TTCTTCATATTATATCTTAATCAATGTTATTCAATAAATCCACCTTCCCCTCATTAACCAACTTCAATATCAACTCACCGAAAAGGGTGTTCTGCCAGGCAAACCAGGGGCGGGTGAAGTTGGTTGCATCATCCTTATGAAACGATTCGTGCATAAAGCCGGTACCTGCATCCGTATCCATCAGCATCTTGATGCAAGTTTTGATTTCGGCATCATCCCGGCTTGTGAAGGCTTTCATCATAATGCTCATGGGCCACACCATGTCATAGCCGATATGCGGTCCGCCGATACCCTCGCCGGCTTTGCCGCTGAAGAAATAGGGATTGCTGTCGCTCCACACAAAACGGCGGGTATTCTGATAAATGGGGTCATTGACATCTACATCTCCCAAATAGGGCATGGCAAGCAAGCTGGGTACATTGGCATCGTCCATCAGCAGATGATTGCCGAAACCATCAACCTCGAAAGCATAAATGGTACCGAATTCAGGATGGTTGTAGGTTGCATAGCGTTTCAAAGCCATCTCCACCTCATCGGCCAAGGCACGGCAGTCGGCAGCCAGGGCAGTCTCCTTGTTCACTGTTTCCAGAATCTCGGCAGCCTTGCGCAAGGAAGTGACGGCAAAGAAGTTGGAAGGCACAAGGAACTGAAGCGTTGTGGCATCGTCCGACGGGCGGAAGCAGGACACGATGAGTCCCACCGGACGGACAGGAGCACCCAGACCGTCATTGTTCAGCGTATCGAGCGCACGCTCCGTCTTGCGTTGGAATTTGTAGGGACTGACACCCTCTTTGCGCTGCTGCTGACAAAAAGTAGTATAAATGTTGCGGATGGCTTCCAGCCATTCAGCACCGAAAACCGAAGTGTCACCCGTCACCTGCCAGTAGTGATAAGCCAACCGCAAGGGATAACAAAGCGAGTCGATTTCCCATTTGCGTTCATGCAGTTCGGGCTTCATGTCCGTAAGGTCGCTCATCCATTCGCCGCCTTCGGAATTCATGTTGAAAGCATTGGCATACGGGTCGATATTGATACACTTGAACTGACGTTTGATAACGCTGGCCAGCATCTTTTTCAGTTCCGCGTCCTTGTTGGCGAGTTGCACGTAAGGCCATACTTGTGCACCCGAATCGCGCAACCACATGGCGTGGATGTCGCCTGTATAAACAAACGTATCATCTTTACCGTCAAAATGAACAGTAGTATCCAGTGTGTTCGGGAAACAGTTTTCGAACATCCATGCCAAGCGGGCATTCGTCAGCAGTTGCTTGATATGCGCAATCTGTTGTTCCACAGCTTGCGAGACAAACAGACGTTTCGATGCTTCCGGACGGTTCGTCTGATAGTTGTTGATTTTGGTATTATCTTGTTGGATGACAAAATCACTGTTCGTTATAGCCTGCATATTGCTAGCACCAAAGAGTGCTATGGACAAACAAAAGGCTTTAGTTATATTCATGGTAATAGTCTTTTTTTGTTGATTAGTATTGATTATGAAAGTGTTGCGGAGAAGAAGTGTTAAATCTCTGCAAAGAATTCAATAAGACAGGCATTGTCGAGCAGCCATTTATACTGTTCCTTGTTATGTCCCGACCAATCCCTGCCTAATAATCTGTTTTCATCCCGGTAGTTTTCCCAGGCGTGAAGCGCATTTTCCACCATCGCATCGACATACGTCGGATTCTTGTCAATCTTATACAGAGCTTTCAGTCCTCTGAATAAGATCACGTTAAACCAGGCCATGTCTTTATGCACTTTGACAGTCGGGTCTTTCTTATCGGCTTTTGTGCGGAAAAGGGCATCTGTTCCTGCGGCTGTTTGCTGTGCATCGCGCAAATACTGCTCATCTCCCGTTTCCTCATAGAGCAATACACCTGCCTGAATCATCTGTCCACTGTTGTAGGCGTACTTCTCTTTGGAAACTTTCCCTTTCAGGTTGATGTTATCCCAGTAAAGATGGTCGGTAGGGTCGCACAGATGCTTTTTCGTCCAGGCATACGTCTCTTTTGCTTTTTCGAGGTATTTGGCATCCTTCGTCAGCCGGTACAACTTGACACCGAGCACAGTAGACGGTGCATTGGAACAAGTATGCTTCGCTTCCTTCTGCTGTTCACACCAAAAGATGCCACCGCCTATCTCATCGCTCCATCCACTGTAGATATATTGATACAATGCAACGGCTTTTTCCAAAGATGCAGACTTGTGAGTCAGTTGGTAATAATCGCAGTAATCCAGTGCAATCCAGATGTTATCGTCATAATAACGTCCGTGCTGCCCGTACTTGGTGGGGTATGACTGATAACAGGCCGGCAAGCGACTGTTATCCCAATACTGCTCCATTCCCGGTAGAATTCTTTTCTCGAGAATCTTTTTGTACTTCTTGTTTCCGGTCGCTTTGTATAAAGCCACACAACCCGACATCATCCCGGAATACGGCCATAGAAAAGAAGCCTTCAGCGTTCCGTTCTGCTGCGTTCCGCCCGCCAGATAAGTAATTTTTTGGTCGGGATTGACAGGATACGTTTCTGTTAGTAGTCCGTCATTCGTCTGATAGAGATTCAATACATTAGATAGAATTGAGTCGGCAATAGAAAGATAACGGGTATTTCCCGGTGTCTTTCCCACTGCGGAGGTAAGGCAAAATAACATACAGGCTACAAAACATATATTTCTCATAGGAATATCGGGTTGTGTGGTGAAACTTTCAGGTTATAACTAGATACAAAGATTATTTCTGCTGACGCTGGTCGAACTCCAGTTCCACCTTTACGGGGAAATGGTCTGAAGGAGTGCGCGCCTGATAAGTCTTGATGTCGATTTCTTCCGGGCAATCGTTCGCCTGCTTCTTTTCTCCCTTGCCTACGATGCTGCGGTAAGTATCAGTCAGCACACCATATCTTTTCACTTGGAAAGACGGAGAAACGAATATATGGTCGATACGGCTTTCCGTAAAGCTGTTCGGGTCGAAGTTGTTGAACGTGCCGTTGATAGCATAGCGGAAGCCGGCCTTCTCGTAAGAGTCGCACAACACCCCTTTGCTCACAAAAGCATCATAAGACTGGTGGGTCTGGTCGACATTGAAGTCTCCCGTCAGGATGGCCGGAAGCTCTTTGCCTTTGCCAAGTTCTTTCATCTTGTCCTGTACGAGGAACGCACTTTCCACGCGTGCTTTCTTGCCGATATGGTCCATGTGCAGGTTGAAGAAAAGGAATTCGAAGCCGGTATCTTTGCATTTGAAGTGTCCCCAACTGCAAATACGCGGCAACACGGCATCCCATCCTTTGCTCGGCACGTCGGGAGTTTCCGACAACCAAAAATCACCTTTCTCTATCACGTCAAACTTGTCTGTGCGATAGAAAATAGCAGAATGTTCACCTTTCTCTTTGCCGTCGTCGCGACCTACACCGATATAATCATAACCGGGTAATGCTTCTTTCATATCTTTCAGTTGATGAATAAAGCACTCCTGCGTGCCGAAAATATCGAAATCGTGGTATTGCACTATTTGGGCAATGACCGGATAACGTTGTCCCCAACCGTTTCCGTTGATTGAATCGCCACCGTTGGCGTTTCTCAAATTGTAGGAGGCAACGGTGATAGAAGTAGGCTGATAGTTACTTTGACAACCGCAAAAGACGATCGCAACAAGGGCAATTAGTAAAAGGTTTTTCAGTTTCATGTTTTTATAGTTTGTTTGGTAGATAATTCATTGATCTCCAAAAGTACAATATTTTATTCAAACGAAAGAGAGTAAGGTACATCTTTTTCTGTGGTTCCCCGTTGTTTATTGGGTACGGGGCTCATTTGAAATTGAATATTAGCACCTTTAATCAGCTGGTCATGTGTAAGGAAATTACGGGTTTGTGATTTCCCGTTTACTTTCATTTCCTTGATGTAGCGGTTGTCAAGCTGGTTGTTATCTGCCTTGATTGTGATGGTCTTTCCGTTCTCCAAATGTAACTTCGCTGATTTGAAGAGCGGGGTTCCTATGATATATTCATCCGTTCCCGGGCAAACCGGATAGAAACCGAGTGCGGAGAATACATACCAGGCGGAAGTCTGTCCGTTGTCTTCGTCACCGCAATAACCGTCGGGACCGGCGGTATATAGTTTGTTCATAATCTCACGTATCCAGTATTGAGCTTTCCAGGGCTCGCTCGAATAGTTGTAGAGATATACCATGTGCTGAATAGGCTGGTTGCCGTGCGCATATTGCCCCATGTTCATTACTTGCATTTCACGCATTTCGTGAATCATGCCGCGGCTTTCCATTCCCAGTTTACCCGGGATGACAAAGACGGAATCCATCATCGCGTTGAATTCTTTCTTGCCTCCCATCAGGTTGATAAGTCCTTGCGGGTCGTGGAATACGCAGAAGCTCCAGTGCCAGCTATTCCCTTCGCAAAATTCACCGCTCCAGTCCACTGCATCGAAATTCGGATTGAATACGCCTTTGTTGTCTTTGCCAACCATCAGTTTGCGTTCCGGATGATAGACATTTTTGTAGTTCAGCGCGTGTTTCTTATAAATGTCGATTTCGCTCTCCGGTTTACCGAGTTTCTTGCCTAATGTATAAATTGCCCAGTCGTTATATGCATACTCCAGTGTACGTGCAACGTTTTGTCCTATGCCGATATTGTTGGCAACATATCCCAGTTGGTTGTAAGACTCGTAACCGAGACGCCCCGAAGCAGTCCCGCGAAGATGTGCATTTGCTCCATGTTTCAATGCTTCCCAAAGAGTTTCGATATCATATCCTCGCAATCCTTTGATGTAAGCGTCGGCCACTACGGAAGCCGAGTTGTTGCCTACCATACAATCCCGATGTCCCGGGCTGGCCCATTCCGGCAGGAAACCGCTTTCCTTGTAAGTATTTACTAGTCCCTCCTGCATCTTTTGATTCATTGACGGATACATCAGGTTGAGGAAAGGGAACAGGCAGCGGAACGTGTCCCAGAATCCGGTGTCGGTAAACATATAACCGGGACGCACTTCGCCGTTGTAGGGGCTGTAATGCATGACTTGTCCCTTAGCATCTATCTCGTAGAAACTGCGTGGAAAAAGCATGGAACGGTATAAACAGGAATAGAAGGTGCGTAAATTATCGATATTATCGTCTTCTATCTCTATTTTACTCATTTCACGGTTCCAAATCTCTCTTCCGTTCGCTACCAGTTGGTCGAAACTGTTTTTGCCAAGCTCTTTGAGATTCAACTCCGCCTGTTCGGGGCTGATAAAGGAGGAAGCAACACGTGCGTGTACGATTTCTCCCTTTTTCGTGGCGAATCCGATCACGGCCCCTGTGTGGTTTCCTTTTGCTTCTGTTTCATTCGGAAGAATGTTGTTTTCGAAAACTGTGGAAACGAATGTGAACGGTTTGTCGAATTGAATCACGAAATAGTTTTTGAAGTTTTCCGGCACACCGCCGCTATTCTTGGTTGAATAGCCGATAATCTTGTTTTCTTCCGGAATCACTTTCACATAAGAACCTTTGTCGAAAGCGTCTACAATCACGTAGGCATTCTTTGTCTCCGGATACGTGAAACGGAACATGACGGCACGCTCCGTAGGAGCAAGCTCGGTTGTTACATCATGGTCGGCAAGGTATACCTTATAATAATAAGGTTTGGCAACTTCCGCTTTGTGAGAGAACCAACTGGCACGTCGGTCTTGATCGAATACCAGTCCGCCGGTGATAGGCATGATGGCAAACTGCCCGTAGTCGTTCATCCAGGGACTGGGCTGATGTGTTTGTTTGAATCCCCGGATTTTGTCGGCATCATACGTGTACGCCCAACCGTCTCCCATTTTACCGGTCTGAGGTGTCCAGAAATTCATTCCCCACGGCAATGCCGTAGCCGGATACGTGTTTCCGGTAGACAGTTCAAACTTGGATTGAGTGCCTACCAGTGTGCTGACATAGTCTACCGGATTCTTAACGGCAGAAGATTGCAGGCTGTACAACACGGCACCTCCAAGAAATAGCAAGTGTTTAAATGAAAAATGTGTTTTCATGAACAAATGAATTTATTGATTTGAAAATAATTTCTACGACGAAAATAGGGAGAAAAGGAATGTGCTTCTAGTAATAGAGGGACTAAATCGCCTCTTGTCGCTGAAATTAACTACTCTGGCACGGAACTTTACTTATATTCCGGCCAAAAAAAAGCTCGGAATGTTTTTTTGTTTACCTTTGTCATATAGCAAATCTAAGAATAATACACTATGGGAAAACAGTTGGTTTTTATTCTATTCTTTTTTCTTAATCTGTTGATACATAACGCTTATGCTTATAATTTGAAGCAAGTTGCAGATAAAGAGTATATGTCTAATAGTTCGATTACATCTCTGTGCCAGGATGAGCGTGGATTGATGTGGATTGGGACCTGCGACGGGCTGAATATTTATGATGGACAGGAGATTGAGGAATTTAAGACTCGTGACAAGGAGGATTACTTATCTGGTAATCTGATTGACAATATTGTGTATACGGGCGAAGATGTTTACTGGATTCAAACCTACTATGGGCTGAACCGTTTGAACCGGAAAACCAATACAATCACTCACTATAATGAATTTCAGAAACTCTTCTTTATGAATAAGGATAGTCATGGTAATCTGTTCATTATCCAGGATAGTAACTGCATTTATTATTATCATAAAAAAGAAGGAGTCTTCAAGAAAATCAATATCACGGGAATCCCGATTTCCGATATCGTAAACTTCTTTATCGACGGTAACAACCGGATGTGGGTAGTCATGAAAGGATATAACCGCTGTTATGATATACAGCAGGAAGCCGCATCGGGAGATATCACCCTGTTACCCCAGAAAACGAACCTGATTTATCAGACTTCCTTGATTTATTGTTTCAATGACGAGCAATCTCTTTATTACATAGACAAGGAATTTAATTTCTATGCTTTCCATATTCCGACCCAGAAGAATGAGTTTATTGCCAATCTAGGTAAAGAAATACAGGAACGTGGTAAAATTTCTTCCATCGTTCATTATCATAACAGCTATTTTGTGGGCTTTTTGATGGATGGTATTCTGCTGTTGGAGAAACAGAAGGAGACGAATCATTATCAAATTCAGTCGTTACCTATCAACAGCGGTGTATTCTGTCTCAAGAAAGACCGTTTTCAGGATGTTGTTTGGATTGGTACCGACGGGCAGGGTGTTTATCTTTATTCGAACCCGCTTTATTCTATCAAATCAATGGTGCTTAGCAATTATACCGAGAAAATAGAACGCCCCGTGCGTGCCATCTATCTTGATGATGAACGTACTTTCTGGGTGGGAACCAAAGGAAACGGAATTCTTAAAATCTATGATTACGAATTCGATAAAAACATCTCCGACTGTCGGGCGGAGGTGTTGACTACCTCTAATAGTGCTTTGAGTAGTAATGCCGTTTATTGTTTTGCCAAGAGCCACCGGAATTTGCTTTGGATAGGAGACGAAGAAGGATTAACTTATTATTCATATCGGGAAAAACGTATCAAGAGTATACCAATACGGATCGGTAACGAAGATTTCAAATACATCCATGACATTTACGAAACAGCAGATTCCGAACTGTGGCTGGCGAGTGTCGGCATGGGAGTGGTGAAAGCTCGTATTGCCGGAACACCGGACAATCCGGTGATTGTGGATGCGCAACGTTACATCATCAATGACGGCGAACTGGGATCGAACTATTTCTTTACTATTTATGCGGAGAATGAAGCCAACCTGTTGTTTGGCAATAAAGGATATGGGGTATTCCGCTATAACGAAACGACGAATGGCCTGGAACCGGTGTCTACTCACAAATACGAAAACATGACCCTGAATAATATTCTCGCTATCAGTAAAGACAGCAGCAATAACTATCTTTTCGGAACGAGCTACGGATTGATAAAGTACACATCGGAAACCTCTTATCAGCTCTTCAATGCCAAGAATGGTTTCCTGAATAATACCATTCATGCAATTCTTAGAAACTCGTCCGACGACTTCTGGTTGAGCACCAATCTTGGATTAATCAATTTCGATACGAAAAGGAATGTCTTTCGTTCATACGGTTTTGGAGATGGTTTAAAGGTGGTAGAGTTTAGTGACGGAGCCGCTTTTCGGGATTCCCAGACTGGTACTCTGTTCTTTGGCGGAATCAATGGAGTCGTAGCTATCCGGGCGGATGGCCGTCCGGAGCAGCTTTATATGCCTCCTGTTTATTTTGATAAGCTGTCTATCTTCGGTGAACAATACAATCTGGGCGAATTTCTCACCCGGAAAAAAGAAACTGAAGTCTTGAATTTGCAGTATGACCAGAATTTCTTTTCTGTTTCATTTGCCTCTGTGGATTATCTGAATGGTAATAACTGTACCTATTTCTATAAACTGAAAGGATTGAGTGACCAATGGGTAAACAATGGTTCGGAAAGCGGAGTCTCTTTTACGAATATGGCTCCCGGCGAATATACCTTACTGGTGAAATATTACAATAGTGTCTTTGATAAAGAGAGTGATGTCTATTCTCTGGTGATTCGTATAGGTGATCCGTGGTATGCTTCCTGGTGGGCTTATTTGATTTATGCCCTGTGTCTGCTTTTACTGGCAGCCTTGCTGATACGTTCCTTTATCCTGCGCTCCAAACGTAAAAAGCAGGAATTGCTGAACGAGATAGAGAAACGCCATCAAAAGAATGTCTTTGAGTCCAAACTTCGTTTCTTTACTAATATCGCACATGAATTTTGTACTCCGCTGACTTTGATTTATGGTCCTTGCGGACGAATCCTTTCATCGAAGGGACTTAGTAAATTTGTCGTGGACTACGTACAGATGATTCAGACGAATGCGGAGCGTCTCAACAACCTGATTCATGAGTTGATCGAATTCCGTCGGATTGAAACGGGAAACAGGGAAGTGCGGGTTGAGTCATTGAATGTGTCTTCCATTGTGAAAGGAATAGCCAAAACGTTTGTTGAAATGGCTAAATCCAGAAACATCACTTTCTTGAGCAAGATACCCGAGCAGGTGATGTGGAACTCGGACAAAGGATTCCTGAATACAATTATTATTAATCTGATTTCTAATGCCTTTAAATATACTCCCGACGGACAGAGTATCAAGATTGAAGTGGATACGAGCCGGGAAAATATGCTGGCTCTTCGTGTAGCAAATGAAGGAAGTACCATCAAGGAAAAGGATTTTCAGTATATTTTTAATCGGTATGCCATTTTGGATAATTTCGAGAATCAGGATGAAAAGAACTTTTCACGGAACGGACTGGGGCTAGCCATCTCTTATAATATGGCAAAGTTGCTGAATGGTACGTTGAAAGTGGAAAATACTCCTGACGGATGGGTGATGTTTACACTAACCTTGCCGGTCGTGAAACTGACTACCGGAGTGTCGGAAACCAAGCGGCTCACAGCGGAATACATCCCTAAGATAGATACTCAATCGATACTGAAACTTCCCCAGTATGAGTTTGATAAGATGCGTCCTACGCTTTTGGTTGTCGATGATGAAATCGAAATGCTATGGTTTATTGGAGAAATCTTCTCGGCTGACTTCAATGTGGTAACCTTGCAAGATCCTGAACGGCTGGATCAGGTGATGAATGAGGTTTATCCGAATGTGATTATCTGTGATGTCATGATGCCGGGAATGGGTGGCATTGAACTGACCAGGCGGATTAAATCGGTGAAAGAGACGGCGCATATTCCTATTATTGTGGTTTCCGGACGGCACGAGATGGAACAACAGATGGAAGCCCTTTCTGCCGGTGCGGAAATGTATATCACAAAACCGTTTAGTGCGGAGTATCTTCGTATCTCTGTCTGTCAGGTGATAGAACGGAAAGAGGTGTTGAAAAATTATTTCAGTTCGCCGATCAGTTCTTTTGAAAAGTCGGACGGGAAGTTGACGCATAAAGAGTCGAAGAAGTTCCTTCAGTCGGTTTTGAAGATTATCAATGATAATATAACGAACAAAGATTTGACTCCGCGTTATATCGCCGATCGACTGGCAATCAGTCCCCGGAGTCTTTATCGGAAGATGGAAGAGATAGGAGAGGATAGCCCGACCGATCTGATTAAGGAATGTCGTTTGCACATAGCGAAAGATTTATTGCTGACCACTAAAAAGACGATTGATGAAATTGTATTCGATTCGGGATTCTCGAACAAAGTTACTTTCTTTAAGGTGTTCCGTGAAAAGTATGAGTGCACGCCAAAAGAGTTTCGGATGAAACATTTGGAAGAGGTTCAGCAGTAGCCTGTGGCGGGAATTTTTAAAGAAAAAGAAGAAGTAAATATCCGTGTTAATATAGTAAATATCCGTGCCAAAAGGTAAAAAAGGATAGTTAATTTTCTTTTGGTAGAGTTTAGTGATTTTATCTTTGTCTCATCGAAGTTTTTAAGTAGATAAACTTGAAAAGTATTAATTTATTAATCTTTAATCTAATGAAAAGGAAACTTAGTTTTTTATTTCTTTCAGCATTGACCATTCCATTTTTTATGGTATCGTGCAGTGATGATAAAGAAGAACAGGAAGTGAAACCGGCAACAGATCTGGTTGTCGATAATAATTCGGTGACACTACTACAAGGAGACGAAATTACGGTGAGTATCACCTCCGGTAATGGCGATTATTATGTGAAGCCATTTGATGAAAACGTGGCGACGGCTACAATCAATGGTAATAAGGTGACTATTAAAGCTACCGAAAATAGCCAGTTGGAAGAAAATAACCGTACGGAAACTACTATATTAATAGTAGATGGACGTAAGAAAGTGGCTAGAGTGCTGGTTCGGGTAGCAAAACTCTGGGATTTGACGGTAGATGCACCGGAAGAAGGTTTTGACCTTTTTATCGGTGAAAAGAGACTGGTGAAGATTTTGACCGGTAACGGAGATTATCAGATTTCCATACCGGAAGGTGCTGATAAGTTTTTGGAAGTGGGTGAACTATCCGGACAAGTTATTCCGTTGACTGCCAAGTTCGAGACTGGAGCCGATCCGGTAAATATTACGATAACAGATAAGAAAGGTAAGACAATCACTATTCCTGTGGTAGTGAACATCGTGGATCTGACACTGAAAAGTAATGAAGCCACTTTTGCCGAACCGGATGCCGAATCTCAATATATCTCTATTGAGAGAGGTAATGGCGGATATAGTTTCACTTATCAGGTGGGAGACAGCGAGCCTACTACGAATGCAACGATTGTGGAAGCTACTGAAAAAGAGAACCTGATTACCTTGAAACCCAAAGCTAGAGGTGATGTGAAAGTGATTGTGACAGACCAGAAAGGTTCTGTGGAGGAGATTTCGGTGAAAGTGAATCCATATAACCTTAAACTGGAAAATGAAGCAACTTCTTTAATCATCGGTGGTTATGAGGCATCTACAGAAATAGCTATTACCAGAGGAAATGGTGATTATAAGTTGGCACAACTCACAGATGATAATAAAACCTATTTGAAAACCGCAGAATTGATTACGGAAGACGGGGCTACCAAGTTAAAACTAACAGGAAAGAAGCTCGGGGCTACCACACTGGAACTGTCTGATGCGGCAGGTCAGAAATTGACGTTACCAGTTTATGTGAATCCGGTATGTTATCGTATGGAATATGACGTATGCTTTAAAATTGATATTAAAAAGTATGCCGAATCACATTCAGAGGTGAAAAGTATGAATCAGCTTACTTTTGAGGTTGTGTTCTACCCGACTTATACTCGTTCTATGCAATCGTTTATAGGTTTGGAAAGTGTATTCCTGCTTCGTGCAGAAGCTAAGGATGTGAATCCGCGTTTTGAAATAGCCACTAAAATTAATGGTAAGAGTGATCCCCGTTTCCGTAGTCAGCAAACTATTTATTGCGATGATTCGGAAGGTGGACGTAAGACTCCGGGTAAATGGTATCATATAGCCATTGTATATGATGGAACGAAATCAAGTACTAAAGAGGCTTATAAAATGTATATAAACGGGGTGAGAGAAACGTTGACTCCTGCAGATAACTCTTATGAGGATTGTGCCCCTAATTCATCTCTCAATCTGACAGATGTAGGTGGAAATGATAAAGCACTGTTGATTGGACGTTCCGGAGATTCATATCGGGTAGGATATTGCAAAGTTTATCAGGCACGGATGTGGAAGAGAGCGTTGGACGAAAGTGAAATTAAAGCGAATATGTGCAAAATCCTTAATGCAGAAGAACACTCTGACTTGATGGGATATTGGGTATTCTCGAAAGGTGTCGGAGGTACTACAGTTTTTGAAAATTGGGGAAATGGCGGCAGCGGATTGGATGCGCAAGTTTGTTTGCAGAATATAAGCGAAAATAAACCTGCCTGGGGAGCGGAACTTCCTGCAACTTATAATGGAGATAAGAGCCGCTTTGAACCAATTGAATGTCCTCATTCATACTAAAACTAGGAATATAATAATATGAGAAACAATATGATAACAAAAAAACTAATCAAATTTGCCCTGCTGTTTTTTCTTATCGGACTGACGGCTTGTGACAATAAACTGAATCCGGGATTTGATCCGGATGATTATGAACCGATTGTTCCGCCTGAACCTGTTAGAACAATGGATGCAATGGCTAGTGGCGAGCGAGTAGTACTTTCGGGTGCTTCGTTGACGGATATTGTTCTGAAATGGACGCCTACCGAGAAACACGGAAATACAGTATATCGTTATGAAGTATTGATTGATACGATCGGGGGAGACTTTACCAAACCGGTAGAAACGATCTTTTCTGACAATAACGGTTTGGAATCGCAGTTGACTTTAACCCATTATCAGGCAAACACAATAGGTAAACTGGCTAAATTCCGTTGCAATACCAACGGCACACTGCGTTGGAAGGTGCGTGCTTATTGCGGATTGGATCAGGCTCTTAGTAGTCTGGAAGGTTATTTCGTAATTTTTATGATGGACGGCATTGATGATATGCCTTCTGAAAACGAGCCGGTTTATATCACTGGCGTGGGCACGGAAGATGATGGTGATGAAGCGGAAGCACAACAAATGCTCCGTCAGAATGAAGGAATCTATCAGACTTTCACTCAATTGAAAGCCGACCAGCCATTTATATTTATGTCTACTGTAGAAGGTCGCAAATGCTATTATTATGTAGACGACAACGGAGTGTTGCGTGAGCGTAATGATGGTGAAGACTATACAGTTACGGTTCCTCAATCAGGCATCTACCGGATTACCATCAATATGGGTGAACAAACGATCAGTTACGATGAAATAGGAGCTGTATATCTTTATAACCATTCGGGTGGGTATAGACAGGATTTCAACTATCTGGGATATGGCAAATGGGGTGTGAAGAATTATACTGCCCGGAAACAAACGGAAAGTTGGGCAGGAAGCGGTGAAACCCGTCATAGCTTTAAGATGGAAATCAACGGAACAACCTACCGTTGGGGACATAAGGAGAAAGATAAAGGGCAACCGAATCTGACTACCGACAACAGCTATTATAATTTATATCAACTGGCATTGGGCACAGATCCATGGGATTACAGTTTCCGTTTCTGCGACGAATTACTGCAATGGGGCGAAAAGCAGGGAAATGTCTATTATGCTACGGTGAAAACCGATGTAACCCTCTATTTCAATGCTGAGTTTGGAACGTACACCCACCGTTGGGTAGCTTCGGAAACGAATGAAGATTAAAACTGAATAATAATATGAAGAACTATATAGTATCATTATCAAAAAGAGCTTTGTTGTTAAGTGGTGCACTGGCAATATTTACAGCTTGTGACGACGGCGATCTGGGAGACATCTACAAAGGTAATTCATCCGGTGAATATGTGTCGGATGTGAACTGGACAGATGCAGCCGACAAAAGTACGGGAACTTATATCAAATATTTCTATGAGAATGCCAGCGGACGGGATACCTTTTGCGGAAGCATTTACTGGGAAAAACCGAATACACCGGAAACCGGAGAACCGGCAAGCACGGGCGGTAGCGGCGGATGGTCGCAGGGACATGCATTGGACATCGTGATCGATGCTTATATCCGTCACGCAAACAATCCCGAATATCAAGCTCATTTGTATGAAAACATCATGAAACCTTTCCTGCCGGCTTTTGATGACTGGAATGAACATTGCGGTTATGGTGGCAAAGACTTCTGGAATAACTTCTATGATGATATGGAATGGATGGCACTGTCTTGTCTGCGGGTTTATGAATTGACTGGCGATCAGGATTACTACAGTGCGTTGATGAAGATGTGGAACCATATCAAGGGAGCGAAGAATGACTATAAAGGGGTAGGAGGAATGGCATGGAAAACGGATGCGCCGGCTTCACGTATGTCTTGTTCCAATGGTCCCGGTTGCCTTCTGGCTATGAAATTGTATCAACTTACCGTTAAGGAGGCTAAAGATGGCTGGGAAGAGCAGGCTGCTTATTACCTGAACTTCGCCAAAGAGGTATACAACTGGATGACGGCTTATCTGTGTGATATTTCCACCGGACAGGTATATGATAATCTTAGTATTAAAGATGACGGAACACCGGGAGATCCTGATAAAGTAGCCTTGTCTTATAATCAGGGAACATTTATGGCGGCTGCCCTGGAGCTGTACAACGCTACAGGTGAGGATGAATATCTTCGTAATGCGGTTGCTTTCGGCTCTTACCAAGTGAATAAGAAGATGGATTCCAACTATCCGGTATTCAGTGGTGAAGGAAATTCGGGAGATAATCTTTTATTCCGTGGAATATTTGTCCGTTACTTCCTGGATATGGTGAAACAGCCGACTAACAGCCTTTATCCGGAAAAGACCAAGAATAAGTTTATCGCTGCATTGCGCAGCTGTTCTGATGTGCTTTGGACGTTGGCTCATCCCGAAGGCTATTATGTGTGGGAGTACGACTGGGCAAAAGCACCGACCTTCGGTAATCGTGACAACAGGGAAGATCGCCTGACAATCTCCTTGAATGCGGAAGTCCCGGGAGCAACAATGATTGAAATCCGTGCCCGTTATGAAGACTGGGTGCAAGGTAAAGCAACGGAAAAGGCCAACTGGGTCGGACCGGATTTCGGTAAGAAAGCAGAGGAATAAGATTGATTTATTACACATAGAAAATCGAAAAGAAAGATGATACATATAAAAAGAAATATTTGTCTGGTGGCTGTTTCTTGCACTCTTCTTGCAGGTATACCTTTGCAGGGTGTGGCGCAAACGGGAAGAACGGCAAAGGTGCAGGCCACACAAAGTAATAAAATAACAGTGTCGGGTACGGTATTGGA
>OHHR01000907.1_pt1 | contig 15589 bp, 7 predicted proteins | sample 1568021 | NCBI WGS metagenome assembly OHHR01 (sample SAMEA3879560, study PRJEB24766) | human gut metagenome | biome: human-associated habitat; feature: feces | place: USA | collected 1985/1987 | reverse complement strand
AGATGGCAAAGAAAAAAGACGAAAAGGACGTGCTGGTAGTCCGTGACGAGAAGACAGGCGAGATCAGCGTGGTAGCCGGGCTGAACGCGGACGGCACACCCAAGCGCACCCCCGCAAAAGCGGAGAACGCGCAGAGTTTCCTGCAATTCGACCGACATGGCGACGTGCTGGACAACTTCTTCAAGAACTTCTTCCGGCAGTGCAAGGAACCCAGCCGCTTCGGTTTCTACCGCATTGCGGCAGACCAAGCTGAAAATCTCTTAGAGGTGATGAAGCAACTGCTGAAAGACCCCGAAGCGAACAAGGAGCTGCTCGCCCCTCACAAGGTGGACACCTCCGACTATGAGAAGAAGGTGCAGGAAGAGATGGCAGCACAACAGACAGAGAAACAAGAACCTCAAAAACAGGAGAACATGGAACAACGGAAAGAACAGCAACAGGACAAATCCGAACAGATGCAGGGCAAACGTGGCTACCAGCCCATCGACGAGAGTAAAATCAACTGGCAGGAGCTGGAGGACAGATGGGGCGTAAAGCGGGACAACCTTGAAAAGTCCGGCGACCTTACGAAGATGCTCAACTATGGCAAGTCCGACTTGGTAAAGGTCAAACCGACCTTCGGCGGCGAATCATTCGAGCTGGACGCCCGCCTCTCCTTCAAGAAGGACGGTGAGGGAAACATCAGCCTCGTGCCGCACTTCATCCGCAAGGAGCAGAAGCTGGATGAGTACAAGGAACACAAATTCTCCGACAATGACCGGAAGAACCTCCGCGAAACGGGCAATCTCGGTAGGGTCGTGGACATTGTGGACAGGGAAACGGGCGAGATCATCCCCTCCTACATCAGCATCGACCGCAAGACGAATGAGATCACGGACATCCCGGCAAACAAGGTGCGCATCCCGGAACGCATCGGCAAGACGGAAATCACCAAGCAGGAGCAGGACATGCTCCGCGCCGGACTGCCCGTGCGCGACAAGCTCATCGAGCGCAACGACGGCAGGAAGTTCGTCACCACCCTGCAAGTGAACGTGGAGCAGCGCGGCGTGGAGTTCGTGCCGGGAACCGGCAAGTCGCCCCGTACCGCACAGACACAGGAAACCAAAGGCGACACATCGAAAAGTCAGGCGCAGGGCGGGGAAAATGCCGCACAGACCAAGAAGGAGCAACGCCGCAACACGTGGACGAACGAGGACGGCAGCATCCGCCCCATCAGCAAATGGAGCGGCGTGAGCTTCACCGACCAGCAGAAAGCCGACTATGTGGCGGGTAAAGCCGTGAAGCTGGAGAACGTGACCGACAAGCAGGGCTTCCATGCCACGATGTATATCAAGTTCAACCCGGAGAAGGGACGCCCGTACCGCTACGACACGAACCCTGACAATGCACAGCAGGTTGCTCCGTCCAACGAGAGCCGCACGCAGGTGGCGGTGAACAACGATGGCAAGACCAACGAGGCTACAAAGAATCTGAGAGAGCCGTTGCAGAAAGGTCAGACCAACCCGAAGGACGCCCGCCAGCAACAGCAGCAGGAGAAGCCGCAGAAGAAAACGGGCAAGGGCATGAAAATGTAATCCCGTGTCCGCCACTGAATCCAAAATAAAATCCAAAGTATCAACAAAAAAGAAGAAGACATGAAGACAATCATTGCAGAAAAGCCCTCCGTGGCACGTGAAATCGCCCGCATCGTTGGCGCGACAAAGAGAGAGGAAGGATATTTCGAGGGAGGCGGTTATGCCGTGACATGGGCATTCGGACACCTCGTTCAGCTTGCCATGCCCGACGGCTACGGCGTGCGCGGATTTGTCCGTGACAACCTCCCGATTATTCCCGACACATTCACGCTCGTCCCCCGTCAGGTCAGGACGGAGAAAGGTTACAAGCCCGACAGCGGCGTGGTGTCGCAGATAAAAGTCATCAAAAGACTGTTCGACACAAGCGAACATATCATCGTGGCGACCGATGCCGGACGCGAGGGAGAGCTTATCTTCCGCTACCTCTACCACTATACGGGTTGCACCACTCCTTTCGTGCGCCTGTGGATCAGCTCTCTCACCGACAAAGCTATCCGCGAGGGACTGCGGAAACTCGAAGACGGCAGCAAATACGACAACCTCTACCTCGCCGCCAAAGCGCGGAGCGAATCCGACTGGCTCGTGGGCATCAATGGCACGCAGGCTCTCTCCATCGCCGCCGGACACGGCACGTATTCCGTCGGGCGGGTGCAGACACCCACGTTGGCGATGGTGTGCGCACGCTATTGGGAGAACCGCCGCTTTACCCCCGAAGCCTTCTGGCAGCTCCATATCGCAACGGACGGCTGCGATGAAGGAACGGTGAAGTTTTCCTCTTCCGAAAAATGGAAAGAGAAAGAGTCCGCGACGGAACTGTATAATAAGGTGAAGTCGGCAGGCACAGCCACCGTCACGAAAGCCGAACGCAAGGAGAAGACGGAGGAAACACCGCTCCTGTACGACCTGACCACGCTCCAGAAGGAAGCCAACGCCAAGCATGGCTTCACGGCGGAACAGACGCTTGAAATCGCGCAGAAGCTCTACGAGAAGAAGCTCATCACCTATCCGCGAACCGGAAGCCGCTACATTCCCGAAGACGTGTTCGCGGAAATCCCCAAGCTGCTTGCCTTCATCGGCAGCCTGCCCGAATGGAAGGGCAAGTTGCAGCCGAAAGCCGTGCCGACACGCCGCAGCCTGGACGGCGGCAAGGTGACAGACCACCATGCCCTGCTCGTCACGGGCGAGAAGCCGCTGTTCCTCTCCAAAGAGGACAGCACCGTCTATCACATGATAGCCGGGCGCATGCTTGAGGCTTTCTCCGAAAAATGCGTCAAGGACACTGCCACCGTCACGGCAGAGTGTGCCGGAGTGGAGTTCGTGGCAAAAGGCAGCATCATCAGGCAAGCCGGATGGCGTGCCGTCTATGGCAAGGAGAATGGAGAAGAGAACAACAGCCAAGAGGAAACCGCCGCCATTCCCTGTTGGCAGGAAGGCGACACGCTGGCACTGAAAGCCGCCTCCATCACGGAGGGAAAGACCAAACCCAAGCCGCTGCATACCGAAGCCACCCTGCTGTCCGCGATGGAAACGGCTGGCAAGGAGATAGAGGACGACGCATTGCGGCAGGCTATGAAGGATTGCGGCATCGGCACGCCCGCCACCCGTGCGTCCATCATCGAAACGCTTTTCAAGCGCGGCTATATGGAACGCTGCAAGAAGTCGCTTGTCCCCACCGAAAAAGGGCTTGCCCTTTACTCGGTCGTGAAGGCGATGCGTATTGCCGATGTCGCCATGACGGGCGAATGGGAAAAGGAATTGGCACGCATCGAGCGTGGGGAACTGCCCGCCGATGACTTCCGCAGGAAGATTGAGGCATATACACGGGAAATTACCTCCGAACTGCTGTCGTGCGACAAGCTGTTCGCCCGCAGGGATTCCGGCTGCAAGTGTCCCAAGTGCGGAGCGGGGACGATGCAGTTTTACGGCAAGGTCGTCCGCTGCGACAACGCGGAGTGCGGTCTGCCCGTGTTCCGCCTGAAAGCAAACCGCACCCTCTCTGATGATGAAATCAAAAACCTGCTCACCGACGGACACACGAAACTGCTCAAAGGATTCAAGAGCAAGCAGGGCAAGAGTTTTGATGCCGTAGTCGCCTTTGACGGGGACTATAACACGGTTTTCGTGTTCCCAGAAAGGAAAAGTAAAGCGACCTCTGCGAAAAGAAGAAAATAAATGTTTAACTTTGCCACTGGTTCAGAGTAATGAATTGTTCTTCGATACCGGATTACACTCATACTTTGGATTTAGTGGTGGCACTCGGAGGGATACCGGGTGCCTTTTTCTTCTCGTTTTCCAACGATTATCCCTATCATCATTATCAATCCACTAAATTCCAAAGAAATGAACAACAAGAAGAAAAACGAGGGTCGGACCGACTTTTCCTATTACGGTCTGTACCTGCTGGACTACCTCACCACGAACAAGTTCGAACAGGCAGCCGATGAAGCCTTCATCCGAGAAAGAACCGACCGTGCCGCCGAAGCGTATGAACGGGCAAGGCTCGAAGGCTATCCTGCCGACGGGGCGCAGGAACTGGCGATGAAGGTGCTGACGGAGGGCCTTCGCTACTCCAGGCACGCCATCCTGCGCGAAGTCGTGGAGAACGAATTTGCGGGTGAAGTACCGGGAGAAAAATGTGAAGCCTTTACCCAGAAGCTGCTACCGCTTGTCGGAAACGTATTCTCCATCTATGACCTCTCGGACGACAATTTCGCCCTGTCGCCCGAATATGACCTGCTCTACACGGAGCTGACGGGAGCCGTCATCCTCTATATCGAAGAGTATGGCGTTTAACCGCAAACAGAGGCTGCGGGACAACATCGAGGCGATACGGACGGCATTCCTCCTTGACAGGGAACAGCGCACACCCACCGCACGCGAACGGCTCTTGTTAGAGCGTTATTGCGGTTTCGGGGGACTGAAGAGCATACTCAACCCTGCAAGGGAACTGACGGATGCCGTCCACTGGGCGAAGTCCGACCTCGAACTGTTTGCCCCTACCGTGGAACTGCACAGGTTGCTGCGGGAGAACACAAAAGACGAGACGGAGTACAAACGGTATATGGATGCCATGAAGCAGTCCGTGCTGACCGCCTTCTATACCCCGCCGGAGATAACCGGGACCATCGCGGACGTGCTGCATGAACACGGCATCCGTCCCGACCGGGTGCTGGAGCCGTCGGCAGGTGTCGGTGCATTCGTGGACGCCGTGCTGGAGAACAGACCGGACGCGGACATCATGGCTTTTGAGAAAGACCTGATGACGGGCAAGATACTGAAGCACCTGCATCCCGGACAGAAAGTAAGGGTACAGGGCTTCGAGAAGATAGAAAAGCCGTTCATGAACCATTTTGATTTGGCTGTCTCCAATATACCGTTTGGCGATGTGGCGGTGTTCGACCCGGAATTTTCGGGCAGCAAGGATCCTGCAAGGCACTCGGCGGCACGGACGATACACAATTACTTTTTCCTGAAAAGCCTTGACGCGGTGCGTGAAGGCGGAATCGTGGCGTTCATCACCTCGCAGGGGGTACTGGATGCCCCGACCAACGCGCCCATACGCGAGTATATGATGAACCATACCAATCTGGTGGGCGTAGCCCGCCTGCCGAACAACCTCTTTACGGATAACGCGGGAACGGAGGTGGGCAGCGACCTGATTATCCTGCAAAAGAACAGCGGAAAGAATGGTGAACTGTATTACAACGAAAAACTCTTCGTGCAGACCGAACAGACCCCTATCGGCACTTCCGTAAATGGGTATGTATGGAGCATCGGCTCGCTTTCACACACGGATTTGATCAGAAGTACCGACCCGTACGGGAAACCAGCCTATAAACTCCTGCACCGTGGGGACATCGCACAACTGGCGGAAGACTTGCGGGAGCATCTGAAAATAGAACTGCAACAACTTGACAGGAAACTGTATGAGAAACACAGCCTGCATCCGACAAAGGAGGAAAGCACGGCTGCGGAAGTGCAACCTGCTCCGAAAACAGAAAAGGTATCACCTTCTGTAATAGCCCCCGTTTCTGTAATTGAGCCTGTCAAGGGAGTGGAGAAGCCGCAGGCACAGCCCATAGAGGAAAAGCCGGAGATTGAGCCGCGCCAACCCAACCATTCGTCAGCCGTGCAGCTTACCCTGCTCGACCTTTGGGGTATGCCCATAGAGGAACCGGCAAAAAAGAAAAAGGCAGCGAAAAAGGAAAGCAAGCCGAAGCCTATGCCGTCCACGCCTAAACCGCAGGTCAAAGTTACTCCACCCGTTGAAGCCGCCAAGCCGGTAAACGGTAATAAGGAAGAAAAGCCGGAAAATGCCGAAAAGCCAAACGACCCGGACGACATTTACGCCACTCTGGATTGGGAAACCAATCCTCCCATCAACGGCTTCTATGAGACAATGATGAGTCTGACAGCGGAACGGCGCAAGGCCCTACGGCTTGAGGCAGAACGGCACAGGCAGGAACAACTGAAAAAGATGGGTATCAAAGACACGTTGAACCCTGCTTTTGCGCCTTCTTCGGACAATATGGATAAAAAGCCGGAACAAACGGAAGAAATAAAGCAACCTGAAACACCGGCAGAAGTTGTGCCTACTTCCGAAACGGTTGCCACTTCCCTGTTCCCGGAATTTGAAACGGAAAAGCCGAAAAAAGAAGCCCTCGACCTTACGCCGCGTCCCTATCACCGCACGCCGGAAATGCACCTGCGTGAAGGGTCGCTGGTGGCAAACAGGGCACGCGACATCGGTTATCTGAAGGACATTACTCCCTACGGTGCAACCTTCCAGCCGCTTGGACTAACCGGTTATCAGAAAGAGAAAGCGTTGCTGTATGTATCGCTCCGTGACGCATACGAGCGGTTGTACCGCTATGAATCGAACAGACGTGAGGAAAATGTACCTTGGCGTGAACACCTGAACACCTGTTACGACGAGTTTGTCATGCGTTATGGCAACCTCAACGCCAAACAGAACGTGAAACTGGTGATGATGGACGCCGGAGGGCGCGACATCCTTTCGCTGGAACGTGCGGAGGACGGCAAGTTCGTCAAAGCGGACATCTTCGACCGTCCCGTTTCCTTCTCGGTGGAGAACCATGCCAACGTCGGTTCTCCGGAAGAAGCCTTGTCTGCATCGCTCAACAAGTATGGTACGGTCAATCTCAACTATATGCGGGGGATAACAGACAGTACGGAAGAGGAGCTTCTCAATGCCCTCAAAGGGCGTATCTTCTACAATCCGCTCGTAACCGGTTACGAGATTAAAGACCGCTTCATCGCGGGAAACGTGATAGAGAAGGCGGAGCGTATAGAGGCATGGATGGAAAATAATCTGGAAAGCGAAAGATTGCCGGAAGTGAAACAGGCTTTGGAGGCTTTGAAGGAAGCCGAGCCGCAGCGTATCGCCTTTGAAGACCTCGACTTCAACTTCGGTGAACGCTGGATTCCTACGGGCGTGTATGCCGCCTACATGAGCCATCTTTTCGACACGGACGTGAAAATCGCCTATTCCGCCAGCATGGACGAGTTTTCCGTGGCGTGCGGCTACCGCACCATGAAGATCACGGACGAGTTTCTGGTAAAGGGCTATTACCGGAACTATGACGGTATGCACCTGTTGAAACACGCTTTGCACAACACCTGTCCCGACATGATGAAAAGTATTGGCAAAGATGAGAACGGCAACGACATCAAGGTGCGTGACAGCGAGGGCATACAGCTCGCCAACGCCAAGATTGACGAAATCCGCAACGGGTTCTCGGAATGGTTGGAAGAGCAGTCGCCGCAGTTCAAGGAACGGCTCACGACGATGTATAACCGCAAGTTCAACTGTTTCGTGCGCCCGAAGTATGACGGCTCGCACCAGACTTTTCCCGACCTCAACCTGAAAGGGCTGGCAAGCCGGGGAATCAAGAGCGTTTACCCGTCGCAGAAGGATTGCGTCTGGATGCTGAAACAGAACGGCGGCGGGATCTGCGACCACGAGGTGGGAACCGGCAAGACGCTGATAATGTGCATAGCGGCACATGAGATGAAGCGTCTGAACTTGGCGCACAAGCCGATGATTATCGGGCTGAAAGCGAATGTGGCGGAGATTGCCGCCACCTATCAGGCGGCCTATCCGAATGCCCGCATCCTCTACGCTTCTGAAAAGGACTTTTCGACCGCCAACCGTGTGCGTTTCTTCAACAACATCAAGAACAATGACTATGATTGCGTCATCATGTCGCATGACCAGTTCGGCAAGATACCGCAGTCACCGGAGTTGCAGCAGCGCATCCTGCAGGCGGAGCTTGACACGGTGGAGGAAAATCTCGAAGTCTTGCGGCAGCAGGGCAAGAACGTGTCGCGGGCGATGCTGAAAGGGCTGGAGAAGCGCAAGCATAACCTTGTGGCGAAGCTGGAGAAGGTGGAACACGCTATCAAGTCCCGCACGGATGATGTGGTGGACTTCAAGCAGATGGGCATCGACCACATCTTCATTGACGAGAGTCACCAGTTCAAGAACTTGACTTTCAACACCCGTCATGACCGTGTGGCGGGATTGGGAAACTCGGAAGGAAGCCAGAAGGCCCTGAATATGCTCTTTGCCATCCGTACCATACAGGAACGCACGGGCAAGGACTTGGGGGCTACGTTCCTTTCGGGCACGACCATTTCCAACAGTCTGACGGAACTGTACCTGCTCTTCAAATACCTGCGCCCCAACGAACTGGAACGGCAGGACATCCGCTGTTTCGATGCTTGGGCTGCCATCTTCGCCAAAAAGACGACCGATTTTGAGTTCAACGTAACGAACAATATCGTTCAGAAGGAGCGTTTTCGCTATTTCATCAAGGTGCCGGAGCTTGCCGCCTTCTACAACGAGATTACCGACTACCGCACGGCGGAGGATGTAGGTGTGGACAGACCAAACAAGAATGAGAGACTGCACCACATACCGCCCACACCGGAGCAGGAGGACTTCATACAGAAGCTGATGCAGTTTGCCAAAACCGGCGATGCCACTCTGCTTGGCAGGTTACCCCTGTCGGAAACGGAGGAAAAGGCGAAGATGCTCATCGCCACCGACTATGCGAGAAAGATGGCTCTTGATATGCGCATGATAGACCCGAACTACGAGGACCATCCCGACAACAAGGCAAGCCATTGTGCCAAGATGATTGCAGAGTATTACCACAAGTACGAGGCGCACAAGGGTACGCAGTTCGTGTTCTCCGACTTGGGGACATATCAGCCGGGGGAAGGATGGAACGTGTACAGCGAGATAAAACGCAAGTTGGTGGAGGATTACGGCATACCGGCAAGTGAGGTGCGCTTCATTCAGGAGTGTAAGACGGATAAGGCTCGTAAGGCGGTGATAGATGCCATGAACGCCGGGACGGTGCGCGTGCTGTTCGGCTCCACAAGTATGCTCGGAACGGGCGTGAATGCGCAGAAAAGATGTGTCGCCATCCATCACCTTGATACACCGTGGCGACCGTCCGACCTGCAACAGCGTGACGGACGGGGTGTTAGAGCCGGGAACGAGATTGCCAAGCATTTTGCCGAGAATAACGTGGATGTCATCATCTACGCGGTGGAAAAGTCGCTGGACAGCTACAAGTTCAATCTGCTGCACTGCAAGCAGACGTTCATATCGCAGCTCAAAAGTGGAGCGATGGGCGCACGTACCATCGACGAGGGAGCAATGGACGAAAAATCGGGTATGAACTTCTCGGAGTATATGGCGTTGCTCTCCGGCAATACCGACCTTTTGGATAAGGCGAAATTAGAGAAGCGTATCGCCTCGCTCGAAGGGGAACGCAAGTCGTGGGGCAAGGGCAAGCGCGATTCGGAGTTCAAGCTGGAATCCAAGACGGGAGAACTGCGCAACAACACGGCTTTCATCGAAGCCATGACGGAAGACTGGAACCGTTTTCTTTCCGTTGTGCAGACTGATAAGGAAGGCAGCCGCCTTAATCTTGTCAAGGTGGACGGCGTGGATTCAACGGATGAGAAGGTCATCGGTAAGCGTTTGCAGGAAATCGCCAAGAACGCCACGACTGGTGGACTGTACAAGGCTGTCGGGGAACTTTACGGCTTTCCGATAAAGGTGGTCAGCGAGAGGACACTCAAAGAAGGTCTGGAGTTCACTGACAACCGCTTCGTGGTGGAGGGTAACTACAAGTACACCTACAACAACGGGCATCTGGCGATGGCAGACCCGATTGCTGCCGCACGAAACTTTCTGAACGCATTGGAGAGGATTCCGACCATCATCGACCAGTACAAGTCTAAGAACGAAGTGCTGGAAAAGGAGATTCCGCAGTTGCAGGAGATAGCGGGCAAGGTGTGGAAGAAGGAGGACGAGCTGAAACAGCTGAAGTCCGAACTCGCCGCACTGGACCGCAAGATACAGCTTGAGCTGGCTCCGGCTCAGGAAAACACGGAAGAGAACCGGCAAGGCAACGAGAAAAAACAGACGGAACAACAGCCGGAAAGCCCGCACGTGGACTTTGTACGCAGTCATTTAATTATAGGGAGACCCGGTTTATCGGAATCCAAAGGTGTAAAACTTTAATATCGAAGTCTTGACAGAAAAAGCCAGTGGTTGAATTTTTCACCACTGGCTTTAATTCTAATAATTTTTCAATCTAATATGACCGAATCTATAACGTTAAATCATAGATTATGTGTCTATTTGTGAAGAAAAAGACGTAACTTTGTATCAAAATCAAATAAGCATAACAATGGAGCCATCTATATACAGTTTTTCACTTTATACCGCACTGCCGTTGATGTTATTCTTCGGCTTTTATTTTTTGTTTGCAAAGACTCCTGAAAAGAAAATTTTCAAGAATTATCTCCGCTCCCGACAGATTATGGGTATAGCTATGCTGCTGCTTTCGGCAAATTATTCGGTACATTTCTTCTTTGGTATCCGATTCAAAAATGCGGATTCTGCCATATTGATGAACATGTCCACATACTTCCTGTGCTATTCTCTGTTCAGTTCGGCATTGATAATGTTGCTTGATCGTTTTTACATTACCAAACGGCGTGTGTGGACACATATCATTTTATGGATTATATTTTCAACTCTTTCCGGAGTTGTGTTGTTCCTGTTGCCAAGCGGAATCATGCAAAAATTCTCTTTATTTGCTTTAGCTGTATGGTTAGTCGTTTTTGGAGTCGTTTTAGCTCGCAGAGTCATAATTGCATACCGTAGAGCCATTCGGATTTTCAATGAAACTCAGGCGGATGATATAGGTACATATATCGAATGGCTTTCCATATTCACTTATTGGGCTGTTATCTTCGGTGTCGGATGCGGATTGCTGACATTTCTGCCAGACAAATATGTTTTTATCTGGATTTTGTCGTCAATACCGTTCTACAGCTATCTTTTCTACAGCTATCAGAACTACCTGCTGTTCTATGAACAGGTGGAAAATGCTTTTGAGCAAGATATACAGTCTGAAGAAGAACTTCTGACAGATACAGAAACAGAACCTAAAATAGTTTCTGAGAAAGAAGTTCCAGTGTCCTATACAGAAATTATAGAGAAAGTGGCCAACTGGATAAAGACAGACGGCTATGTCCAGCAGGGACTTACCATAAAAGAACTGTCCGAAATACTTCATACGAACCGTACCTATCTTTCCGCTTATATCAAGACTACGTATAAAATGACATTCCGCGAATGGATAACCGGTCTCCGGTTGGAGTATGCGAAAAACATACTGAAGGAACATCCGGAAATCAATATACAGAAGCTGGCTGAGTCTTCCGGTTTTCTTTCCCGCAGTAACTTTATCAAATTATTTTCCGAGAAGGAAGGATGTACGCCTGCCAAATGGAAAAAAGCAAATCGGGAATAATTTGTATACTAAAAAACATTGAAAGAGGTCTCAGAAACCCATTTTCAAAAAGTGCTCAAACGACAAAAAAAGTGCTAATTCGACAAAAAGGTGCTCTAACGACAATTTGAAAAGTGCTCAAACGACTATTTTTCATAAAACGCTGTATTTCAACAGAAAAAGTTTTTGTAATATTTTGGGCGCTGAATGGCATTTATTACCTTTGGAGAAGACAAAGATAATAAATTCAAGTTTATATGAGCAGAAAAATCACTTTTCTTACCCTGTTTCTGTGGCTGATGACGGTAACTTTTCCTGTCATTGCGCAGCAGAAAGCAGACACGACCTACACCTTCCGCTTCGTTCCGCAGAAGGACATGTTCTACGTGCCTTGGAATGGCAATGACACGGAACTTGCCCGCCTGTTGGAATGTATCGAAAACAACAAAACCACAATTCTTGACGGCAAACTGCCGCTACTGGTTGACGGCTACTGCAATTCGCTGGGCAGTGAAGCCGAGGACCTTGCCACGGCCAAGATCCGTGCCAACCGAGTGAAATCCGAACTGATTATCCGTGCGGAAATAAAAGAGGAGAATTTCATTACCCGCAACCATGCGACAGGGGGTGATTTTGTCACCGTGCGCCTGACAGTACCAGTAAAAGAAACAGCCGCAACGGATGCGGAAGCGGAAGCACGACGCAAGGCGGAAGCCGAACGACTGGCAGCCGAGAAGCGTGCCGAGCAGGAACGGCTTGCCGAAGAGCAGCGCAAGGCGGAAGAAGCCCGACTTGCCGCTGAAAAGGTAAAAGCCGAGAAAGCTGCTCAACAAAATAAACTTACCGACATGCCATTGGAAACCAAAACCCCAACCGACTATCATTTTTCCCTGCGTGCCAATCTGCTGCGCTGGGCTACCCTGACACCAGATCTTGGCGTGGAATGGCGCATCTGCCCGTCGTGGGGCATTGCCGTAAACGGCTCGTGGACTTCTTGGACGTGGAGCGACAAGGACCACCGCTATGCACTCTGGGAAGTGGCTCCGGAAGTGCGTTACTATATGGGTGAGAAGAAAGCCTGGTATCTGGGCGCGATGTTCAAGGCCGGACAGTTCAACTACAAGCTCTCCGAAACAGGCAAGCAGGGCGACCTGATGGGTGGCGGCATCACCGCCGGCTATCAGCTGCGGCTGAACAAGGCACTGGCTCTTGATTTCAACCTCGGTTTGGGCTACCTGAATGCCGATTTCGAAAAATATGAAGTCATCGACGGTGTACGTGTACGCCGTGGCAACGAGACAAAAGATTGGTGTGGCCCCATCAATGCCGGTGTGACATTGGTATGGAAGTTATTCTAACACGGAGGAATAGAATATGAAAGCAAGACAATATAAATATGATGGGAATGGCAGCCGCCGTGCTGCTCTCTTCCTGCGTGAAGGACACGCTTTATGACACGCCGCATCCCGACTACGGGAAGATTGCGGTAACAGCCGACTGGTCGGCCCGCGGTGAGGGTATCGACATACCTGCCACATGGACGGTCACCATGGGCAACTATACGGGTACGGAGACTTCCGCCACCCATGCCCCCGACCATCTGTTTGCTCCGGGCAGCTACACCCTTGCGGTGTGGAACCCGGCTGAAGGAATCACGGTGAACGGCACCACAGCCACCATTGCCGCAGCCACGGGAACCCGGGCAGGCACGGATACCTTTGTGAACAATACTCCCGAGTGGTTCTTCACCTATACGGAACAGGTGACCATCGAGAAAGACAAGGACTATCCGCTGACCGCCGCAATGAAGCAGCAGGTACGCGAACTGACGCTTGTCGTCGAACCTACTGGTGATGCCGCCGGACGCATCACGGAGATTGTTGCCCATCTGACGGGTGCAGCCGGAACACTCGACTTCGCTACCGATACCTACGGAGCCGCTTCGAACGTCGTGCTGCTCTTCACCAAGATTACCGAAGGTGACGATGCCGGCAAGTGGAAAGCCACGGTGCGGCTGCTGGGTGTGACCGGCACGGAACAACTGCTGACGGGTGAAATCCGCTATGCTGACGGCAACCCGACCCCCACCACGCTGAAAAGCGACCTTACGGAAGCCCTCAAGGATTTCAACACCGGAAAGGGCGAATCGCTGACCCTCGGCGGAACGCTGGTTGAGACTCCCGAAGGCATGGAAGTGGACGGAGCCGAAATCAACGGCTGGGAAGAAGTGAAAGGTGATGATGTAAATGCCGATTTGTAACTAATAAAATTATAGATATAATGAAGACAAGTTTTTTTGCACTTGCGACGCTGGCCCTCGCACTGGCAGCCTGCAACAACGACAACGAGAACCTGAACGGTGCCCCCGTGGCCGCCCGGTTTACCGCCGACATCGCCCCCGCCACCCGCGCCGGCGGAACCACTTGGGACAACGGTGACCGTATCGGCATCACCGACATCGGCAACGATACCCAGTACGGCAACGTGCCTTTCATACTGAAGAACGGGAAATTTGAGGCAGAAGGAAAGGTCATCTATATCGAAGATACAAAGACCCATACTTTCCGCGCCTACTATCCGTACAACGCGGCGGGAGGCATCCTCGCAGCCACGACCGATGCCACGGCGCAGCAGAACCAGCCTGCCATCGACTTTCTCTTTGCTTCAGGAGCCACGGGAGACAAAAACAACCCGGTAGTAAGCTTCACCGACAAAACCGCCAAAGGCGGTGAAGACAACTCCTTCCACCACCGCATGAGCCAGATAACCCTTACCTTCGAGGCGGGCGACGGCGTGGATTTCAGCGTGGTCAAGCCTGAACGTTACACGCTGGACGGATTGTTACTCACCGGTACGTTCAACACGGCCGACGGTATTGCCACCGCAGACAACGGGGCACAGACCGGAGAACTGACCATGAATTTGGCAGACGGCAATCTCACGTCATCGGTCATCCTCTTCCCGCAGACAGTTGCATCCCTGCCGTTGGTTGTGAATTACAAAGGTCAGGAATATCATGCCACACTCACCATGCCCGAAGGCGCACTGCAGGCGGGCAACAACTATACCTATACCGTCAAGGTACGCAACAAAGTCCTTGAAGTCAGCGAAGCCACCATTGCAAAGTGGAACGATATAAACGGCGGAGAAGTGGATGCTGGCCTGTAGGATTTTAATAATTAATCGATTAGAATGAAGAATTATGAGACATAGATTATTTATCCCCGCAGCCACCGCACTGCTGTTCGCCCTCGCCGCCTGCACGCAGGACGAACTTGCTGGCGATAACCGTCTGCCCGAAGGTGAATATCCCGTAGTAATCCGTTCCACCGGACTGTCCGTAGAAGCAACGCCGCTGGCAGCCCCGTCAACCCGTGCCTCCGTGGACGGCGACTGGCAGGGCGTCACTTCCGTGGCACTCAAGATGGGCGATGCGGTAAAGGAATACACCGTAACGGCTTCTACCGATTTCAAGAGTGCCACGCTTTCACGCGAGAATGACCCGCACTACTGGATCAGCCGCGACCCGATTACCATATCGGCATGGTGGCCCTTCGACAATGCCGACATCACACAGATGCCTGCCGTGAAGGTGGCCGAAGACCAAAGCAAATTGGCTGACTTCCAGAACAGCGACTTCATCTCTGCTGAGAACCGAAAGGTGGAATTTAACAACCCGACTCTTGAATTTACCCACCGCACGGCACGCGTGACAATCGAACTGAAGCCCGGCACGGGATTCACGAGCGTCGCCGGTGCCACAGTGATCCTCGTGAGCCTGTCCGCCGATAACGGCAACCCGACTGCCATCAAGACCTACAACGCAAGCGGCAACACCTACGAGGCACTAACCGCCCCGCAGACCGTTGCGGCAGGCAGGCCGTTCATCCGGGTGGAACTCGGCGGCGGCACCTTCTACTTCCGTCCGCAGAACGACGTCGTATTAGAGGCGGGCACCCGCTATAAATATACCGTCAAGGTGAACACCACCGGCCTGACGTTAGAGGGTTGCACCATCGGCAACTGGGCTGACGGCGGCGGCGAGAGCGGCGAGGCCAAGGATTTGGGCTACATCTACGACAGCAACACCAATACCTACACGGTCTATAACGCCGACGGCCTGATGAATGTAGCCGAATTAGTGAACGGAGGTAAGACCGACATAAACATTAC